>Ga0268284_1001251_pt1 | contig 13705 bp, 9 predicted proteins | sample saktaG_14_FD_190137 | JGI IMG/M metagenome (GOLD analysis project Ga0268284, IMG submission 190137) | Saline water microbial communities from Sakinaw Lake, British Columbia, Canada - sak_2013_06_06_40m | ecosystem: Environmental > Aquatic > Non-marine Saline and Alkaline > Saline ... | reverse complement strand
TGATGACCTGCCTGACCCCCTGAATCACTTCCCGAATGTTCTTTTCTTCATTTAAGGCGGGAATCAGAACCGCCAGTTTATTATTCATTCATTTGCCGCCTGGATGCAATCGATATCCTGTTGAACTCAAAAAGTCGAAGCCGTCAAAATCTGATGATATAATAAAATGATCTCCTGCGCAACATGATCGATTTGAAAAACCTTCAGAAACCGTTCCAGGGCGGATCGCCCCATTTGCGATTTCAACTCCGGAAGGTCAAAAAGCTTTCTTAACGACCCCGCAAGCAGAACCGGATCACCCGGCGGAACCAGAAACCCCGTGACGCCGTCTTCAACCACCCATCCGATACCGGAACCGGGGATGTTGCTGGCAACAACCGGTTTTCCGTACCGCATCGCCTCCAGAAGCACGAGTCCGAAAGCCTCGGTCCGTTCAACTGACGGCAGGCACAGACAGTCGCATGAAGAAATGAGGGTGTGAAGATCCGATTCCGGCAAAGATCCCAGCAGCGAAACATTATTTGAAAGGCCGAGGGCGTGAATTTGCTTTTGAAGACTTGATTCGCGCTCGCCGTTGCCGACAATCAGAATCCGCGCGTCCGGCAGGGATGTTGAAGCATCCAGCATGACTTCGTGTCCTTTATAGTATGTCAGCCGGCCGATGACCAGAATTCTTCCCTCGGGTTGCCCCCACACGGTTTCAGCCCATCGCATCCCGGCGTCATCCGGCTTTTTCAGCCGGCCCGGATCCAGCCCCAGCGGAACAATATGACATTTGTCCCTGAAGTCAACCAGTGCGTTGCTGGTATCCAGATAGGATTGCGAGGTGGCGATAATGGACTGCGCACGCCGCAGAAACAGATTCTCGATGGGGCGGTAAAGTTGATAAGCCAGGGCCATTCTCCGGTCAATCGAAGACGGAACGACATCCGCATGCCAGTGGACCACCCAGGGCAATGCTCCGGCAATGGACAGGGGCAGTGCCCAGAACGCGGAAGTATTGGGAACATGAAAATGCAGGATATCTGGCCGGAACGACTGAATGGCCCGCTTCAAGGCAAAAGGAAAGGCCGGGCTGATGGGAGCATACAACAGGGTGCCATAACAGGGCGCCCGAAAAATTGCCGGGTTCCGGTGACATGCCGGATCTTGTTTTTGACACCTATCGTCATGAACCAGCGCAGCAGCCGTCACCCCGCCCCGTTCAAGGGCTGGAATCAAATCGCCCAGAAAGCTCTCGATCCCACCAGTCACCGGAGGAAAAAATTTCCCGATATGCAAAACCCGAGGGGTCAAATCTTTATCTTGACATACCGAGACACGTGGGGCCACTTTATCTTGACATTTGGGGGCGCGTGGAGCCACTTTATCTTGATTTTCCCATAAGCTGCTCAATGATTTTGTCGTATTTCCATTTCAGGGTTTCATCATTAGCCATCTTTTCCCGCAACCGTTTCCGGGCCTGACTCACGGCGCTATAATCAACGCCCCCAAGCAACCGGCCGATATCCGGTTGCTTGATATCGCAACACCGGTATAAAACTTCCATCAACATCGCTCTCTCCGCTGCGCATCGCCCCCGTTGCAACAACTCCTCCGTCTGCTTGCCCGTTATTTCAACAAATCCCTCAATGACTGCTTGCGGCGTCAAGCTCTTTCTGAATTTCTTCAAGGCAGGCTGTTCCCTCGCATCTCCTTTATCTCCCAGCACTTTTCCTTTTACCCATTCAATAAATTCATTTTCTCCGATGATTCCACTGCCGCGCCCCAATATGAGTGGGCTGTCAGCGCCTGCACAGATCTCTTCCTGTATGAAGTTTTTATAGCCCTGGCGGCCTTTTCTGTTGTCACCTCCCCAATACCCCAATACGATCCGGTAATTTACAAACGCTTCTTTCTCACGCTCATGGCAATATCCTGCCAGACTGCTGTCGGCATACATTTGCAGTTCCGCCCATTGCTCTTCCGGGGGATACCCCGCATATTTATTCGTCCGGATGGGGTTGAGATGTATATAACGGCTTACGGCCAACAAATACTTGTCTGCATCAATTAAAAAAGCCTTGTATCTGCCCTGGTATAAATGACCGCAGCGTTTATGGCGCCGGTTGAACGCCGATGTATAGGATATGTTGAAATGCCTCATGAATTCAGACAGATTACCCTCAGGGGTATGAATCAACAGATGAAAATGATTGCCCATCAACACATAACCCAACACTTCCACCGAATATATTTCTTGAGATACTTTCAGCTTTGATTTAAATATTCTTTTATCTTCACTGTCCTGATAGATATCCCTTTGCTCATTTCCCCGACAGGTGACATGATAATAAGCTCCCGGATATTGAATTCTGAGTGCGCGTGCCATATACTACCCCTATCAATTCAAACTCCCAATGTCAAGGTAAAGATTTGACCCCCTTAATAAATATCACGATGCTGCTCACCGACCCTGAAACTCTGGATATTGTAGACGCCAATCCGGCTGCCTGTTCTTTTTACGGGTATTCCTGCCAGGAGTTGATCGGCAAAAAGCTCACCGATATCAATACAACTTCCCGGGAAATTTTATTTCAGCGGTGTGAGCAGGCAGTATCAAACCGGCAGAATCATTTTTTTTCCACCCACATCCTCTCCAGCGGAGAGGTTCGGGAAGTGGAAGTTTTTGTAGGCACCGTCAGAATCAAAGACAAACCCATGCTGCTTTCAGTAATCCACGACATTACCGAACGCCGGCAAGCGGAGCAACGCATTGTCGAAGTTTCGGAATTAAACCGGAAAGTTTTCGATGCCTCGCCCCTGGGAATCATCGCCTACGAGGCTGCCGGACAATGCGTCATGGCCAATGAAGCAGCGGGGAAAATCATCGGGGCCGACCGCGAAGACATTCTTCGGCAGAACTTCAATCATCTGAATTCCTGGAAAAGATCGGGTTTATTGACTGCGGCCAAAGAGGTGCTGCAAACCCACCAACCCCGAGAAAATCTGGAACTGCGGCTTGTGACCACCTTTGGAAGAAACATCACGATCAAATGCAGCCTGATTCCCTTTACTTCAGCCGGCAAACCGCACCTTCTCCTGATGGGCCAGGACATCAGCCGGCAAAAGCAGGCGGACGAAGCGCTCCGCCAAAGCCAGAAGATGGCCGCCATCGGCCTTCTGGTTGCGAGCATTGCTCATGAAATCAATAACCCCAATGGGTTTATCATTTTCAACCTTCCCATACTAAGGGATTACCTGCAAGAGCTGATCCCCATCGTTGACAACTACATGGCGGATCATCCGGATCGCAGCATGTTCGGCAGACCTTATCCGGAATTCCGCAAAGACCTCTTCAAACTCCTGGACAACATCGAACATGGCGCACACCGGATCAATACCACCGTGTCCGGGCTGAATGATTTTTCCAGAAAGCGGGAAAAACTGGAGCCGAGCCGGATTGATCTGAAGCCGGTCATTGAACACGCGGTATCCATCTGCCGGGAGGAAATCCGGAAAAATGTCAAATCCCTCCATTTAATTATTCCCGAAGAGATTCCACCGATTCTGACCGATCCCGAAGCGGTGGAGCAGATTCTGGTCAATATTCTGATCAATGCGGCCCATGCTGCGGATAAAAAGAATTCCTGGATAAGATTGTGCGTAAGCGCCGATAGCGGCGGGCCGTACCGCTGCATCATCGTGGTAGAAGACAACGGGTGTGGTATGGATGAGAAAACTCTGAACCGGATATTTGATCCGTTTTATACCAGAAAAACAACTGTTCAGGGAACCGGTCTGGGTCTGTATATCTGTCAGAACCTGGTTGAAGGATTGGGAGGCCGGATTGAAGTGGAGAGCCGACCCGGTCAAGGAAGCTCTTTTAAAGTCCTGCTGAGCGATCTTTGACGGATTCATCATTTTTTATGGTTTGTTGTTTTTTTCGGAGAAAAATCAGATGGGCAATCGCATAATCATTATAGATGATGAGCAGGATTTTCTGGACAGTATCGCCAGGGGATTGTTCAACGCCGGGTATCCGGATGTGCGAACCGAGAGTGACCCTGCCAGAGCGGCCATGTTTTTTGAACAGGGCCAATCATTCGATATTGCACTGATCGACTTGACCATGCCGAACATGGACGGAATGGCGTTGTTGGAAAGTATCAAGCGCCATAGCCCGAACACCGAATGCATCATGGTGACGGCGGTAAACGACGCCAGAACTGCGGTGGCATGTTTAAGGAAGGGCGCTTATGATTATTTGACCAAACCCGTCTGCAGAGAGGATCTGCTCCTTAAAATAGGCCATGCAGAGGAAAAAATTCGGCTGTTGGGCATTCTGGAACTCAAGAGGGCGGCGGAAATCCCGAAGTTGACGAATGCAAAAGCCTTTGAACGGATCATCTCCCAATCCCCCCGGGTTCTATCGGTTTTGAAGGAAGCCGAGCTTCACGCCGTCAGTATTGTACCCATTCTGATTACCGGAGAAAGCGGCACCGGAAAAGAGCTTCTGGCAAGGGCCATGCACATCGCCAGCCCCAGGGCACAAGGCCCATTCATCCCCATCAACATGGCTTCTTTGAACGGCTCACTGTTTGACGATGATTTTTTCGGCCATATCAAAGGGGCCTTTACAGGAGCAGAAAAGGATCATACGGGGTACCTGGAACGCGCCAACCATGGCACCCTTTTTCTGGATGAAATCGGTATGTTGCCAATCGACCTTCAGGGGAAGCTGCTGCGGGTCTTGCAGGAAGGAGAATTTACAAAACTGGGGACCAGCAGAATCCAAAAAGTGGATGTGCGGTTTATTGCAGCAACCAATGAAAATCTGGATATGTTGTTGAAACGCGGTAGGTTTCGAAAGGATCTGTATTATCGGCTGAAAGGTGCGCCGCTTCACCTCCCCCCTTTAAAAGAGCGTCCGGATGACATCCCTCTTCTGATAAAAAGGTTTATGGCCGATATTTACGCTTCCTGCAAGGAACGGCGTATCGAGGACAAAGCTGTTTTAATGCTGACAGCCTATGACTATCCGGGAAACATCCGGGAACTGAGATCCATTCTCCAGGCAGCCGCAAATCTGGCTCAAGGCAGGACCATTACCCCGGATCATCTGCCGGATCCGGTTCGAACCCGGAAACAAACACCCGGTCCTGCGCCGCTGACAAAAAACGGAGCCGGCATGTCTTTGTCTGAAAACGAAAAAGCGCATATTTTAAATGTCTATCGTCAAACGGCGGAAAACAAATCCCGGACAGCCCGGCTTCTGGGTATCAGCATCAATACGCTGCGAAGAAAGCTGGAGTCCTACGCCATTGAATAGGCCGGGCTCTATGCCAGAACTGACTATCCCAAAATTGAATATCTACATATAACATATTTATTATATTAGATATTATATTTAGCAGATGTCATATTGTGATATGGGGCTCGCCAAGTGGAACATCCGAATCACCTCCCCCTAGTTTTTTATCCATGATTAACATTTTGATTATAAACATGTTTCTGACATGACTGCGACAATATCCTGATATGGCATGATAAATGCTCAACTCATGATAGACAGCCGTCTCTTTTTGACAGACTGAAGTTCAGGCTGTTCCATTATTCATTCAAAAACAGGGTTATCTTGGTGAATGTGCTGATAGTTGATGACGAAATTGTTCAGCTTGAAAATCTCAGAATCGGACTGAGCAGCAGGGGGCACCATGTACTTCAGACGCTGAATGCCCAGGAGGCGCTGAGCCTGATTGAAAACGAGGCCAATCAAATTGATCTGGTCATCACCGATTATGCCATGCCGGAAATCAACGGCATGGAGCTGCTCCGGATTATTCGCAGGAAGCATGGAAATTTGCCGGTCATCATGATGACGGCTTACGGACAGAGGGAACTGGTCCTCGGTGCCTGGCGCAATCAATGCAACGGCTTTATTGACAAGCCCTTTACCCTGGACCAGCTGCTGCATGAAATTGACAGGACAATTCCAATAGGAATTATTCTTATTGACAATGAGTTAAACTGATTTATATTTATCAATAAAATATTATTCATCCAAAGGGAGGCGGATACAATCAACAGAATATTACCTGTAACAGCGTACGTCCTGGTGTCGTTTTTATGGATTGCCGCGGCAGCCGCAGGACCGGATCTGAAAACGCCGAAGGACCGGATCAATTACGCCATCGGAGTCAATTTGATCGAGAACATCAAGAAACAGGGAGTCGACATTGACCTGAATCTTGTGATCAAAGGCATGCAGGATGCGTTCCTGGACCGAAAACTCCTCATGACGGACGAGGAACTCCGCACATGCATCAGCCTTTATCAGACCGATGTCCGGCAGAAACAGTCCAAGGCAATGGCAATGGCGACCGAGAACAACAAAAAAGAGGGGGAGGCGTTCCTTGCGGAGAATCGGAAGCTTGAAGGGGTTGTGACACTGCCAAGCGGCCTGCAGTACCGGATCGTCAAAGCAGGCGAAGGCAGTAAACCGACCGATAAAGACTCTGTGGAGTGTCACTACCGGGCAAGACTCATCAACGGGGTTGAGTTCGACAGCTCTTACCGGAAAGGGCGTCCCGTAACTATCAAGGTCAACAGCGTCATTCCCGGCTGGCGGGAGGCGCTCATGCTCATGCCGGCCGGCTCCACCTGGCAGGTCTTTATTCCTTCACAGCTTGCCTACGGCGAGCGGGGGAAGAGCCCCTCCATCGGACCGAACGCAACGCTTATTTTTGAGGTTGAACTCATTGCCGTCAAATGAGTATCAACGGACGATCTGGAAGTGAAAACAGACGACTTTTTATAAAGCCGTCGGAAATGGAGGAAAACGGTATGAACAAACTTTTTTTGTGGATGGCCGGCGCGTTGATGTTGTTTTTGCCCGTTACCGCAGCGAATGCGGATTCCAGCAACGCCCCCGCGAATCAGCCCTATAACAGTCTGGATCAGGCCGAACCGGTCGTCCAGCCCAAGGCAGGAATATCCTGGCACGAACAGGTGATGAAGGAGCGCGCCATCATGCGGCGGGCCGCCGAGATGAGAAACGCCAATTTGCGAAACGCCCAAATGGGGAAACAGGAGCAGATTGAGGGTCTGGGTGTTGATTCTTATAATGACCTGATCCAGGAAAGAAACGAATCGTTGGTCAAATAGGAGCAGCCCCGGAATACCGTCAAAGAAACCCGGTATCCGGTGAAACGACCGGCGATTTTTTCCGGCATAAATATGTTTGAACAACGGCAACACTTGATATATTATAAAATATATAAGGAGAGAAGAATGAAAAGACAACGCATGTCGCTTATCATCGGTATGGTCGTCGCAATCGCCGGCCTGATCGGGGGAATCAACCCGGGCTGGTCTGCGCCGACAACCGGCCCGGGCAGTGTACCGGATTATTTTGAAACCCCCAACTGGGCATTAAGTCCGCTATTGACGAAATTTATCGACCCGCTGCCGAATCTATGGGATCCTCGCAGTGGAGGGGTTGCCCCAGCCAAGTGCATGTCCATTGCTGTTCCGGACACCATCACGTATCCGGGCTCGGATTATTATGAAATCGAGCTGCGCGAATATGCGGAGAAGATGCACGCCGAACTGCTCCCTACAACCCTGCGGGGATATGTTCAGGTCAATAAAGGTACGAACGCGGCCGGCACCGAGAACACCATTACGCCGGCACCCATCCGTTATCTGGGGCCGCTGATCATGGCCACGAAGAATCGGCCGGTGCGGATCAAGTTTACGAATGCGCTTCCCGCAAACAGCAAGTATTTTTTGCCTGTAGACGCCACCATCATGGGCGCCAGCGATTTTGACATTAATTATGACCCTCAAACCAATGCTTCAATCCCCAATATTACCGGAACATTTTCGGTGAACCGCGCGGATATCCATCTTCATGGCGGCCGCTCGGCGTGGATCAGTGATGGGACGCCCCATCAGTGGATCACGCCGAAAGAAGAGACGACCACCTATCCCAAGGGAGCCAGTGTGGCCTATGTGCCGGATATGTGGTATGCCGCCGACGGAAGCACGATCACTTCCTGCGCGGCAAAGACGACGTGTACGGTTGACGGAGCAACGAATAACCCCGGCCCCGGATCACAGACCTATTACTATACGAACCAGAACAGCGCCAGGCTGATGTTTTACCATGACCACGCCTCGGGCATCACACGCCTCAATGTATATGCCGGAGAAGCTGCGGGATATCTGGTCACGGACGATGCCGAAAAGGCGCTGGTCGCTGCCGGTGACGTTCCCGCCGACCAGATTCCGATCGTGTTCCAGGACAAGACGTTTGTGGATCCCAATACCATTAAAAACACCGACCCGACCTGGGCCTGGGGGACACGCCCCTGGAACGGGACACCGGGAGCCGAAATGACCCCGGTGCTGGGCGATCTCTGGTGGCCGCATGTTTACATGCCGGCCCAGAACCCCTATAATCCGGACTTCAGCGGCATCAACGCGATGGGCCGTTGGCATTACGGCCCCTGGTTCTGGCCGCCGACACCCCTCTGCGGGTCCGTGGCCGGCGCGGTACCGCCTTATTGCGTAAAGGTTGCGACATTACCGAATCCCTATTACGAACCCAACTGCGATCCGGCAACATCCGGCGGCTTTTGCCAGCCGCCTGAAATTCCCGGCACACCCAATCCCTCCTGGGGAGCGGAAGCCTTCCTGGATACGCCTGTGGTCAATGGAACCGCTTATCCCACGCTTACAGTGGATCCGAAGGCCTATCGCTTCAGGGTCCTGAACGCCTCCCATGACCGGTTCATCAATCTTCAGCTTTATCTGGCTGCCAACAAGAACAATCCAAACACACCGGGAGCCGGCCCGCCCGTATTCACCGGCAAGGTAACGGATCTGACCGAGGTTGCAATGGTTTATGCAGCTCAAGGAACCCCGGGGTTCCCGGATAACTGGCCTGCAGACGGCCGGGAAGGCGGCGTACCCGATCCTGGGACAAGAGGCCCGGCAATGATCCAGATCGGGACCGAAGGCGGTTTTCTGCCCGCTCCGGTGTTGCTGGAAAACCATCCGATCATGTGGAATCTTGATGTGACCATGTTCAATGTCGGAAATGTTCTCCCCTTGGCTGAGGGTGGCGGCACCTTAATCCTTGGCCCTGCTGAACGGGCGGACATCATTGTCGACTTCTCCAATTATGCCGGAAAAACCCTGATTCTCTACAATGACGCCCCCACGGCATACCCGGCCCTGGACCCCCATTACGACTACTATACCGGAGCTCCGGACCGCCAGGATATGGGCGCCGCACCCCCTGTACTGGCCGGCAAGGGACCCAACATCCGTACGGTGATGCAGATCACGGTGTCGGGAACCGGCGGCAGCGCTCCGGTCAATGACTATAATCCGACCACCCTGGCAAATTTGGTGACCAAGCTCCAATCGCCGACCGGCGTCTTTGCAACGGCTCAAGAGCCGATCATCGTGGGGCAGGCCGCTTACAACACGAACTACAACCAGACATTCCCCAGCACCTGGCCGAACTGGGGCGTATCCCGGATCTCGGATACTTCCCTCAGTTTCTTGACGCCTGAAGGCACCGTGGTCAGCCAATTCCCCATTTCACCCAAGGCCATTCACGACGAAATGGGCGGCACCTTTGATGATTACGGACGGATGAGCGCCAAACTGGGACTCGAAGTGCCGTTTTCCAATGCAGCGATTTCGACCTTCGCTCTCCAGAACTACGTCGATCCGCCCACGGAAACCACGGCGGACGGCGCGGTCCAGATCTGGAAGATCACCCATAACGGCGTGGACACGCATCCCATCCATTTCCATCTGTTCGAAGTGCAGTTGATCAACCGGGTCGGCTGGGACGGGTTCATCAGACTGCCCGATGTCAATGAACTGGGCTGGAAGGATACGGTCAGGATGTCCCCTCTGGAGGATACGATCGTTGCCTTAAGGGCGATCCATCCGAGAGTGCCCTTCCCGGTTCCGGAAAGCATCCGGCCGCTGAACCCGGCGATACCGTTGGGCTCTTCAGAGGGATTCTCGCAAATCGACCCGCTGACCGGCGCCCCGCTGGCCACCCCCACCGTAAATGTCATGCACAACTTCGGACATGAGTACGTGTGGCACTGCCACATCCTCAGTCACGAAGAAAACGACATGATGCGGCCGGTTGTATTCAACCCCAATGCCAAAACGGAAATCGTGTGGCGGAACACCTCCACCGGCGAGAACATGATCTGGTACATGAGGGGAACCACGGTATTAAATACAAAAATGCTTCTCACCGTTCCCGACCAGAGCTGGATGATTGTCGGCACGGCCGACTTCAACAATGATGGCAAAAAGGACGTCCTCTGGCGGAACTATTCAATCGGATACGATTACAGCGGCATGAACGTGGTCCTGTACTATGACCGCTATGATTATTTAAACAAGACGGATCCTGCATTCACGGGATGGGACGTTGTTCCTCCCCAGGTTCCCGATCCGGACTGGAAAATTGTGGGAACCGGCGACTTCAACAAAGACGGCAAACCCGATATCCTCTGGAGCCATATCGCAACTGATACAAATCCTTACACCGCCAATGTCGTTGCTTATATGGACGGAGTTAAGCTTATCGGTTATGACTTTATACCCCCGGTTGGCTCAGTCGTTCCCCAGTTCAACGATGCGGAATGGAGAATTGTGGGGGTCGGCGACTTCAACAGCGACGGCAAACCCGACCTCCTCTGGCGGAATATTTCTACCGGGGGAATTTATAGCGGCATGAACATACTCCTCTTTATGGATGGAATGAAATTCATCACGGGCCAATGGGGCTTTATTAACTCCCAGGACAATCAGAGCTGGAGAATTGTGGGAACCGGCGACCTCAATGAAGATGTCTATACCGACATCCTCTGGAGGAATATCAGAACCGGCGAAAACATGGTCTGGTTCATGAACGGGATCAATCAGATCGGGACAGGATCCATTCCCACTGTCGCCGATACGAACTGGACGATTGTAAATTAGTCCTTCATTGCAGACAGCAACTCCGTTGACAGCCCAGCTTCATCCTTACAGGCCATCAACGGAGTTGTTTTTTTAAAAAACCGCACCAAAGGCTGGCCGCTGTCATGAAGAAACCCTTTTTCACCCTGTTGTTCCTTGTACTTCTCATCGGATCATTTCTGGGCGGAGCCTGGTACAGCCAGCACGGAGCCGGCAAGAATACGGGGGAAGAGCGCCGGATTCTTCGCTATGTAGACCCCATGAATCCGGTGAACGTGTCCGATAAACCCGGCATCGCTCCCTGCGGCATGCCCATGGAACCGGTTTACGGCGATGAGGATTCCGACGGCCCGGGCATTTCAGGCGCCGGGCTTTCGATGTCTCCCGGCACGGTTAAGATCACGCCTCAAAAACAGCAGGTCATCGGCGTACGGGTCGGTGCGGTAGAGCGGATGTCAGGCGCTTATGAAATCCGGACTTTGGGCCGCATCACCCCGGACGAGAACCGGATATATCCGCTGATCGCCGGCACGGATGGCTGGCTGGAAGACATCCATGGAAACACCACGGGCAGCCTGGTCAAAAAAGACCAGCTCATGGCCCAGATCAAAATATACAGCTACGATTTTTTCACATGGCAGCAGCGATATCTGGCCGAACTGGCCAACAGGGGGCAACGGCGGCACCCGGCAACCCCTCCCGAGGGCAAACTGCCGTCCCTGACGCTGGGCATCACCAAACAGCTGACACGGGACCCCCTGGACGAACGCGCAGACGCAGCTCTTTACGCCAACAAGTCCGAGCTGGAACTGTTGAATTTAGGCGTCGGGGGAGCCCAGATCGAAGGATTGGCCCGAACCGCTCAATATGTATCCGCCATCGAACTCAGATCGCCGATAGCCGGCCTGGTGATCAGCCGCAGCATTTCCTCCCATCAACGGGTGGATCGCGGCACGGAGTGTTTCAAGGTTGCCGACATCAGCCGCGTATGGGTCATCGCCGATGTCTTCAATGCCGAAGCGCAGTACATCCGGCCGGGAATACGCGCAAGGGTCTCCCTTCCGGGGCAGGGCAGGCTTTATGAGGCCCGGGTCAGCGACGTTCTGCCAAAGTTTGATGCAGCCACGCGCAGCCTGAAGGTGCGGCTGGAGATGGACAACCCGAAAAACATGCTTCTTCCGGAGATGTTCGTCGATGTGGAATTTCGGATTACCCTGCCCGCAGCCACGACGGTTCCGGCATCCGCGGTCCTGGATTCCGGCCGCAAAAAAACCGTTTTCGTGGCCCTGGGGGATGGTTTTTTTGAACCCCGGACGGTTGTCACCGGCTGGCGCTTCGGGGATCGGGTTGAAATCGTCGAGGGACTCCTGCCCGGAGAGCAGATTGTCGTTTCAGGCAATTTCCTCATCGATTCCGAAAGCCGGATGAAACTGGCGGAACCCAGACATGATTAACCGCATCGTTGATTTTTCCGTTCAGAACCGGTTCATCGTCTTTACCCTGGTTGCGGCAGCCTGTATCGCGGGCTGGTGGTCCATGCAGCGTCTTTCCCTGGACGCCATTCCGGATCTCAGCGACACGCAGGTCATCGTCTATTCGCGCTGGGACCGGAGCCCGGACATCATCGAAGACCAGGTGACCTATCCCATTGTCTCCGCCATGCTGGGAGCCCCAAAGGTCAAGGCGGTCCGCGGCTTCTCCGATTTCGGCTATTCCTACGTCTATGTCATTTTTGAGGACGGCGCCGACATCTACTGGGCCCGGTCCAGAACCCTGGAATATCTTTCCGGCGTGCTGCCGGGCTTGCCGCAAGGGGTCAAAACCGAATTGGGGCCGGACGCCACGGGCCTGGGCTGGATCTTCCAGTATGCCCTGGTGGACACATCCGGCCAGCACAGCCTGGCCGAGCTGCGCGCCTGCCAGGACTGGGTGCTGCGCTACTACCTGAAGTCGGTTCCCGGCGTTGCCGAGGTGGCGCCGATCGGCGGGTTCACCAGGCAGTACCAGGTGAACGTGGATCCCAACCGGCTGCAGGCCTATGGTCTTTCCATCAGCCGCGTGGTGGAAGCGGTCCGCGGCGGAAACACCGAGGCGGGCGGCCGGCTGATCGAATTCGGCGGAACCGAGTATATGGTGCGCGGACACGGCTATGCCCGGTCTGTCACCGATTTCGAGAACATCCTGCTGACGACCAGCGAGAACGGCACCCCGATTCGCATCAAGGATGTCGGACAGGTGGCCATCGGGCCAGACCAGCGCCGGGGGGTTACCGACCTGGACGGCACCGGGGAAGTCGTCTCCGGCATCGTGGTCATGCGGCAGGGGCAGAACGCCCTGGATGTCATCAGCCGTGTCAAGGCAAAAATCACTGAGATTGCACCGGGGCTGCCCTCCGGTGTCAAGGTGGTTCCCGTCTACGATCGCTCGGAGCTGATCCTTCGCGCCATCGACAACCTGAAGTCCACCCTGACGGAAGTCATCCTGACCGTTGCACTGGTGATCTTTCTCTTCCTCTGGCACATCCCCAGCGCCGTCATTCCGGTGATCACCATTCCGATCGCCGTTCTGCTGGCGTTTATTCCCTTCCAGTTGATGGGCATGACCGCCAACATCATGTCGCTGGGCGGCATTGCCATCGCCATCGGCGCCATGGTGGATGCGGCCATCGTGGTGGTCGAGCAGACCCATAAAAAACTGGAGGAATGGGAGCGAAACGGCC
>Ga0268284_1001250_pt1 | contig 13715 bp, 15 predicted proteins | sample saktaG_14_FD_190137 | JGI IMG/M metagenome (GOLD analysis project Ga0268284, IMG submission 190137) | Saline water microbial communities from Sakinaw Lake, British Columbia, Canada - sak_2013_06_06_40m | ecosystem: Environmental > Aquatic > Non-marine Saline and Alkaline > Saline ... | reverse complement strand
CTTGGGTTTAAAACATTGTACTCATTAGTGAGTACAATAATTTATCACAAAAAAAACACGCACTCAAGAGGATTCGTAAAATATTTTTGAATTTTCAAACTAATTTGAATCACACCCAAGGCCTATTATTTAGCCAACCGTGAGGCTATACACCATGAATATACAATTAAATACCATAAACCCCAAACCCACGATAAATACATAATCCGCCACAATTTCGACTCGATGAAGTCGAACGGACGACCTTTTCCGCAAAGCAAAATACGAAAGCAAACTTGAGGCAAGAAACAGCAAAGCGTCAAATGCGAGAAAATCATCAGCTAGCGTTTCGATTCCTTTCTTTTGAACACGCAACTGGATAATTCCTATAACCGTTAAACAGACACCCACCATGGCCGAAGATGCACCAAAAATATGCATGCAAATATCCTTCTCAAGGGTTGGGTTAACTTCTGTTTTCATATATTAGGTTCCAAGCTTTACTGAGTGAGCGCTTTGATCATGGGAGGAAGCAGGAAGACAATCAATAACAACGCCATGGCTGGACGCAGTAAACTGACAGGTTTCATGTTTCGCTCCAGAATGGCTGTGGCGACATGATTTGCAGCCGAGAAAGCAAAGAACAGTAACATTGCTGTAACGATGGTGGCATCCGCATATCGCCCCCAATCCAGCACGTAGACAAGCAAAGCCGTGATGGCTGTGGCAGCATTGGCCAGACCCGATTGAATTTGATAAGCACGATTGGGTTTGTAGCCAATCTTCTCAGAGGCCACTTCCCCCAATATCAAAGATTCAAAAGCTACTGTGCCGGACATGAACATCACGACGAAGGGTCCCATAATATGAAATCGCGATATCGGTTCCTTGCCCAAATAGTAGGCAAAATAAATGGCAAGTCCTATGCCGACTGGCCGAAGCCACTCCATCATCACTGATAAGTTTTTCTTTGTCATTTTTGTTTGATGTTACATCCAGGCGCAATTCAATGCGCAGAGTCCATAGAGGCAGGCGGTTTCTGCGCGGAGCACCAACGGTCCCAGGCTAACAGGGATGGCGCCTGAGTCCAGCAGGCGGTTAAGTTCGTCCGGCGTGAAGTCTCCTTCTGGGCCGACAAACCAGCCAGCTTGAGAGGGAGGCGGCAAGCCCGTAGAGCGGGGACTTGGAATAAACGAAGGAGGTAGGGCGACGTTCTCCGACCTGTCCGCCGTAGCCTCGGCGTAGGCGGAACGCGCCTCGGCTGGGTCGGAGACCCAAGCCCTACCTGACCCCTGACCCCCACCCTCTGACCCACGAGTTACCGGCAAAAGGAAGTCACGCAACGGCTTGGCATCGGGTGTGAGCGCTGCCACAAAGGTCGGGGTCGTCTGCTGTACAAGCGCGAGGCTCTCCTTGAAGGAGCGCGGCGCAAGGATATCCGGGAGCCAGGCGCTTCCGCATTGACGCGCCGCCTCTTCCGCGATGCGCATCCAGCGGTCGGCCTTGGCATCGCGGTCATCCGCCTCGACCCGGACGATGGTGCGGTCGGAGATGACGGGCACAATGCGCGCCACGCCAAGTTCAACGGCCTTCTCGATTGTCCAGTCCATGTGCTTACCCTTGCTGACGCAGGCGAAGAGCGTGATGGAACATATTGGTTTTGGATGTACGATTACTGGCGCAATTGCATTCAGGCAAAAACGGTTTTTTGATGTTTTAGGTTCAACATCCATACCTCCACACTTCATGAAGTGTGGAGGTATCGGAACAATAGCTAACCGCGTGTGTCCCTGTCCGTCGAAGAGCTGGATGGTGTCGCCGGGTTTCACGCGAAGCACGGTCTGTAAATGGCGCGCCTCCTCTTTGCCGAGCACACACGTGTCGGCGAGGAGAGCGTCCGGTGTGACGAGGTGACGGTGCATTATCCCTTCATTTTTCTGAGGGCGTCGCGGCGTTCGAAGAAGCGTTCGGTCTGCTTTTGAAACTTGCGTGCCTCTGGGAAGTTGTCGGGCGCCAAGGTCGCGGCAAAGGCTTCCAACGCTTTGCGCTGTCCGCTGCCCAAATTTTGAGGCACTTCGATTTCCACGCGTACATGGAAGTCGCCACAGCCGCCTTGCAGACTGGGCATGCCCTTATCGCGCAAGCGGAAAACTTTTCCGGTCGCGGTCCCAGCCGGCAGTTTCAGGCGCGCATACCCTTCAGGGGTTGGCACGTCAATGTCGCCGCCCAATGCCGCAAGCACCGGCGAGACATGTACGTTACACGCCAGGTCATCACCATGGCGTTCAAACACTTCATGGTCGCGGACATGGAGCACGACATAGAGGTCGCCATGTTCGCCGCCGCGTGTGCCGCTTTCGCCTTTGCCGGTGAGCCGCAGCCGTGAACCGGTTTCAACGCCCTTCGGAATCTTAAGCGCGATATGGCGCGGCGCTTTTACGCGGCCGGTGCCTTGGCATTTCCGGCAAGGGTTTTTGACGATGCTTCCCTCGCCGTTACATACGGGACACGCATGGCGCATCTGGAAAAATCCGTTGCCTTGCACCACAAAGCCCTGGCCGCCGCACTGCTTGCAGCTCTCGCGCCCTGATCCTTCTGCGGCTCCCGTGCCCTTACAGGGCTCACAGGTGTCGTTGACCGTGAGGTCGACTTGGCGTTCGGATCCGAATACAGCCTCCTCAAAGTCGATTTCCAGATCAAAACGCAAGTCATTGCCGCGTTGCGCTTCGTTGGGATTGCGCGAGCGACGACGATTACCTCCACCGCCACCGCCAAACATATCGCCCAGCCCGCCTCCACCGAAAAAGCTCCCCAGGATGTCCTGCAGATCAATGTCCTGCATGTGCGTGAAGTCGCGTCCAAAGTCAAAGCCGCCTGATCCGAAGGAGGATTTCACGCCTTCATGTCCATACTGGTCATAACGCTGACGCTTGGTTTCATCGCTCAAGACTTCGTAGGCTTCGCTGGCCTCTTTAAATTTTTCAGCAGCATCCTTGTCGTTGGAGTTGCGATCCGGGTGATACTGCATCGCCAGTTTGCGGTACGCCTTCTTAATTTCATCCACGCTGGCAGATTTACTCACGCCCAGCACGGTATAGTAATCACGTTTGTTTGCCATAAGTTAATGTCTTGTAGATGTCGAAATTAAAATATTATTGAGCATCGGGTTTGCCCGCGGACACAATGACCTGCGCAGGACGCAGGAGGCGTCCAGCGAGGCTCCAGCCGCGGCGGAATTGCTCAATGACTTCGTTGGCCGGGACGGTGTCCGACGGAACCTGGGAGAGCGCCTCATGCCATTCCGGATTAAAGGGCTGTCCCTTGGCATCCACAGGCACGACGTTGTTCTTTTCCAGGGCGGCGACGAACTGGTCATACACCATCTTCACGCCGGAAACGAAGGGATTGGAGTTGTCCGTCTCCTTGTCCAGTGCAATATGCAGGTGGTCGACCACCGGAAGGAAGTCGGCCAGCAGCGATTCATTGGCCCTTTTGATCCACTCCTCGCGTTCGCGAATTTGGCGCTTACGGAAATTGTCAAAGTCCGCCATGAGGCGCATGTAGCGATCCTTCATGGCTGCCAGTTCGCTTTCCGGCGTTGACTTGGCTTCTTCGGGCACAGGCGCGGCCTCGCTCACCTCGGCTTCAGCAGGCGTGTCCACTTGTGTCGCCTGTTCCTGCTCGGCGATGGGGGCCTGTTCGGGTTTCTCTTCTTTGCGATGTTTTTCGTGTTTGCTCATAATCAGGTCTGCTGTCAGTAAGTTAGTAGGCTGCACGATCATCAGGTCTTTGACAACCCGATAGCCATGCAGCCTATAACCTTCATCAATGTAAGTTAAATCAGCTCGCACTTGCCGCCCGCGCAGGCAACGGTCTGCGTGACCGTCGTGTTGTCCTGGCGTTCGACCAATAGCGTGTAGTCAACCGGCGCATACGAACGCGTCAAATCCTCCCAGTGCTTGCAGGCGCTGACACGCTTGAGGCAACGGGTGAGCTTGATGCGATCGCCGCCAAAATAATTGGAGGCGAACTTGTGCGCACGTCGAATCCAGTCAATCTTGGCTGCCCGGATCTCTTCCATGGCTTCATAAACGCGTTTAGGATAAACTTTTGCCGTTGGCGTGTCAAGGTTTTCACCGCGTCCCAGTACGCTGTCGCAGGCTGCCCAGAGGTTATCGTCAAAGGCATGCATGCCGTCCACGATGAGCCCCGAGGCTAGCAAGGCACCGACGCCGTAGTAGTCAACGATTTCTGCGGCGCCGAGGACTTCGCAGAAGGGCGCCTGCGGATAATCGAGGTCGCCGCCTTCTGGTAAAAGGGAAATGCCGGCAAAAGCATTGCGGTTATCAAAGATGAAGGCCTCGACATTATCCCATTCGTCGTCCTTGACCGAGATGGTGTTGGACACGTTGTGGCTCAACCAGGGTTGTGCGCAGAGTTCCACGCGTTTGCCGGCGTCAATCCAGTTTTCTTTGGTGAGCTTGACCTTGTTCAGCAGATCCACGGCGTTTACGTCGCGCTTGGTAAGTGCATCCGGACTGGCGGTCACACAGAAGGTGAGCACGACATCGGTACCGTTCGGATTCCAGACTGATTTTTCGACCGCTTTCGGATTCTGGCCCTTGAAGAAGTCAACAAGGAGTTCATCTTCGTTTGCCTGTGCGCGACGGAAGTAGCGCTTGGCATGATGCGGATGAATGCCAGACGATGTGCCGAGAATGCTGCTGGTGGTGCCTGCAGGCTTGACGCACGTGGCCCGTGCGCAGGGATTGATGCCGATGCGCTTGGCGACTTCTTCGTTGATCTTGAGAATGTAATGTGCCATCTCGCGTTGCAGCGCAGCGTCGAAGGCCACGGCAGGGTGTTCCATCATGCCGGTCATGGAGATGCCGAGCAGGGCTTCACGCTTCGCGATACGCGTGCTGGCGTCGCCGAGATAAGGGAAGTCGGTGTAGTCCGCCTGCAGGGTGCCGAGAATCGCAGCGGCATGGCAGGCGGCGCGGAATTTTTCCGCGTCATTCACGATGCCCATGTTGATTTCACACAGATTGCAGAAGGCAAAGCCGCTGATACCGTCGATCTGCGGATAGAGTCCGATTTCACCGCACGGATTGAAGGTCATCTCCAAACTGTCCGTCCAGACGAAGCCGGGTTCGCCGAATTCTTTCACAGACCTCATCAGCTTGGAGAATTGCTGGCGTGAGGTATCATTGCGGAGCAAGATAGCCGAGTTGTTTGAGCGCGCGCGCTGCGGATTTTCCGTGAACCAGTTTCCGGTCTTCGCTGTCGCCATCAAGTCGTCATCCGGCGAGAAGAGACAGATGGTCGCACTGCGGCGCACACCACCAGAGAGCACCGCGTCAGAGGCGTGCATCAGAATGTCATACGCATCGACGGAGCGCAACCGCGTGGCGCCCTCTTCAAGGCGCTTATCAATGAGCGAACGAATCAACTCGATGCTGCGGTGCAGAGGCTCCGGCCCAGGTGCGCGGCCCATGCCTGAGCTGATTGAACGCCCCTTCGGACGGATTTGTGAATAATCAAAATGGACAATGGCGCCCGCATATTCCGGAAAGGGCTGATTCGAAACAAAATAGCTGGAGAGCAAGGCGCCCAGTGCGTCCGCCCATCCTTCAATGGAGTCCGGCACAACAAATGTTTCATTTGCGCCCATCGGACGCTTCATGTCAGGAAGCTTTGAAATGTGATGCGCCTGCACCGAGAATCCCACCCCGCATCCGCACAGCAAGAGCCACAGCGCTTCCTGGAAGAAGCGCGGGCGATCACAGTACGACGTGGTGCAATTATAGATGCGCGCATGTTTCCTCAAAATGGGGTCACCTCCGAACTGCATGGCGCGTTGGCTGCCCAACACCATGCGTTTTTTCATGCCCTTCTCGCAGATCGCGAGCAAATCCTCCACATCAATCCCTTTGGCTGTAAAATGTCTGCGGTGCATGTCGATCACACGCTCAACCGCCTCATCAAATGTTTCCCGACGCATCTTCTCGGGAATATATCGACTGTATTTAGATGTAAATACGTAACTCTTCAATGATTCAATACTCATAACGTCAGAGGTCCCTTAATAAGACATTGACTCGTTCAGTTACACACAGAAAATGAACGCTACACCCCTGTGAAACAGATCTATATATAGTATGTCTCGGGAGGCTTGTCCACTATATTTTGTGGTTTTTTTGTAAGTGCTTGATTTTCAAGGACGTTGGATCGATCATTTTTTGCTTTTGTTTAGGGGCTGGCTTGAGTATGATACGCACATTCCTTATTTGGAAAAAAGGTGTTCATTTTTCCTTGACAATTTTCATTTTATGGAGAGTCATTTTTCATCCTTACGCGGACGTCTTGCGCCGAGTCCGACCGGTGCCTTGCACCTCGGGAATGCGCGGTCGTTTATGATCGCCTGGTTGCGCATTCGTGCAGCCGGCGGAACGCTGGTCTTGCGCATGGAAGATCTCGATCATCCCAAAAATAAGGCAGGCGCGGCCCGCGCGGCGCTGGAGGATCTGCGCTGGCTGGGTTTTGATTGGGATGAAGGACCGGATGTGGGCGGGCCGCATGCGCCCTATACCCAAACGGAGAGGACCGCCTGTTATGCGGAGGCGTTAGAGAAGCTCCGTCAACAGGGGCTTGTCTATCCGTGCGTCTGTACGCGGCGTGATGTGGAGACTGGCCAATCCGCCCCTCATACCGAGGATGGACTTTACTATGCAGGTACCTGCCGTGACCGGTTTGACAGCTATGATGCGGCGGCCCGAACGTTACCTCCTGGACGTCTGCCAGCTTGGCGCTTCAATTGTGAAAAAGCGGGAAATAGTCCTATCGTTTTCACCGATCTCTTTGCCGGGGAGTACACACAAGAGGTCTCGCGTGCGGTGGGTGATTTTGTCTTGGCGCGTGAGGCGCAGGGCGCGGGCTATATGCTCGCGGTTGTTGTGGACGACGCAGCCATGGGCATCACAGAAGTGGTGCGCGGAGATGATCTGCTGCCTGCGACACCGCGTCAGCTCTTGCTCTATCGCGCACTCGGGTTGCCTCCGCCCGCCTTCCTGCACGTACCATTGGTGGTGAGTGAAGAGGGTCGGCGACTTGCCAAACGTCACGGAGACACACGTATTTGCGCGCTGCGCGAAGCTGGATTGCCACCTGAGCAGATTATCGGCCTGCTGGCCTGGTGGTGCGGCTGGGCTACCTGGGGCGAACATATTTCCCTGCGCGATCTCCTCCCGCGTTTCGACCTTGCCAAGCTTCCGCATGCGCCCGCTGTGCTCACGCCTGCTGTGAAAGCCTATCTCCCTTGCTGATGAAGCAGTGCCCCGTCTCCAGCGAACAATAGAGGGCGATATGCGTTCCCTTGGAATTCAGATCCCGTGCCAGCGCCTTGAACAGCGTGGTCTTGCCCGACGGCCGCGCGGCATGGATCACGAAAAGCTGCTTCGTGGCGATCAGCCCGGCGAGTTGCGGAAACGTTCCAGCACGGGAACCCGATAATGCAGGGGCCGGTGATATTGAAAAACTTTGACATGACGTCATTTCTGATGGATGAACGTTATATGACACCCACTTAAGACTCGCTCATCATCAGACAAACCAGTAAACTGATTTTCTTTAATCCTTTGGAGAAATCCTCTTATGGCAACTTACTTTGTTGGACCTCATGTCTCTGCAGGCGGCGGCGTATCACAAGCACCGATCAACGCGAAGGCCCTCAACGCATCCGCCTTTGCCTTGTTCGTCAAGAATCAGCGTCAATGGACAGCCGCGCCGCTGCCCAAGGCCGAGATTGAGGCCTTTAAAAAGCAAATGGCTGAGGATGTTTTTACGTCGCAGCAGGTGTTGCCTCATGCGGGGTATTTACTGAATCTGGCTAATCCCGACCCCACAGCGCAGGAAAAATCCCTTGCCGCGTTGCTGGACGAAGCAACCCGTTGTTCCGCGCTGGGGTTGTCGATGATCAATTTTCATCCGGGCAGCCACTTGAGACTCATTACGCATCAAGCTGCATGCGAGCGTGTGGCGGGTGCCATCAACAGGGCCATGAAAGCGAGTAAGGACATCTGCTTCGTGGTTGAAAACACGGCGGGCAGCGGCGGCAATATCGGCTCGCGCTTTGAAGAGCTGAAGATCATTCTGGAGGGTGTCGATGACCGGTCGCGCATGGGCTTCTGCCTTGACACCTGCCATACGTTTGCGGCTGGATATGACATCTCCACGCGTGACGGTTTTCTCAAAACCATGGATGATTTTGATGCCTGTGTGGGCATGAGCTACCTGCGCGCTATGCATTTGAATGATTCAAAGACCGCGCTAGGCTCACACGTGGACCGCCATGAGTCTCTGGGCAAAGGCCTGCTCGGCATGGCACCCTTCACGTGTATCATGCGCGATGCGCGCTTCCAGAAGATTCCACTCGTTCTCGAGACCCCCGATGAAACCCTCTGGGCCCAAGAGATCGAACTGCTGCGCAGCTTTTGCTAATTACTTCCCCAAACTTTGCGCAGGTCGCGCAGGGCAGTGCCGAGGGCAACGGGGCCGGTGTCCGGGGAGGGTTCAAAGACGCGAAGGATATTCGCTGACCCATAGAACGAAAAGGTGTTCCAATCGATAAGGCCCATTCCTGGCAGGAGATGATCCTCCATGGGCGGCTTGGCATCGTGAATATGGATACCGCCTGTGATGGGCAAGAGGGACTGGGCAACAGTCCGATGATTTTCGAGTCCGAGAAATTCACGGACCTGACCATGCCCCATATCATGCCAATAGGCGAGGGATGGGGTTGTAAAACGGTCTTTCAGCATGGCCATCTCCTGGGCATCCGGAAACGCTTCGACAGAAGGAAGATTTTCCAGGCACAAGCGGATGCCTGCACGCTCAAAGCGAGGCAACAGCGTATCGAGCGAAAGACAAAAGGCGTCAAACATCTTACTGACCTGCAGGGTCCGACGCGCAAAGATCTTGCCCAGCACCTTTTGAAATTTTGGATTGGCGCTATCGCGCTCCACATCCTCCAGCGCATTCAGCACCGTGCCGGTCGTGTACGATTTAAACCAAGACTTCAACAACAGGCGACCCGCATGAAGGACGATTGCTCGCGCACCCATGGAGGAGGCGAAATCAAGGGTCTGCCCCAGCAAGATCTTGGCCATGGCGCGGTCGTCATCGTCCGTAGACGCGAGCAAATGGAGTTCCGGATATCCATGAGGCGCACTCAGAGGAACAGGGCAATAGGCATGGACGCTGTCAACTGAGATCGCACCCGACGCGACACGCCGCGTGATGCCCTCGGCCTGCAGTTCCGTGGTGTGATAACCGAGTTCTAACGCGTCAAATCCAAGGGCGATAATCTCATCCACCAGGGGTTCGCCTTCCGTATGCCTCCGTGCATTCCAGTTTGTAGAGAGTGAAAAACGCATCAGACTCCTAAGTTGTCAACTAACAGCTTCCCTTTCGGCCTTAAAACCGCTAAGATTGAAGAATTGTTCAACAGAATAGACTATGAACCGCTTTCTGTCCATAACGAATCTACTTTCCGTGCTCCTTTTTGGCGCACAAATGACTGTGATAGCACAGTCTGTCCAGTTGCCTGTAATCCGGCAGAAGGGCGCGTCCCTAGACATCTCAGTCGCACAGGAGGCAGACCATGCCATACGCCTTGCGCGGGACTGGCTGCGTGAAAATCCTCCCGCGAACACCGAGACGCAAGCCTGCGCGCTCGTCCAACTTGCGCTTGAAGGTGCGACACCTTCCACCAACCTTGTCGCGTGGGCGGCCGCTGCCGGGCTGTATGCGCGAACGAACCAGGCGCAAGCCTTGCTGGCCGCCTGCATCACCCATTATCCGCCCACGTGTTGCGACCCTGAAGCCTTATGGCAGTTGAGTCGCGTCATCAATCAATCCCATAGCGGCATCCTGCTGCGAAACACGGAGGCGCTTGACTGGCGAAACGATTTTGCAAACCTCCTCATCTGCTCCCAACGCAGAGTCCCTTCAGGGGGCGCATACTGGGAACCCGCAGACCCGAATGGCGCCAAGATAAGCAGCGGCTCGGCTCAGCCTCGCCCTCCAGCCTGCGGATCAGTATTGGATTTGGAGGGCGAAGCTGTGCTGAGCCGCCAACAAAACGCCTCGAATACGCTTATCGTAGCATCCTTTCCAGCAGGCCTGGGATCAACACCCGAATTCCAGATGATTGCGCGCATCCGGTCAACCGCTTATGGCATACTCGCGCTGAAGGAAATCCACGAATGACCACTCCCGAAGAATCCCCTAAACAGGTCCGCTCGCTCAATCTCCTTTCAGGCGGACTGGATAGTCAGCTCTCCATCTGCGTCCTGCGTGAACAGGGAATCCATGTGGAAGCCGTTGTCTTTTCGAGTCCCTTTTTCCGGATTGAAGCCGCGAAGAAGGCCGCGGAAAAGCTCGGCGTGAAACTGCATATCGTGCCCTTCATCAAGGACATTGTCAGTCTCGTGGAATCGCCAAGCCATGGTTTTGGCGGGGCCATGAACCCGTGTATCGACTGCCATGCCCGCATGATCCAGCGGGCCGGGGAGATGATCAAAGAGATGGGGTTTGACTTTGTGGCCACGGGCGAGGTGCTGAATCAGCGCCCGATGTCCCAGACGCGTCGTTCCCTTGAAACGGTCGCACGCGATGCTGGCCTGAATGGTCTATTGCTCCGTCCGCTTTGCGCGCGCCATCTGGAGCCGACCGTGCCTGAAATGGATGGGCGTGTGGATCGTGGCCGGTTACTTGATTTGAATGGCCGGTCGCGTAAACCGCAGATGGAGTTGGCCCAAAAATATGGTCTCCTTGAATATCCGTCGCCGGCCGGCGGATGTCTCCTGACGGAAAAGGGGTTCTGTCGTAAGCTTTTTGATCTGAAAACGCACGACGGGCTGGCGGATGACCGTCTCATCTGGTTGTTGCTCTACGGCCGCCACTTCCGGCTGCCTAAAGGCGCAAAATGTATTGTCGGACGCGACGTGCGCGATAATGCCGCCATTAAAAAGTTGGCCAGGGAAGACGACGTGTTGCTCTACACCGTCAATGTGCCAGGACCGACCGCCTTACTCCCGCATGGCGCACCCGACGAAGATATTCTGGCCGCCGCGACGATTTGCGCGGCGTATGGCGACCGTGGCACACGCACGGAAGTCCTCGTACGGATACAAGCGCCCTCTGGCGTAAAAGAAATAAGCGTTCCCCCGTTACCAAGGGAACGCCTTCAAGAGTGGATGCTGTAATTCTAGGCACTTCCCAACGAATTTCGCAAGAAGAGGAAGAGCAATGCCGCGATCACCAGCAACAGCACAAAGATAATCGCAATCCAAATTTTGTTGCTATTCGTCTTCTGGACAAAGAGATCAGCCGAAGCCTTGATCGAAGTCGGCGAATGCGCCGGAATCACTATCGAGGTGCGTGAAAGTTTTTGCGTATCGCCCGCTCGCGTCTGCGAGATATCATCGCCGTCAATGATGACGGAGACATCCCCCACATGAATCACGTCATTCCTGAACAGCCCCGACACGGTCACTGTTTCACCATTCACCCGGGTGCCGTTTGTGGATCCCAGATCGCGCAAAACATATCCTGACTCGCTCATCTCAATCTCGCAATGAGCGCCTGAAACAGAAGGGTCTGTGATGATCAAATCATTCTCTTCGCGGCGGCCGATACGCAACACGGGCTGTTCAAGAAAGATCTGCTCGCCTGCCCGTGTCCCTGATATAATTTTAAGGAAAGCCATTTTTTTACCTGTTCTGTTAAAAAGCAATTTGTATAGCATACTTTTATTGACACAGAATGTCAAACGCGAAAAAGTGACAAAAAACGCAAAAAACCGGCTTCGGTCAATGGACAAAGTAAGTTAGACTTTGGCAGAGTAAGTTAGACAGGGGGCGCATTTAGTGTGTCCAAAAATTGTTACGGGATGGCAACGGGATGGCCTTTTAGTTTTTTTTCGGCCTTGTTTGTGCCTCAAGCCGGCAAGTTCAGGGCGAACGGTAGCGCGGCGCGCCGTCTTCCTGTTTTTCGGACATGGTAAGTGCGCCCCGTCTCATGCGCCTTCCTCCTGGACGGCGCGGTCATGTCTCGGAGCGTCGGGCTAGTCGATCAGGGACGGCCTCAGGATGACCTCGTTTGCGGGTATCCTGCGGATGCCGAGCCTGTCCAGGAGGCCTTGCCCGTAAGTGAAGGCGAACAGGTCGAAGGGCGTCCTGTCGTTGAGGGCGGGTCTGGAGTAGCTGTTGACGTGGGACATGAGCTTTGCGATGCCGGCCTGGGTCAGACTGTCGAAGGACCTGCCCTTCGGCAGTATCATGCGGATGAACTCATGGTTGCGTTCGACGCGCCCCTTCTGCCAGGAGGCGCAGGGGTCGCAGTAAAACAGGCTTAACCTCCGGATGCCGTCCGGGGCGTACTCCAGCGCGAGGGGGTTGGTGAACTCGGAGCCGTTGTCGGTAAGCAGGACAGGGAAGAGCCTGCCGAAGAGATCCGGCCCGGCCAGATCCCAGAGGAGGCTGAAGATGTCGATGACCGACTGCGAGTTGTTGTGATCGCGCAGGAACGCGAGCATGAGGCCGCAGCGCCTGAACATGAACGTGAGCAGGACCTTCCCTCCGGCGCGCCCGATGACGGAGTCCATCTCGACGACCCCGGCGTCTGGCGAGGCGGCCACGAACGCCTGGAAGTCGGCGTAGGTGCGGCCGATGCGGCACTTCGTGTCGACCTTGTGCTCCACGGGTTTGCCGGCCCGCGGCTTGATCATGCAGACACGGGGCATGTCGCCGTTCTTCGCGCGCAGCAAGCCGCCCGCGATGTAGCGGTAGACGGTCTTCTCGTTGACCCAGAAAAGATTCGGGTTATTAACGAGGATGTGGTGGACGGACTGCCCGGCCCTTACGAGCGGACTCACCAGCGTGTCGAGGGCGCCCAGTTCGTCCTCTTCGATATTGGCACCTTCGCGCGAAGCGACGAGCAGATGGCGGTAGTTCTTATGTGCGAGGTTGTGGTGGTAATACCGCTTGCGCAGGACGCAGACCGACTCCCGGATGCACCCGTTGCAGACGTATGGCGGCGCATCCAGCTTCTGACATCTGACCTCCTTAAAGGCCGGGCAGACCAGGTTGCAGAACTTGCAGACCGCGCAGCGCCTTGTGCAGTCAGGCTTGTCCATACACAGCTGGCGCCTGTCGCATGCCTCCCGGTTTATGCAGCGGTTCGTGAGCCTCCCGTGTGCGCCCTTGTCGCTGAAGACGCTCCGGGCGTCTATCTCCCTTGCGACGGTCGAGTGGTGCTTGCCGATCTTCGCGGCGATCTTCTTGATGGACAGGCCGTGCCTCAGCCCGTGTTCGATCTCCAGACGCTCTGCGTCCGTGATATGTTTGTGCTTAGCCATGACGGCTCCTTTCGTTTACGCCCGGCGTCATTGCCGGACACGCGATATGTAAACAAAAGGGACCCTCTTTTGGCAGACTAACTGCAACCCTCCCCCGGGGGAGGGATCATCCTTTCTTCCTCCTTCAATCCTTTCCCCTCCAACCCCTCCTTCCTGTCAGACTAACTGCGCCCCTCTTCCATGGCTAACTAGAGCCTGTCCGAAAAGGTTTTTGAGCATGATTTTTCCGAAGCCGGTCTCCGGATCTCGGGCTTAAAAAGCCCTGCGCGCTTGCGCCAGGGGCAGGACGGGGCTCTCATTTAGGCTGCTGGCCGTC
>Ga0268284_1001247_pt1 | contig 13746 bp, 4 predicted proteins | sample saktaG_14_FD_190137 | JGI IMG/M metagenome (GOLD analysis project Ga0268284, IMG submission 190137) | Saline water microbial communities from Sakinaw Lake, British Columbia, Canada - sak_2013_06_06_40m | ecosystem: Environmental > Aquatic > Non-marine Saline and Alkaline > Saline ... | reverse complement strand
AGATCCAGAGACGGGGGCCATCACCATCACCTCGGATGCGGTCGACCATAAGGTCTGCCTGTGGGGAACGGCAGAGGCCATGCCGCAGGACGCTGCGGGGTACTTGGTGGACAAGCTGGTGAGCAATGCCGTTGACCCCGAGATGTCGATCCTCGGGCTGGACACCGTCAATGAGGTCATGGTCGGGCGCGGGCTCGTCGGCGGCATCGGCATGGACCTGCATGCGGGAGCGGAAGATACGGACGGGCTGGGGCCGATCTACTTCGACTTCTTCCCCAAGGCACTGCAGACGGCGACCATCGACGCTACCGGACAGACGTTGGTGGTCTATGACGTGGCCACGGATGCGGCGGCGCAGGTGGCATTCGGTGACGCTGCCGGCCGGGATGCGGGGACGGGGGCCGAACAGGTGGCATTCGGGAACCATGGCCACGTCGGACTTCCCACCGGGGGGACGGAGGGAGACGTCTGGTACCACGACGGCAGCGGCTGGGTGGCCAGCAGTCTGGCGACGCTCGTCCGCAATGCCATCTACGATCTTGCGGACTTCGGGGAGCCCGTCGACGGCGACGAGGTTCTGGCCCGCAGGGTGTCCGATGCGTCCATGGGCTGGGCAGATGCGAAGGAATGCGTAGAGGCGTGAAGAGCTTCTGGATCAGCGGCGGGGCGTTTGTGCTGAAGAACGGCGGACTGTCGCTATGTCCGGACTGTCCCTGCAACAACCCCGAGATGGAGTGCGAGGCCTGGGTGCGCGAGGCCATCCGCGAGCGCCAGATACCGGCGGGCAGAACCGAGTGGACGGGGGCAGACCGGACGTTTGCCGAATGCCGGACAGAGGTTGGAGCCATCGCCAAGGTCTTCCTCCAGAATCCCGACTACGCCGAGGGCACGCTCGACGCGCCGGCCTTCTGGTCGTCGTCGTACGCTTCTAATGCGGCCGATTGGTGCGAGCTGTGGGAGTTTGTCCGCGTTCTGCGGACTTCGGGACTGGTCATCAATGTGAGCGGCAATCCCGGCAAGCCGGCTTCCGGGTGGTGGTACAGACTGGCCGCGCACCGCTTCATCGCCGACTACCCGCCCAACCACACTACGCAGGTGTGGAGTCAGCCGTGGTCAGTTCCGGTGGACGGGGCCCGGGCGCTCTGGGCGCCTTACAGCAACCCCGGCTATGTCCCTGCGGCCGATACCTACCTGTGGAGCGACCAGTACGGCCAGCACGCAACCGCATTCGAGTACGGCGCCATCGTCCGCATGGTCGCACCTTGGTGCCCGGTGAGCCGGACGGGGCGGTTCTTCGTCGAGTTCAATCACGGGACCGGCAACAGGACCTACGACAACCACGGCCTGCACTCGATGGCGGAACATCAGTATGCTCTCATCTGGACGTCCCCCACCGGCATCTGGGACTACTGGTTCGATGCTGCCACCGGCAAGATGTGGAGCATCTACTCGACCGCGGAGTGGCCAGCCTACCCAACAGCATTTCTGGAGCACTGGCCAGTGGACGACACGGTTCCCGCCCGTCACTGCCAGTGGGCCACGACGGTCTACACGCTCGACTGGGACTTCCAGTACCAATGATCTACTTACGCGAAATGCCCAATGGAGACCTGCTGGCCGACCCCGGCGGACCACAACCCGAGGTCCCGGAAGGATACGTGCGCGATGCCGCCGACCCGCACCGGCTTTACCTCGTGCCTGTACCCGAGCCGTGCGACAGACGCAGCATCGTCAACTGTCAGCAGATGCCGTCGGCCAGACGCTGGTGGTGCAGCACCCCAGGGCAGGTGCACCGCGGACTGGTCAACCCCGGCGTCTGCGCCCGCTGCCAGAAGCTCGTTCAGCCGTTCTCCGATCCAATGCACATCTGAATCGTTGCGTTCCTGGATCGAAACCGGGAAAGTAAGGTAAAACCGGAGGCACGATAATCATGGCGCTACCTTCACAACAGACCGCACTGGCCCAGGCATCCTCTCTCTACAGCCAGCAACTCGGGGCGCTGAACAACGTCCGTCGGCAGGCTGGGAATGTGTCCAACGTGGCCTCGGGGCTGTACGGGACTGGTTCAGGCTTACTCAGCCAGTATGGCAACAACTTCGCCGGACTAATCGACTCGATGCCGGGGCAGTCACAGATGCCTCTGAGCGACTACGTGAACGCTGCCGGCAACGACGTAGCCTCGAACTTCGACCGCTCGCGCGGTATCATGGGCCGGAACATGTCCAGGATGGGCGTGAACCCCAACAGCGGCCGGTTTGCCGGGTTGATGGCCGCTCTCTCCCGACAGGAGGCCGCGACCCGCGCCGGCGCAATGACGGACGCCAGGATCACGGGTCAGCGGGAGAACTTCAGTCGCGGGATGCAGGCGTCTCAACTGGGGTTGAACGTGGCCAACACGGGGATTGGGGCACAGCAGAGCGCCGGGGGCCTTTACGGTGCCGCCGGGGGGCTCTACGGCCAGGCGGCGGGGCAGTACGGCCAGGCGGCCAACGACGCGGGCCAGTACGCAGGGCAGCAGTCCATGGCGGATCAGTTGCAGGCGCTGTTCGGCGGGTCGACCCCCGCAACGACTCAGGGGACAACGACAACCCCAGCCACGCCGGCAGCACAGACGCAGCAGGCACCCTACTTCCTCAACGCCGGGAATGGTGGGCTATATGCACCGGCACCGCAGCCGGGAGCCGGGTGGACGTTCGAGCTGATTCCGAATGCGCCGTTCAATGGGGTTCTGGAACCAACTCTTTCAGACACCATTAAGCAGAACGGTCTTATCAACGCAGGGAATCCATACGGGAACCCATGGTACTGACCTAATCGGGAGAACCTTCCATGTACGGTGGACTCGCGGCAGCGATGCAGCAGAACAACGCGAACGCGTTCAGGGTGTTCGGGCTGAAGAACGACCTCGACCAGCAGCGCCGGGCCAACGCCATCCAGGACCAGGGCCTGCTGTGGGCCGGGCAGGACCGCGCCGCGATGGAGAAGGAACGCGAACGGCGCCGGGGCATCGAGGACACGGACCTGAAACGCCGCGGGCTGCTGTTCGATCAGGGCCAGGCCGACTACGCCGAGAAGAAGGCCGAGGCCAAGCGCGAGAAGGCATACAAGCAGGCGGGGATTGACCTGTGGGCTAAGGGAGAGGCAGATATCCCCGGCATGGGGCACGCTACCCACGACCCCCAGACGGGAAAAGTCCGGCTGAAGCGGCCCGATGGCGGCATGGCCGAGGCCCCCGCGGCGGACTTCTTCAGGATACTGGGCGTGGACACGGCATCGAAAGCCGCACCGAAGGACGATTCCATTGCGAGGGCTTCGGCGCAAGACCGTCTGGCAGAGAGTTTCCAGCTTGGCGCGCAGGACAGAGCGAAGGCGATTGCCGTTCTTCAGCAAGACCTGCTCAAGCTGGAAGGTGAGCGCGACAAGGCCAAGGCCAGATGGTTCAATCTGGGGAAAAAAACGGTGGCTGAGAAGGAGCCCGAAATCGCAGCCAAGACGGATGAAATCAACGCACTGAAGGCCAAGATTGCCGAGGCTACCGCGACGGCAGACCGTCTATGGCAGGCGGCCGCTCAAGGACTACTGAAGACGCCCGCCGCAACCGGGGCAGGGCAGATGCGCTACACCCAACCGGGAGTCACTGCCGTCGCCGATCCCGTGACCGCGCCGTACTACCTCGCCGAGGGGCAGGGAGGGCTGATGCCGACGCAGGGGAAACCAGCCAGTGCTCCCGTCGCCCTCCCAACGCCGGAAGAAGCACGTTCTGGGCTTGCGCAAAAGCTCAAGCAGGCTGTCGAAGAAGAAGCGGCAGCCAACGTGAAGGCCAGCGAAGATCGTTCGGCAAAGGTCGTCGAAAGGTCCTTCTCTGATAAGCCATCGTTGCCTTCCATCCCCAAGATGCGCGGGTTGCTTGGGGGACTGGCCGATGTCAATTCTGCGATGAACAAGGCCGGTGTGTCGAACGCCGTCAATGCTACAATGGGAGAGATAGACGCCGACAAGGGTAGACTCGTCATCGAGTTTGTGAAGGCCCTTGGCGAACGTGGCTTCCTTCTCGCCTGGAATACGGCTCATCCTGATCTGGCAATGTCCAAAGATCAGTGGGCAGAGTTCAAGCAGGACACGTCGAGATTAGGCATCTCCCCGACAGTCAAAGTACTTGGCAAGTGGCTCTCTGCGCATCAGTAATGTCAGGCTGTCAAAGAGCTTCCCGCCGCGAAAGGTCTCCATGCCTTACGACTACAACACTCCCGAGGCGATTGAAGCCGCTCTTTCCGTCCTTCCCGTAGGCGAGCAAGCGGACTTGCGTAAGAAGCTCGTCTCGCATGGACTTCTTCCATCGCCTAAAGAGGGGGCACTGAAGGAAGGTTATCAGGGACTGATGGGGGGAGTAGTCCAGGCCGCCCGAGGATTTGCAGGGACGTTACTCGAAGCTGGCGTACCAGGCGGTGAAAGTCTTGATCTTGCCGCGAGAGAGATCGAGTCGAGGACCCACCAGTACGATCCCTACGAGGGATACTCGCCCACGCAGTCGCTGACTTCTCTTCCCGCGCTGGCCCGCACCGCCGGGCAGGCCGTTGGGTCGACGGCGCCGGGTCTCATTGGCGGAATCGCTGGCGGCGCCGTGGCAGGGCCAGCCGGCGCGTGGCTCGGCGGCTTCAGCACCATCTTCGGGCAGCAGTACGGCAGCACCATCGAAGAGTACCGCCAGAAGCTGCCGGACATGAGCGAGGCCGACCGCACCAAGCTGGCCATCCTGTACTCGGTCTTCAACGCCGCGGTCGAGCAGGGGTTCGGCCCCCAGGCGATTGTGGCCAGGAGCTTCAAGAACCTCGCGCAGAACACCGCCAAGAAGATGGCAGGGGATGCCGCCGAGAAGGTATTCAAGTCCGGGTCCTGGGCCGCCGTGAAGGACATGACCAAGGCCGGCATCAAGGCCATGCTCGAAAGCGCATGGGAAGAGGGCGGCGAGGAAGCCGTCCAGCTTGCCGGGAACCATCTCATCCTGGCGTTGGGCGGCGCGGCCCCCAAGGACCTACCTGGGATCAAGGAGTACATCGAGAACACGGTTGGGGGCATCGTCGGTGGCGCGTTCCTCGGGGCGCCGGCTGGCGTCTTCGAGGGGGCAACGCAACGGGTCGAGGGTTCTCGCCGAGCCAAGTACCTCGCTGACAAGCAGGCCGCGCAGGAGATCCTTGCCGCTGGGCAGCGTCCGCCCCCGGGCCCACCGGACGGCGGCGCCCCCGCAATCGGGCCGCAGGTCCCTGGCATGGATCCGCTGCAGCAGTCTGAACCGACCGGGCCGGACATTGGGGAGCAGGTACCGGGGATGCAGCCGCCCGCTGCCGTTGCGCCAGTGCAACCCGTCGCCCAAACACCGGTTGCCGCGGAACCCGTCCCGACGCTCGAGCAGCAAGCCGACCTCGCCGCCACCGATGCCGCCGCGGTAGATCACCCGCTATCGCCGTTGCACGACGAGGTGAACGCCGCAGTCATCGACGCGGTGAACCAAACCGGGAAGGTGCCCGCGGCCATCCCCCAAACCCAGGACCAGAAGCCCGCCAATGTCGAAGCCCAGCCGCCTGCCGAGCAAGCCCCCGCAGCGCAAGGGGTGAAAGGGCAGGTAGCGCCGACACCGGCCCCGGCCGCACCGTCTCGGCGGCAACTCGCCATCGACGCACGGCGGCTCAAGTTGCAGATCGAGAAGGAGCAGGCGGCGCAAGCCGAAGCGCCGAAGCCCTACAGCGGCCAGGTCGAGATTCTTCCCGGTAGGGCAACGAAGAACTGGCGCACAGGACGTGTGCTGAAGGCTGGCAATGGCCAGTATCTGGTCGAGTACACAGACCGTCGCACGACGGCTGGTGACGCCAAGTCCATCGCAGGCGGGAAGGTCTACAACCCCGGCGGGAAGGTGTCCGAGTGGATCGACGCCGACCGCGTTCGCCATCCGGCATCGAAGGCAACACGCCAGCAGTACATAGCCGAAGTCAACGCGGAACCAGAGGCAGATCGTCCGGGAATCCGTAAGGCCGCCCACGAGTTCGACAACCTGGTACGCGGTAGCGAGACCCTGTATGACTGGCGGCAACTGAACGAGGACACCGGACTCAGCAAGGAGCGCAGCGGCAAGCAGCAGTGGGCGCTGACCAAACTGGGTCGGGAAGCCGTCGCCGATGCACTTGGCATCGAGGGGGACATCCACAGCCCCGTGGTTCGTTCCAGACACCTTGAAGCGCTGAAGGCATGGCTGGCCGGACCTGGGAAGACGCAGGAGACCGCGCAGGCCACCGAACAGCAGAAGGCGCAAGTCGAGGGGGAGCCTCCGGCGCCGGTATGGACACGCGACCTTCGCGACGGGGATCAGGTCCAGATCAAGGGCGCATGGCGCATTGTCGACGTTGACGACGAACTCGGCACCGTGACTCTGCGCGATGGGACCGAGATCGAACTCGATCCTACCGAGCGTGTTTCCGTGGCCGGCGGGGAAATCGTGGGGCGCGACGGGACTCGACGGCGCCCTGCATCCGAGGATGCTGGCGACACGTCCTTCGACTTCGCGCCGAAACCAGCACCGCCGTCCACGAAACCACAGCCGACCGGCCTCCGGCAAACCAAGCTCTTCCCTGCCGTAGGCCAGCCGGGCCACCCCGGTGGCATTCCCCAGGGCTGGACGCGTAGGCAGGCGGCAGTGGCGAATCGCCAAGAGGAACGCGCGAGGGTAGAGATTCCCGAGCCGCCGGATCCAGCCAGCCTGCCGATGCCGATGCCTGAGCAGCGCACGGCGCAGCCAACGGTTCCCAAACTCACCTACGATGAAGCCATGCGGCAGATGGGCGTTGATCCGTCCGCCCCGCTGTTGACCCAAGAACAGCAAGACGCCATCGAAAAGCAGGTAGCCGCAGAGAACGCGGGCAAGAAGGCTCTGCAGCCGTCGCCGAAGTCGCGCCGGGCGGAGGCCTTGCGGAAGAGGCTGAAGGACGCCGAGACGCCCGCCGCGCCGGACCCCTATGCCGTGCAGATGGAGAATCTGCCGCCGGAACTGATGACGCGCGACCAGTGGTACAACAGCCGATCTGCGTTGCCTGGACGACCAGAGTCGCGAGAAACGTCTGACTCGGTATGGATTCTGCAACTATTCGCTGCTGCGCGTGACCACAAGCCGATAGCCGTTGATGCGGTTAACGCTATTGGGTTACCATCCAACGCGCAGATGGGCGGTCCATCCAAGACCGGCTACGTCATTGAGGGTGACCGATACGTCTACAAGGGCGAGGCGACCGCGACCCCGCAGCCGTCGCCGAAGTCGCGCGGGGACCAGGCGCTGCGGAAGAAGATGAAGGCCGCACCGGACCTCGCCACCGCTACCGACGCCGATCTCGATGCCGAGTTCGCCGATCTGGCCCGGCAGATGCGCGAGCAGTTGAACCGCCTGGGATCCGGCGTGGACCCGACCATCGCAGTCATCGGCACGAAGATGGCCTACAACCGCGTGCAGAAGGGCGCCCGGCAGTTCGCCCGGTTCGCGGCCGAGATGCGGGCCGCTCTGCCCGAGCAGTGGGATGCCATCAAGGCGTACCTGCACGGGTTCTGGACGCTGAACCGGCAGCACCCCGACTTCGCGGCCGACGAAGCGGCCATCGAGGATATCACCGGGACGCAGGCGAAGGCTGTCATCGCGGCGGAAGATGCCGCCAAGGCGGCCGAGACGGTGGCGCCCGAGGTTCCTTCCTTGTCGGATTCTCAGCCCACTGACGAACAGTATCAACAGTTCTTTGGGCGGAAGCCGTCCAACCCGCACGAAACCGCCGTGGCTAACAATCTCGTAGCCATGGGAACCCCGATAGGAGAATGGTCCGCACTGCCCATGGAAGGCGCAGAACACGTCCCCGACGAACGTGGGTTCCTACACCTCCTTCCTCAGTACGATTTCAGCGCAGTCAAGGACTACAAGCACGCGCCAACCATCTACCCGATGTCTCAGTTTGAGACAAACTGCGAATGGTGCAGCCACCCGGCCAAAGACCTGTTTACCATTGTCAACCGTTCCCGCAAGCTCATCATGCAGGTCGGATCAGAGTGCATCAAGTCTTTCTCCGAACAGAGCGGCAAGGAGATGGTGGCCGATGTCGCGCAGGAGCAAGTGACCGACACCTTGGGCGCTGCAGAGAAGGCACGCAGCGACCTACGGAGCGTGTTTCAGCGGTCTCAGCACGCTGGCTATGGCCGGTACGAAACGGTATGGGCCTATCAAGCTGCCAGAGTGCTTCACGAAGCGCTGCTGAAGGTTCAGGGCAACGTGAAGGCCGACAGTAGCGCCAGCGCCAAGACGCTATGGACCCGCCGGAATGGTGACGAAGCCAAGCGCCTGATTGCCGAGGCGACGACGTTGCTCAACGCGCCGGAGACCATCCAGCGCAGGATCAAGAATCTCAAGTCCTCGATCCTTGAATTGAATGCCAAACGAGATCGCGCCCCATGGGATGATCGCACCCTTGAGCGGAAGACCGCCGAACTGGCCAAACTCGAAAATCAGATGGCCCCCGAGAAGACGCCAGCCGTCCCCGCACCCGTCCCCGTATCCACGCCGGTCGTCACCGGCCCGACTGTCATCCCCTACAGCAAGACCCTCGTCATCCGCAACGCGGACGCACTGCCGCGCGGTGTCGGTGCCCGCTATCTCGAAGTCGTAGAAGGTGAAGACGGCGCCTACATCGCCAAGCAGTGGCGTCGGCGGAAGGAATCTGCCCGTGGCGCGAAGATCCTCGTCGACATGGAACCGGACGTGAAGGCAGCAACGCCGGAAGTGGCAGTCCCCCGCAAGCCCCGCGAACTTGACGACAACGAAAAGTCGATCCTCGCCGCCAACGACCACCTAAACGATGTGCTTGCTGATCCCGACAAGGTCACTATCGCCGACCTGCGCCGGGCGCTGGGTAACCTCCAGGGATTAAGGATGTACCCCATCCAACTCCAGGCGCAGCGAGGCGAACCCTACAACAAGGATCTTCTATCCTCATACGAGAGCGAAGCGGAGAACATGCGCCGCCTTCTGCGAGAGCGCGAGGCTGCGACTAGGCCCCCCGCCGCCGCCCCGCCACTCGCCCTCACCAGCCCGACCCCCGCCGAACTCGGCACGGAGCGCGCCGGCCAGGCCACCGCGAAGAACACCTATGAGGCGCAGTTGCGCGGGATGGTAGAGAACCCCGCCCCGTGGCCGACCTGGGCCGTCGAGGGGGCACAGAAGCGCCTGGACGAGTCCACCGCGGGGAAAGTGAATGACTACGCCAAGGCGCAACTGGCGCTGAACGGCATGCTGGCCACGGTGGCGAAGGAGCGCGCCCGGCTGACGGTGAACAGCGGCGTCGAGACGCAGGGCGACCTGTTCAACAAGGCCCCGCAGAACCTCTTTGACGCGGCGGCGCAGGCGAAGGCCGCGGCAAAACCCGCGGCGGCGGCACAAGCCGAAGCCCCCGGCCCCGACCGCGACATGAACGCCGCACAACTGCCCACCGGCGAACCGTGGAAGATGACTCTCGACCAGACCCGTACCGAGCTTGGTCGGCTCGAATCTGGCACCATCGAGCAGTGGAATCAGTCACCGCTGGTCAGAGAGATGTACCCGGATGCACCGGCAGGCCGCGTGGACTACACCAGCCTGTCTCGCCGGTACCGGGAGATGGTGGCGCGGCACATGCCGGCCACGACGCAGGCTAAGATGCCCGCAGAAAGCACGTCTCCCGCAGCCCCCGTCTACGACGAGGACTACACCGGCCCGCGGTGGACCTATGGCCTGGTCAACCGCCCAATGCAGATTGGAGCCCAACCAAAGGGCTACATCGTCGGCAGCAACCGCCCGTCGCCGGCATTCAAGAACTTCGGCACGGTGCAGTACCCGCGACAACTGACGGACGAGGAAGTCGCGTCCTACGAGTTGAAACCGGTGGGGCAGAGCCCCGGCGCAAAGGCAGAGGAAGCCGCCGTACCCGCCCCGCCGCCGCCAGCGAACCCGGCGGCCGCGGCTCTGAAGCAAGCCGCAGAGGCCCTGGGCAAAGCCGCGGACGCCATGGCGAACCCCGCGCCGGCTGCCGCACCAGCACAGGCGGAAGCGCCCGCCGCACCGGAGGCCGTGGCGGCACCCGCTCCGGCAGCCCCCGTTGCGGAGGCTACTGAACCCGGCCCCGATACATACTACTACGACCGCGAGGAAGACCGGACCATCCTCGACTTCCGCAAGAAGACCTACGACGCCATGCCCGCTGAGGATAAGGACCACATCAAGCGGTACTTCCTATGGTCGCGCACCCGCGGCACCTGGATGTCCAAGGCCAAGGGGCCGTCCGGCCCGTGGGGATTGCAGGCCATCGCCGAGCGCGCCGGACTGACGAAGATCGAGCCGCAGGGAGATCGCATGACCGTCGAGGAGCAGTTCGCCAAGCAGGCAGGCCGTGCCAAAGACCGCGCCGACCGGGCCGAGGACCGCGCCGCGAAGCGTACCGACGAAGCCCGAAGCCTTGGCCGCGAAGCCGAGTCGCACCGGGGGGATATCGCCTTCTGGACTCAGCCCAACGTCGGGTCCTCGGGCGGACGCAGCTTCACCCGCCAGCGCGAGAGGATCATCGCCCGGTTGGAGAAGTCATGGGAGAAGGGTGCCCAGGCAACGCACTGGACACAGGAAGCAGGGAGACTGCGTGAGAACGCCAGCCAGAAGCAGTTGGACGATCCGGGTTACCTGACCCGCCGGATTCAAGAGAACGAAGCCGACATGCGGCGCATCGAAGCGCGATGGAAGCAGATTGAGGAAGCACCCGGCCCCGATGCCGCCGCAGTGGAACGGGACATCGAGAACCTGACCGACCGCGCCGAAGTCGTCGCCGACAAGCTCAACTTCTTCCGGTCGCGCCTCGAAGCCATCGGCGGAACCGCCTTCAGCCGGGAAAACGTGAAGGTCGGCGATGTCATCCTGTCCGGTGTTCGAGGAGTCCATCGCGGAACTGTCGTGCGTGTCAACCCTACCGGCGTGACCTATCGTCCTGACTCGGCCCCTATGCTTGAGCTGAAGTCGCTCTACGCTGAGATCAAGCAGAACCTCAGTGCCGAGAAGCGGGAGGCGGAAGATGCACAAGCGCCGCAGTCGCCGGTTACGACACCAGCGGAACAGGTACCCGCCGTGCCAGCGCAACCAACGCGCCAGACAGTAACCGCAGACCGGCTTGAAACCATGGCGCAGAAGATGGAAGACGCGGCCAACGAAAGTCTTTCCACAGACCGCCTGGCCAACACGCCCAAACGAGCCAGGCAGGCTGCTTCAGCCGACGCACAGGCTACGGCTCAGATAACATTCGCCCGCACCCTAAAGAGAGTAGCCGCAGGCATCCGCGACGGCACTGTTAAAGCATTGGTAAGACTCCGCAACAAGGCACAACTGGAAGCACTGCAGACCATCGCTAGAGAGACGCAGGAATACCGTCCGAACGGCCAAGGGAGAGGACCCGTAAGGCCAGATCAGGCAACTTTCCCAGAACCCTTCATGCCGAATGATGGCGTTCTGTCGTTGGCCAGAGAACTTGACGAGATACGGGGGGGCAAGAAGGTGGCCGGGCAGTTGCGTCGATACGGTTCTGGTCCGGGAATGCTCACGCTCCCTCGCGACCTTGCCGAAAGCATTCTGGCGTTGAAGCCGCGTTCCGTTCCGTGGGCCATCGCTGCTAGACTTGCCGACGCCAAGCGCCTTGAGGGCATGGGAATCACCAACTCGATGGAGTTGCAGGATGCCATACGCGAACTGACCGAACTGCAGGGCGAGGCACCCCGCGAAAACGCGGCCATGGCGATGCGCCGGGCGCTGGTCGGCCAGAATGTCGGCATTGACTACTTCCCAACGCCCCCAGCCCTGGCCGGCGAGGTGGTGCGCAAGGCTGACATCCGCGCCGGCAACACGGTGCTGGAGCCCTCGGCGGGAGACGGCCAACTGGCCAACCGGGTCCGCGCCGAGCATCCCGGCACCGCCGTGGACGTGATCGAGACTTCCGACTCCCTTCGCAACGTGCTCAAGGCCGAAGGGCACAACATCGTCGGGCAAGATTTCATGGAGTACACGGGGCCGCAGGTGGATCGGATCGTGATGAACCCGCCGTTCTCGAGAAACGAGGACATCCGTCACGTTCGGCACGCCTACAACATGCTGAAACCAGGCGGACGACTGGTGGCGATAATGTCGGAGCATGGGTTCTTCGCCAAGGGAACTGATGAGCAGGGGTTCCGAGACTGGCTGGAGAACCACAACGCCGACGTGGAGAAGAACCCCGATGGGTCATTCATGGACCGTAGCGTCGGGCCGAATACCGGGGTCGCCACGCGGACGGTGGTCATCGACAAGCCGCCGGACTCCACCGCCAAGTACCGCACGGCGGCCGAGACCGACGCCGAGGGCGTGAGCCCGCTGGGGTTCTACTCTCAGGTCGCGCGGACGGTAGCCGCCGCCAGGCAGGGACGGATGCCGGGGCCGCAGTGGGCCGCCTGGCTGCGGAACCAGCCGGGGATCAAGGCCGAGGAACTGGACTGGCTGGGGCTGCCGCAGTGGCTGGCCGAGCAGCAGGGTCCGGTGACGAAAGAGGCCGTGCAGGCGTTTGTGGACCAGAATCAGGTGCGGCTGGAAGAGAAGGTGCTAGAAGAGGAAGACACGGGAATCGTTGAGACATGGTGGAATGACGAGGGCGGCGCGAACGAGGAAACGCCGTACTCTCAACTGACCGAACGGGAAAGACAGGATGCCATCAATCGGTATCGCGAAGAAGTAGGGGCCTATGCCGAAGGCGCTCCGAAGTTCGGCAAGTACCAGCTTCCCGGCGTGACAGGCTACCGCGAGATGCTGCTGACGATGCCGCCCAAGTCGGTACGCCAGTTCTTCGTGGCCTACAAGAACGGCCCAACCATGGGCAGTGGGTACCCGTCCGAACAGGACGCACGCGCAGAGATGGCCGAGACGTTTCCCGGTCGCGATGACCTTGAAGTTCGTCCCGGCGTCGAGGAACGCGCCACGACCACGAAGACGCCCGAGAACTTCACTTCCTCTCACTGGGACGAGCCGAACGTGGTGGCGCATGTCAGGTTCAACGAGCGCACCGACGCGGACGGGAAGCGCGTGCTGTTCGTCGAGGAGGTCCAAAGCGACTGGCACCAAGCCGGGAGGGAACGCGGCTACGCTTCTGCCGATGCTGAACCGCTACGCGATGCCGTGTCGCGAGAACTGTACGGCCAGCCATACGCGCAACTGGACGCCAACACGCAAAACGCCGTGGACATCGAAGTGCAAGCCAGAGAACAGGGCACCGAAGGTGCTGCGGGAGTTGCCCCGGCCACGGAAACCGTCCCCAACGCGCCATTCAAGACGACCTGGCCGCTACTGGCCATGAAGCGAGTACTGCGCTACGCCGCGGCCAACGGCTTCGACCGCGTGGCTTGGACCCCCGGCGCCGTTCAGGCGGAACGCTACGATCTCAGCAAGCAGGTCAGAGAGATCACGCTGAACGACAACACGTCTGGCGGGGCGACACGCCCCAGGATGGAAGGACCCTTCGAGCGCGGCAACCTTACAGCGCGAGACTTGAACGGACGCGAGGTCATCAACCAGTACATCAACTCACCCGAGGAACTGCCTGGGATCATCGGCAAGGAAGCCGCGAGGAAGCTGCTGGACGTGGTCCCGACCGAAGGGCAGTCAGCCGGTCTCGGTGTTCGCGTGCGCCGGCT
>Ga0268284_1001246_pt1 | contig 13747 bp, 17 predicted proteins | sample saktaG_14_FD_190137 | JGI IMG/M metagenome (GOLD analysis project Ga0268284, IMG submission 190137) | Saline water microbial communities from Sakinaw Lake, British Columbia, Canada - sak_2013_06_06_40m | ecosystem: Environmental > Aquatic > Non-marine Saline and Alkaline > Saline ... | reverse complement strand
ATTTCTCAAAGCGGTATCCGCATTTTTTACACTCATATTCATAAATCGGCATAAAACTCGTCCTTATTAAAAGATTTAACTCCATGAAACTTAGAGATTTAAAACGAACATTTACGCGTCTTGATCCCGGAGAATAATTGCCTGCTCGGTTAGAAGCGATTTAAAGTGGTCCAGGGATACCGGATATCCTACCATTGGAATTCCCATCCAGTCACAGTATTCAAGGAACTCTTCAGGTTTTTCAGCCATAAACTTATCCAGGTATCCGATGCCATCAAGTACCACAGCGCCTCCGGTGTGCCTCGGAAAATTTTCATTTGCAATGCTCTTGTCCCAACCCTTGAAAACCTCTTTTCTGAATTTAACCCATCCCGGAGTCATCCACCAGACCGGCTCACCTCCGGCAACTTCTTCGGCAATCCGATCGCGTTCGGTTTGGCTCGCAAGCATATCCATGCAATGAGTAGCATTTATTTTAACTATCCCGGAACCCTGTTCATCAAGAATTGTCTTCATCAGGCGCGTAGGTTGGTCAACATTCACATAACAGAACTTGCCGCCGTATACGACAATAACTTTTTTACATGTTTCTTTAGCTTTATTTATTTGACGAATCAACTGGCGTTCAAGTTCAGGAATATCCTGATGAAGGCCCGGGGTTGTATAAAAAATTTGAGATGTATCCAGAAAACCTTCTTCTTGCAGATAATTCAATTCAAGACTCATTGTGCCGCAGGAAACAATGGCTATATCCGAGAATGAAACCTTATCCATATATATTCTCCGTTATCTGATATACTGTAAAAAGTATTATTCGCAATTAATCAGCCGTAATCAAACTTTAAGAACAGCAAATCGGTCCCAGAACCAATTCCGAGGGACCGATTTGCCCAGCAAAAGGGTGAACACTTATGACAACAACATTAGGAGGTAGTGCCAAGTGAACCCTTGAATAATATTATAGCAATAAATATGCCACATAAGTATAATAAATTAATTATTGGATTTTACAGTAAAATCATTTTTATTGACAGAAAGGGATCATAATTATTATTAAAGTGGTTGCGATAGGTAACGTTAGGATAACGTATGTGTAACAATAAAAAAGAGAAAAATGAATGGAAAACAAAACACATGAAATTTGGAACGTCAGGTTTATTAACCGGATCATCGAATCGATGGCCGACGGGGTTTTTACAATGGATTCAGAGGGTAGAATATCATCGTGGAATCCTTCTATGGAACGTATCAGCGGATATTCCGCACAGGAAGCGTTGGGCCACACATGTAATATTTTAGATTGTAATCGATGTTTCGGCAAAGAATGTCCGGCTGGAATCAAACATTGCGGCATTATCGAAAAAGGAATATCAGAAGCCAAGGAGTGTCATCTTCGGCATAAAAACGGCTACGATGTGCCGGTGATTAAAAATGCCAGTGTGGTCAGGGATGACAATAATGAAATTATCGGTGTAGTTGAAACTGTTACCGATATTACTGAGCTGAACAAAGCGCGCCAAAAAGCCGAAGAGGCTTCACTTCGGCTTGGAGAAATCCACAGCTTTGGAAATATTATAGGTAAAAGCCATGCAATGCTTCAGGTATACGCGGCCATCAAGGCTGCAGCTGCCAGCAATGCCACAATAATGATCCAGGGAGAAAGCGGAACCGGCAAGGAGCTCGTTGCAGGCGCTATTCACTATAACAGCAAACGACATGACAAGCCGCTTGTCACGGTCAATTGCAGTTCACTGAGCGAGACTCTGCTTGAAAGCGAGCTTTTTGGACATGTGAAAGGCGCTTTCACAGGCAGCGTACGAGACCGTGCGGGTCGGTTTGAGGAAGCCGAAGGAGGCACAATTTTTTTAGATGAAATCGGCGAACTGAGTCCTTTTATTCAGGTGAAACTTCTCAGGGTATTACAGGAAAGAGAAATAGAACGTGTCGGAGAATCAAAAAAAAGAAAAATAGATATCAGGATTATTACGGCCACGCACCAGGACCTTTCCAGATGTGTAAGTGAAGGGCGTTTGCGCGAAGACCTTTATTACCGTCTCAGAGTTTTTCCAATTCAGCTTCCAACGCTTCGGGAGCGAAAGGAAGATATACCGATTCTTGCAAGTCATTTTATTGACAGCATAAACAAAAAAACCGGTAAACAGATAAAAGGCATCTCGGTGCAGGCAATGCGATTGTTAATGGATTACACCTGGCCGGGAAATGTCCGCGAGCTGGAAAACTCGATCGAACATGCCTTTGTACTTTGTAACAGAGAGCAGATTGATGCGCAGGATCTTCCATTTGAAATTCTTAATAATGACCGTTCCGCCTCTCTTCAAACTCTCTCCCAGGGTCAAACCACGGTCAGGCGATTGAAACCGACCAGGGAAACACTCCTGAATCTGCTGGGTGAATGCCAGTGGAATAAGGCAGAGGTAGGCCGCAGGATTGGCCTGAGCAGAACAGCAATCTGGAAGTACATGAAAAAATGGAATATCCCTCTTAAAAATTACTCGCTGGATGAAATTTCAAAGTGAATTACCCCGCCCACAGGACGGGGTATTCTGCGGTAGGATTTCATAAACGACAGAAGAACTGCAAATTTGTTTTAACCAAAGAGGTAATTGCAAAAGTACTTAAAAGAGAAGAATTTGTCATTCCCACGAAAGTGGGACACGCAGTGAAGTATAGCACTATCCTGTCTTTTCAATATGTTGCAATAATTTCTGGATAGCGCTTGTGCTTCACTGCGTGTCCAGTTTGCACGGGAATGACGACTTTTGCAATTGCCCCTGAAGATTGGAATTTGAACCGAAACAGCGAGCACATTCCCCGTTGCTTGCGGCGGGGAGCTTCAAAAATATACAGAATTATGCCGTCGATATCATAAATATTTTCCGTTTGAGTATAGATGCATATGCGAACCGCCGAAATAATCTGTAGACAGTTTTATGTTTGAATAGATTTTGTTGAAAAGGGAAAGAATGTTTGAAACAATTTAATAGGAGATGTTATGAAGAAACTCATATCTAAAATACCGCGATGCGCTGATTGTAAAATTAAAAAAAAGATTTGTCACCAGCCGGACGGAATAGGTTCGCCCGATTGTCCAACCACAAACCTGAAGAATGTCATCGAAGCCTCGCTTTCAGAATATAAAGAAACTTCGGTTATGAACTTTGCACGAAACGCCAGTATTCAGGAGGGTGAGTGCTATGTGAATCGCGACAAAGATAATCCCCATGTTAGCTATGCTATCAAGCCACGCGTTCAAGAAACTATCGAGTTTGCGCATAAAATGGGTTATAAAAGGCTGGGACTTGCGTTTTGCACTGGTTTGGGTAATGAAGCGAAAATTTTATCGGAAATATTGACGGCGCAAGGATTTGATGTGGCTTCGGTCGTATGTAAAGCCGGCAGAACTCCAAAAAAAGAGTTTCTTGACCTGGCTGAAGAACAGAAATGTAATCCGGGAAGCTTTGAATCGATGTGCAATCCGATAATCCAAGCAAAAATTTTAAACACAGTAAACACGGAGTTTAATATTGTTCTGGGTTTGTGTGTCGGCCACGATTCTTTGTTCATGCGTTATTCAGATGCCTTTTGTACGGTGCTTGTTGCCAAGGACCGGGTAACAGGACATAATCCGTTGGCGGCCATTCAGTTATACAAATCCTATTATAAAAAGCTGACGGAGGAAAAGTTTAATAAAGGCGGCAGTGTGACCGTTTCATTGAAAGAAAATCTATAAAGCAAAAAGGTTATATGAGCTAAAAAAGGGATCAATGTTGATGGAACGCATGTTCAAACGCAGCTCCTGTTGGAACTCGAAGCAATTGCCGTTGCATCTAATCTGACAGTTTATCTATAACTCGATAATCTCTGGATATCAGCAGAGTAGCGTGGTTTGGCCCAGTTACCGAAAGCAAAAAAAACAACAGGGAATCCCGATGTTTCATTGGTTTATCGATCGTCGCCGAAAAAAGTTCTCCCAGGCTCCTTTCCCTTCTTCATGGGAGGAGATAATCCGCCGTAACGTTGCCCACTACTGCATGCTGGAAGATGCCGAGCGTGCTCATCTGCGTGCCTTGATACAGGTTTTTATCGCGGAAAAAAATTGGGAAGGAGCTGGTGGATTGGAACTTACCGACGAGATCCGCGTCACGATATCCGCTCAGGCCTGTCTGCTTATTCTGGGCCTGCCCCACAACTATTACCGGAATGTCGAATCCATCATAGTCTATCCCTCTACCGTTGTTCCACCTCAACGCAATCCGGGTTTCTTTGAAAACACATTCGCACCAGTGGAACTTGAGCATCCCATTATCGGGCAGGCGTTCCAGCAGGGGCCGCTCATTATTGTCTGGGATGCCGCCCTGTTCGGCGGCCGCCATCCTGAGTCCGGCAACAACGTTATTTACCACGAATTCGCTCATAAACTGGACATGCTCGACGGCGCGGCCGACGGTACACCTCCACTGCACGACCGGGCTGAATACCGTGACTGGATCCTGACATGTTCGCGTGAATATCTACGTCTCAAACACGACATCGAAAAGGGAAAGAAATCTTTCCTCAATGCCTACGGCGCAACTAGCGAAGTGGAATTTTTCGCTGTCGCCACAGAGCAGTTTTTCGATCAGCCGCAGTTAATGATTAAGCATGCACCGGACCTTTATCGTGTTTTGCAGGAATACTACCGTCAGGATCCCTTCGAACGTGTGTCCCGGAATAACTGCGTGGAGAAAAGTTAAAGTAATAAAGATTTACTTTCCGGATTAATGGAAGAAAAGCTGCAATACAAAGGGCATGATCATTATTTCAGGAAATTCATAAAATGACTCTACCGCGCAACATATCGAACCATAATTTTTATGCCTTTTTATGGCATGCCGGTTTTCTGGCCTTTGCCCAAAACTTTATGGATGTCGATACGATTATCCCTGCCATGCTGATTGAATCGGGCGGTGGAGCAGTGCATATTGGCATTATGACAGCTATTATGATGGGCGGTTCGAGTTTTACCCAATTGTTTTTTGCCCCATACATCAGCAATAAGTCCTTTAAAAAAAATTCCTGCTCCTGGGTATAAATTCTCGGATACTTTCACTTTTCGCTTGGTGGCGCTTTTGCCAACATCAGTTATACCGATATACTTGGGAAAAGTGTGAATGAGGATAAAAGAAAAACATTTTTTTCAGCAAGGCAAATCATAGCCGGTAGTATTGTTTTAATCTCTGCTGTTTTAGCCAAAAGAGTATTAACAACATTTGGGTACCCTGTTAATTTTGCACACCTGTTTTTTATTGGGGCTTCGCTGCTTCTGATAGCATCGGTAGGGTTTTGGAATATAATAGAACATACTCCTTCTGTAATGAAAATAAAAGGGGTTAAAGATTTTATCCATCTATTAAAATCGGAATTGTCAGAAAATAGAAAACTGGCCTATTTTTTGGGATTTATCAATACCCAGGGTATCATTATTTCTTTCCTTCCTTTTGTTATGTTTTATGCCAAAGAAACACTGAATACACAAAGTAACGATACAGGTTACTTTTTACTTTATAAGGTTTTTGGAATTGTATTGGTGAGCTTGTTGGTCTTTTTTATGGCCAAAAAGATAAAATACAATCTGCTCCTATATTTTAATGTAATTTTATCGTTTATGCTCATTCTTATCACGCTTCTTATTCGGGATGAGCACTCGCTCAGATATATTTTTGTTCTGGGAGGGGTAGTTTTTTCGGTCACTATAACCATGAACGGTTTGCTTCTCGAGGTGTCAGGCAATGAAAACAGAGCCCTGTATACAGGTTTTGCCGGGGCGGGAAATATTTTGCCTGCCCTTTTCCCGCTTGCCGGTGGGTGGATTATCGGCCACTTTGGGTTCAGGGTTTTCTTTTTATTATTTTTGTTGATTGTTTCATTATCGGTCTATTTTATTAAAAAAATCGATTGCAATAAATAGGTTTATGAAAACAATAGGACCTGGATATTCAAGTGTCGATTCTTCAAAAAGTGCTGGTCGCCGCCGGGAAGATGGATTATTTTTTGCGAAAGGTTGCTTCAGCAGAGAGAATTTTATATATTGGCGATAATGCCGTGAGGGGCGTGCCGGTAGTCTGGACAGCCAATCTGTGAATACTGAGTAATAGTTTTTAAAAGTAGACGCAGAGAGAGAGCATGAGAGGTTGCGTGACCAGTAATGCGCACATAAAAATAAGCGAATTTGAAGAACTCTGGACTATCAAAATTAGTCTCAAATATGAAAGGGAGATAATGGTGAAAACAGATCAGACTTTATGCAGTTATTGCCCTCGGAAAAAATGTTTTTCCGGAGATATTTCACAGGCACCGGCATTCTGTCCATCAATCAGGCACACTGATTTACTGGCGGAAGCCAAAAAAAAACTGCAAGAGGAGACCAATTGTAAAATGGCGCGCGATGTCGCACGTACATGGAAAGAGTATGGGAAGCTGACCAGGGTGGAAGAAACGATTCAGTATGCCCGAAACCGCGGGTATAAAAAGCTTGGCATCGCCTTTTGCATCGGTCTTTCCGAAGAAGCGGAAAAACTCACCAATCTGCTATTCAACGAGAAATTTGAAGTAATATCCGTTTGTTGCATGTGCGGAGCCATGAGTTCCGATGACGTCAATCTGCCGGATGAAGACAAAATAATGCCCGGATACCGTCAGCCCATGTGCAATCCCATCGGCCAGGCGGCAATACTGGAAGCGGAGGGTGTTGATCTGCATATTCTGCTGGGGCTGTGCGTGGGGGATGATACGCTCTTTATCAAGCATGCCAAGGCTCCGGTTACGGTTTTTGCGGTGAAAGACCGTGTGCTTGCACACAATCCGCTGGGCGCGCTGTACACTTCAAAACATATTTATACGCGGATAAATACCCGCCGTCCGAAAGAATAACAACTGAATTTCAGGTGGGTCAAAAGCGGTCATTTCGCCAAACCTCTTTGAGTATATAATCGAAAAGTTTGGCATGGCCGCGAGAAAAGAGCTTGAACTGTCCACATAAAACCGGGAGAATTAATGTCCAACTATCAAACGAAAATCTTCAAAATATTTCATCAAGCATTCTTGTTGCTTTGGTGGCATTTTGATACTGATGATTTTCTGTTATTACCACTGTTAGGGGCAATGCTATTTCGCTTAAATATTTGCCTTATTTGATAACTGATCATGCGAAAGGTTGCACCTACGCTTTTGTATAGTTTGTATAGAAGGATGCAAGTTGTTTTTTTTGTACAATTTTTAAACCCTAAAAAATGAGGAGGTACAAATGAAAGCAATTATTACAAAAAACTGCATGGGGGACAGAAACTGCAACAATCTTTGTCCGGAGGTGTTCGAGTATAACGAAGATGAATTAAAATCAATCGTCAAATTTGATGAAATACCGGAAAAATACAAAGCAGTTGTACAAAGGGCTGCGGATGAATGCGACGCAAAAGCCATCGAGATCTCAGAGTGAAATGAACAGCGCAGTCGATGCTTATCACCGCTACAGACTTAGCTTTTTTTCGGAGTGCAAACATTCTTTTTCGTACTCCGCGATCGTCAGATTATGACGGTGATGATCAGAGTAAACGGAGGCAGTCACATGGGAAAATTTAAAGAAAGCCGGACAGCCAAAAATATGCTTATTTCGTTTGCGTTTGAATCCCAGGCAAATAACCGGTATCTCTTTTTTGCCAATAAGGCAAAAGAAGACGAATATATACAAATAGCTAAAATATTTAAGGAAACAGCAGATCAGGAACTTGAGCATGCCCTGCGGTTTTTCAAATTTTTTAATGGGGGTGAACTCGAAATCACTGCGACTTTTCTTACAGGTGTAATAAAGAGTACTTACGATAACCTGCTTGCTTCGGCTTCGCTTGAAAACAATGTGCATACCCAACTATATCCGAAGTTTGCAGAAATTGCGCGTGAGGAAAATTATGAGCGTGCTGCTGAAACATGGGATTCCATTATTGTTGCTGAAAGGCATCATTAAAAGTGCTTTCTGTCATTAGTTGAAAACATCAGGTCAGGTAAAATATTCAGGCGGGATGAAAAAGTAGTTTGGCGTTGTACCAACTGCGGTTATCTCCATGAAGGCTCTAATGCGCCGGAGCAATGTCCTGCCTGCGTCCGGCCATCCGGTTATTTTGAGCTTCTATGTGAAAACTGGCAGGGTAAGACTTACTGATCATTTCAGTTTTTCAATGAGTCAAAGGCAAAAATATTTTTACATACTGAGGGTGCAATATATTTCGAAAAACCAATGACATATTGCGCCCTCTTAATCAGTTTTCATCCGGAAATGGCCCTTTTGTGCGATCTCTGCGTCAATCTGCGGGATTTTTTGTGCGGCATACATTGCGTATGCCTCCGCGCAATCCCTTGATTTCCTTGAGCTTGCCCAAAATTGCCTATTTCCGAATTGGAAACGCCATAGTGTCTTTAATTTATTTCCGGATGGACACTAATTAAGCATGAAGGCAGAATATCATCTGAAGAAATGAGACGACAAATGAGCGTTTAAATTTCTTCAGAAGAAGGTAGTTTTCATGTTCACAAGCAGAGAGTGAAAGGTACGGACTATTTGAGCGGATCTTTCTAAATCCATCACTTTTGACAAACAAAAATTATTGTGTTTTATATAAAAGGTCTTTCGTCCTGAACAAATAAGGAGATGGTGTCCGAGATCAAGTATAAGGATTTTAAGCCGTCTTATCCAGACTAGGTATTTATTTTTCGATGATAAAATAAGGATCAAAAGCTGAATGAATGTTCATGATCTGATACGAAAATCACAGGACGGCGAACAACTGTCCCGGAAGGAGCTGATATATCTCCTTTCGATGTCGCCTGATTCTTCTGAGTCTTACCTTGTAATGGCCGAAGCCAATCGAGTCTCAAAGGAGTTGACCGGGAATAAAGCTGAAGTGCATGCTCAGCTGGCCCTTAACCTGGCACCCTGTTCGTGCAACTGCGTATTTTGTGCCTTCGCGCAAAAGAATGGTGTTTTTTCGAAAGAGACGCGATTGACGGCAGATGAGGCCGTTGCCTACGCACAGCAGTTCGAGAAGGACGGTGCGAATGCCATATTCGTCATGACCACTGCAGGGTATCCGTTTAGACTGTTTCTCGAAATATCTCACGAGATCCGTAAGAACCTTGATGCGAAGACGGTTCTCATTTCCAATATTGGCGACCAATCTGTTGCCAATGCCCGAAAGGTAAAGGATGCCGGATACTTGGGTGTCTACCACGCCCTGCGGCTTCGTGAAGGAATCGATTCCGGTCTCTCACCGGAGAAGAGAAAAAAGAGCATTCACAATTTTCAGGAGGCCGGGCTGAAGGTGGGAACTTGTGTTGAGCCTATCGGTCCTGAACATACCAACGATGAACTATCCGACATGATTCTATACACGGCATCCTTCAATCCTTCGTTTAGCGGGGCGGCCAGACGGATTCAAATTCCGGGCACTGAGATTGCGAAACGAGGAACGATCAATGAACTGCGTATGGCTCAAATTGTAGCAATCACAAGACTGGGCATGCCAAGAAGGGTATTAGGCAATTGCACGCATGAGCCCTGCACTCTTGGAGGGCTTGCCGGTGCTAACCTCTTCTGGGCGGAAGTCGGAGCCAATCCGCGAGATACTAAAGAGAGAACCGAAGAAGGCAGGGGTGAGACCGTTGAGACCTGCCGCAGGATCTTTCACGAGTGCGGATGGGACATCTACCATGGACCTTCCCGCTATTATAACGGGCATTCGTAATACAGCGATAGGTGGCGCAAACACGCTCAGGTTATTTTAAAATTAAAGGCAGGGCAAGAGAGATGAAGAAAATCAGCATAATTATCTGCAACCGTTACTATACTTGTGCAGGCGGGAAGTGCCTGCGAGCTTTGCGAAACAGGGAAGGAGCTTTTGCCCTGTACAAGGGAGAGGAAGTCGAAATAGTGGGTTACACCACCTGCGGAGGCTGTCCCGGCGGCAACGTGGAGTACGCTCCGGCGGAAATGAAAAAAAATGGAACAGATGTCATCCATTTAGCAACAGGCTTAGTTGTCGGCTACCCACCCTGCCCATACCTGCAAGCTTTCTGTGAATTTATCCCCGCCAAGTACGGAGTGGATGTGGTTGTCGGTACTCATCCAATCCCGCAAAAGTATTACCTGACCCACCAGGAGTTAGGTACCTGGCAGTCGGATAGTTGGCGAGAAAGTATCAAGCACGTCTTAACAGACGAAAAAACACGTTTGGCATACGATTGACGATATTTTGTAAACCGATTAGTATTCCGTCCCACTATGCAGTTTCATGCAAACAAAATATCCCTAAATTGAAGCTCCCCGCAGCAAGCTACGGGGGATCTTCGACCGTAGGGAATAGGGTCTGTTTTTAATTCGCTCGCTAACTCCGCTGCAAGCAGCGAGGAATGCGCTCGCTGTTTCGGTTCAAATATTGAAAGAACAAAACCCCATAAAACAACCTGAAAAAGCCACGGTTGATATGTGTTTTCATGATATATGTCCCGACTATTTTTCCAACCAGTTGGGCTGTCGTTTTTCCAGAAAAGCGGATACGCCTTCTTTGGCATCATCGGCGCTGCACAGACGGGCAAAGGCTTCGTTCATATACTCAAAGGCTTTTTGATAGTCCATATCTTCCGACACATAGAAAGATTTTTTGGCGATCTGAACAGCAATGGGGCTTTTTCGAGCCAATACCGCAGCCCAGTCATGTGTTTCTCTGTCCAAGTCCTCTCTGGGGCATATTTTGTTGATCAGACCCACCTCCAGAGCCCTGGATGCTGTAATCAATTCACCGTAAAGCAGGAGCTCGAGGGATCGTTTCCTGCCGACGGATCGTGATACCGGAATAACCGGCCCGACGCAATTCAAACCCACGTTAATGGCAGTCAATCCCATTTTGGCGTTTTCAGCTGCGACCGCCAGATCACATGCGGCCACCAGGCCTGCGCCGTTGGCTGCTGCGACGCCATGAACCTGAGCAATCACCGGCTTATTCATTTTACTTATAGCGGCGAGCGGCGACTCCATAAGTTCGATCCAGTTCCGGTATTCCAGGGTGGATTTGCCATGCAGTTCATTTATGTCGATTCCGGCGCAAAAGGCCTTGCCGTTTCCTTTGATGACAACAACGCGAACCTGTTTGTCCGCATCCATATCCGCAAGCGCCTGATAGAGATCCGTTGCCATCTGGGTCGTAAATGTATTGAGCTGCTCAGGGCGGTTGAGCGTGATGGTTCCAACAAAATCATCGCCAATTTCCACGGAAACTGTCTGATATGTCATGTGGGCTCCTTATAATTTAAAATGATGATCGATGAATTCAGAATATAGAACAAAACATAGTAGTTGTGCAAAAATGATTCACTGTTCATGCCAAAAACAGTGATTTGACCTCATATCACAGAACATAGTTTTGGTCAAGACTCGCGACAGGTATCACGGCAGGGTGTTTTTGTCCGATGCCAGTTCCTGGCCAGGCGTGCAGCATCAGGGCCGCTGCGGCAGATCTTTTGAAGATCCCCGCGGCAAGAGCAAGCTACGGGGTTTGCTCTCTATTGCGGTTCAACCGGTCAAAGTAATGTCAGAGATCGTTTAAAGGCAGGTTATCCAATATTATATAATTAACCTGAGCAACCGCGACATGCTTGCCGGCCGCATCAAAGAGGTCAATCGCAACCGGGCATAAGGTGCGGCCTATCTTTATCACTTTTGCTTTTGCTGTAACGTCGCTTAAGCAGGGGGATAGAAAACGTATGTTCATGTCGGTGGTGGTCAATTTAACAAAGGGTCCTGTTTTTGTGAAGATGGCGAAGCAGGCCGTGCTGTCTGCAATGGTCATCAGCAATCCGCCATGGAACGATTCGAAGACTCCGTCATAACTTAATTTTCTCGGTACGACAGTTTCGCAATACCCGTCGGAAAGGGAGACGATTTTGATTTGGAGCGTATCAACGATCGGGATCTTGTTTGTCCTTGCAAGTATCTGCTCCTGAAGTTCTGATGATAATTTCATATTATATTATAGCCTTCTATTTATTAAAGTCCTGCTTATTGTTAGTGATTATGCATAAAAGATGCTGTAAAAACTGAAGAGCTTGCCGGAGATCCGCGGGTCATGGAAGTGAAATCGTCAACGATCATATCATGTAATGAATGCTGACAGGGTTTTAAGGCAATATAAATGTCAGCTGTCTTTATATGCCTTTATAAATTCTTCAGTTGTAATTCCAGCCTGTTTAATTGCACTTCTGAGAGTACCTATGGCAAGTTCTTTATGGATCGGAACAACACAACCTTTGTTATCCTTTCGTAAAACCACGTGACTCCCTCTTTGTCGCACAATTTTAAATCCTAAACTTTCAAAGATTTTGATAGCGTTATTACCTGAGACATGGGGAAGTTCAGGCATTAACAGCCACCTCAAAGGTTGTAAGGAAAGGATGTTGCGTTTTTGTTAATGGAAATTCTTCAAGATATAATTCAGTAGCTTCTTGTAAATTTTTTACAGCATCTTCAACAGTTATTCCTTGGCTTGCTGTACCGGTTTCAGGACATTCTGCAACATATAAGTTGTCTTCTCTATGTACGATTGCAGTAAATAACTTATTCATTTTTCACCTCTGAAACATATTTTATTCATTTTTCGTTAGATTTCAATATATTTTTGATAACCGGAAGATATCGTTACTGCCGAATATATTATTGAGGTACATATCTTCAGGCAAAATAGATGTATATCTCTATAGCAAATAAAACCGGCAAAATCAAAGTTCATCAGGATATACTCAACCGATCCCAGAGTTGAAATTGCTCGTTTTTATCCTGACGACTTATTTCAGCCAAAATCATTGCGATTCTTTCAAACGATCTGCCTGCTGTTTATTGATTTTGTCGATATCTTTTTTCATCTGGTCAAAGCGTTCGACGTTTTTCTGCCCGCTGAGTTCCTTGACCGTGTCGTTAACCTTTTCACGGGTCGGTACCTTCACAGCCGGCAAGGATAAAGCAGGTGAAAAGAACAAGGAGTGGTATCCAAATCCTTAAGTTTTTTATTATCCATCCCATGGTATTTTTCTTTTTTCCGATAATAAACACATTTTACGCAGGCCATCAATAGAACATATTTGATTTTATATGAATTTTGGAATAAAGAACAGGAAATCAGAAGTACAGCTTTTTTCGGAAACGGAGACTATCCGGACTATCTGGGACGCTCCATGCTTTTGAAGTTTCCCCGGCCCCTGTAATTGAAAGGACGTTCTCCTTATTCAAACTTACCTTCGGGAAGCCTTCCGCTGCGCTTCGCCTCCAAATACCCTTGCCTCAGATCAGCAACGACGCGACAAACACGCCGACCATCGTGAACGCAACCGCCAGTTTCACCGCGGTGGCGACGAGCAGTCCAAACCATGTGGCTGCGCCGATTTTACCCGCGCGAAACATGTCTTTGTGCGCGATGAACTCACCGATTGCAGCGCCTGCCAGCGGCATGAACAGGAGCCCCCAGAGTCCTGTGAATACTCCAACGATGGTACCGATAGCTGCGCCTATGACACCCTGCCTGCTTGCGCCCGCTTTTTTGGCAGACACAGCCGCGGCTACATAGTCGATAACGATGCCGAAAACCGCCAAGATCGCCATCACAACAACAGTAAGCGCACTGATTTGCTGGAAATCACCTATCCACGCGGC
>Ga0268284_1001239_pt1 | contig 13805 bp, 8 predicted proteins | sample saktaG_14_FD_190137 | JGI IMG/M metagenome (GOLD analysis project Ga0268284, IMG submission 190137) | Saline water microbial communities from Sakinaw Lake, British Columbia, Canada - sak_2013_06_06_40m | ecosystem: Environmental > Aquatic > Non-marine Saline and Alkaline > Saline ... | reverse complement strand
CGCCTCTGTTGACGGGCATCGCTTCACTTTGATGCTGCCGAATGGCCACGTGATTGCCGATACAGAGGCAGACGCCCGTCAACTGGATGCGCATAACGACCGCCCTGAAGTTCGCGAAGCCTTGGACAAGGGACATGGCATGAGCAGGCGGTATAGTGCGAGTCTTGACCGGCAGATGATCTATTTGGCGCAGCGCATTCCGGCGAGCGGCCCGGCCAAGGGCGTGATCCGTGTGGCCGTACCGGAGCGGATGCTGTTGCGCGAATTCTCGGCAGAAAATCGTATGATTATTGTGCTGGCACTCATTGTCTTCGCTGCGGCGTTGTCCGTCAGCTACTGGACATCCCTGCGGATTATCGGCCCGGTTTCGGATATACAAAAAGGGGTCCAGTGTCTGGGGCATGGCGACTTCTCTTTCCGCCTTGCTATTCCATCGGTACCGCATTTGGCGATGCTTGCGCATTCGATTAATCAGATGGCTGAGCAGATTGAGAAACTGTCGACCATCCGTCAGGACTTTGTCGCGAATGTCTCGCACGAATTGCGTACACCCGTGACATCGATCAAGGGTTTTGCGGAGACGCTCCTGGATGGCGCGAAAGATGATCCTGCCGCCTGCGAGCGTTTTCTAGGCATCATCGTGCATCAGTCCAACCAACTCGAATCCATCATCCGCGATCTGTTGGAACTGTCACAGATGGAAGCTAATTCCGCACAGAATCTTGAGAAGCGTTCTGTGGAACTCGCGCCGCTTCTGCAACACGCTTTCGACCTCTGCCGTGATCGCGCGAACGAGAAGAGTGTGCAATTGCATGTCTCCTGCGAGCCAGGGTTGACGGCGACTATCCATGCGGGTCTGATTGAACAGGCATTGATCAACCTGATCGACAACGCCATTGCGTATGGCGCGACACCCGAACGTCCCTACGTTGACATAGCCGCCAGCACTTGCACCTATTGCACGTATGACGATAACGACAGCCACACGACCGGCAAGCCTGTCAGAGAAAATACAATCGTGATTACGGTGCGGGACTATGGTAGCGGCATTGCAGCAGAGCATCTTGACCGCTTGTTCGAACGCTTTTACCGCATCGATAAAGGGCGGAGTCGCGAGAAGGGCGGTACGGGCCTGGGTCTTGCCATTGTCAAGCACATCGCGTTGATCCATGGTGGCAGTGTGGCTGTCGAAAGCGAAAAAGGCAAGGGATCAACATTTATGATCACCTTGCCTGTTGTTTAGACCTTGCTATCATTCTCAAAAAATTGACCGACAGATATGCCACTCGGCATACCCTGAGTTTCTAGCAGAAGAAAAAGTAAAGGCTATCACTCGGTCGGTCAAAAGGGGTTGGGGGAAGCAGTCCATGTTGCTCACGTCCGTTATCTGGTTCTTCGTGCGGCACGTTCAACTTGTTCGTGTTCACGCTGGACTTCCTCCCGTGGTTTAAATTCGAAAGCTCGCTTGAGCAGGGGCTAAAACTGCCGATACTATATAGGATGACGGTTCGTATTTTATAAGGGGCGTGTTTGGTTTTGAATAGAAAGGATGTCCACTGCCTGGGTTATGGCACGTTCTATTTCTCGTCAAATCCAAACATGCCCCATATAAAAAACGAACACGTGTTTGATAACTTTATCACGTTTTCAGGGCAGACTAGGCAGTGTTTGTCTGATGCCAAGCTGGGAACAAAAACGAAGGAGTAACACGTATGAACTGTACTAAACACAGTATACTCGGGATGTTATCGCTCTTCACGATGAGCAGTGTGGTGAATGCCGCACGCGTAAACGTGACAGGCGACGAAAATCTCGCAGCAAAGGTGAATCGGATCACCTCAACCCAAACATGGACATCTGACAATGAGTATTGGCTGGATGGTCTTATCACCGTGGGCAGTGGGGTCACGTTGACCATCCAACCTGGAACGGTTATACGCGGCATGAACGCGAAAAGCACGTTAAATGATTTCCGTCCAGGAGCACTCATCATCGAAAAAGGTGGCAAGCTGATGGCGAACGGAACGGCAACGAATCCGATTGTCTTTACCGATGAGTGGGATGATCACTTCCCATGGAAGACGGGGACAACAGGTACAGTGAAGAATCGGGTCTGGCGATACCAGTTCTGCGGTACAGGCAGTCCTGCAAATGTATGGCAGGAGAAAACGGATAGCTATGATTATGGCTCAATCGGTGACCATCATGGCGCTTGGGGCGGCCTCATCCTTTGCGGTAAGGCCTTTCTAAACTATGAAACGACAAATCCATCATTGGGCACTGGACAGATTAAGGTTGAAGGTACGGATATCGTCCTTGGGCTGACAGGTGGTGGTAGCGATGACAATGATTCCAGCGGTGAATTGTCATACATCCACATCCGCTACGGTGGAAGTGTGTTGGCAGATGGCAGCGAGATCAACGGGCTGACCCTGTATGGTGTGGGCCGGGGAACCAAAATAAGTCATGTCGAGGTTTACAACAATCAGGATGATGCGATGGAATGGTTTGGTGGTAGCGTGAACAGCAAATATATGGTCGCCTGGGGAGCTGGCGATGACACCTTTGACAGTGACAATGGCTTCCGCGGCAAGAACCAATTCATGTTTGGCGTACAGCGCGATCTCGGGGGCGGTAAGATTGAGTCGGGCGCCTCTGACAAGGGAATGGAAATGGATGGCGGCGAGAAAAATACGACAGCCTTTTCCTATCTCTTCTCTGCCTCTCTGTGGGCGAACGTCACCTTGCTTGGCGACCAGTTTACCAATCCGAACAAAGTTACTGACCCCACTCGGAATATAGCGCTGTCCATGCGGGACAATGTATCTCCCCGTATTTACAATTCGATTTTCATGGACTTCAGCTCCGTGGCAACGATGATTGAAAATCGGGAATCACAGCCAGGGTATACAGTCAGTGGTATCGTGTTGAGTCCCTCCGCACGCTTTGCCTCGGCCTCGACAGCAGCAAACCTGCCTGCAGATACCTACAATGGTGGAGCGACAGTAGGGATGACGACAGAACAGACGAGAAGTTACCTCTATGGCGATGGCGTTCTGGCTGATGACGTTCAAGCCTGTATCCGCGGATGCTATTTCTGGAACTTCAATAAAGACAATGTGGGGTTGTCAGGCCCAGGCACCAACCTTTGGCCGACAGCCACCGGCGACAACTGGACTACGAAATATCCGTGGACAGCCTCCGGTATTGGCTTAGGACCATTTGTCTATGGAGCTACCGCTACAGCATATCAGGGTTGGAATAGCAGCACAAACCGTAACACGAACCAGTCGACCAAAAATACGGAGTCGGATACCCTTACTGCAGACACACTCAACGCTATGCCCATCCAATACCGGCATCGCGTCTCGCAGACGCGGACAGCCTCGACCTCCTTCAACCTCCGTCACGTGAATCCGTGCGCAGCGAATGGTGCGAAGGTGAGTGCCACCGCTGTCGCAGACCAATGGGCGACACCTGTGCGCTTCCAAGGGGCATTCGCACCTGATTCGAACTGGGCCAAGGGATGGACCACCATTAGCACACTGAAATCAACCAATGCGGCGAACGAAGTGATCTACGGCGTGTTTGGCGCCTCATCTGTCGCGAATGCACTGATCGTTGAAGGAGATGTCACCACGGGTGGTGCGGTCTCGACACCTGCCAGCGGAACGACGACGGTGGTCACGAATAACATCACGACGACAGTCACGAATACCGTCGAAACGGTGGTCACGAATACCGTCACGACAGTTGTGACCAACGGCGTGAACGGGATTGTCTATAGCAATACCGGAACGTTAGTGACCGACTCCGGCCTGAACGGTGTCGCAGCATTAGGACTGCAGACCAGCCCTGTGATCACCTACTCGATCACAGCGCCTGGGACCTATCAGCTTCAGACGACCACCAGTCTGAACGCTCCTATTGTATGGACTATCGAGAAGACTTTCACGGTCGTCACGGCCTCTGTGGGATCGCCTGTGACGGTGAACCTGACAGACATCATCGGCGCGACACCTCCGAACAGTGGTGATTCTCGGTTCTATAAATTATTGAAACAATAATACTGAATACCAAGAAAAAAACACGGTAGCGATTCGCTGCCGTGTTTTTTATTTTTCTTGCACAATACAAACATTCCCCTTATTGCCGGCTAACAGAAAATTGCTATTCTTGCGAACATCAACAAGAGATTCGCGAGCGGCTTATGGCAATAGAAAATATCACCAGCATGAGAGAGTGCAATTTGAGCAGCACCTGCACACGTGTGAGCGTAAGAGGTGCCTCAGGGAAACGCTACAGCCTCTGGCTTACAGCCCTTGCCTGTATTTTCGCCGGGCAACTCGTTGCACAAACCGTGGGGTCAGTCCGTATTTCGGTCACGGATCAGGACTGGCAAGTACCTGTCAATGATGCCCAGGTCACCCTTGTTGAAAAAAATATCAAGCAAGCAACGAATCCCGAAGGTCAGACGCTCTTTGAAAATCTGGACTCTGGCAGCTATACCTTCTCTGTCGGGACGGCTGGCTTTGAACGCAAGGTCATTTCGGGTGTCGTGGTCATCGCAGGGCAAGTGAAGGTTGTCGAGTGTGTCCTACAAGCCTCCTATACCGACATGGATGAGTTCGTCATTAAAGATTTAGATCTGGCCGATCTCGGAAGCGACATCCAACTGCTCGATATTCGTGCACAAACGCCGCGCATGATGGATGCGATCGGCAAGGATATGCTTTCAAAAGCAGGCGCGAGCACAGCCGCAGGTGCCTTACGATTGGTCTCCGGGGCCACGGTACAGGATGGCAAATATGCGGTGATCCGGGGTCTTGGCGACCGTTATACCTCCACCTCGATCAATGCAGTCCGTCTACCGAATGCGGACCGTGACAAACGCGCCGTGTCGCTAGACCAATTTCCGTCTGCGATGATTGAGGGCGTGCAGGTCTCTAAGACATTTCTTCCAGATCAGCAAGGGGATGCGACCGGTGGGATCAACATCACAACAAAAGGAGTTCCGGAAAAGACGATCCTCCAAGTGAGCACATCTGCGGAGTTTGATTCGAACGCCACGGGAAACGGCGATTTCATGAGCTATCGCGGCGGCGGCAATGATTTTGGCGGAAGACGCGGCGTGACCGGTCTTGACTTCTGGGACAACAAGACCGACAAGATACCCCGAGGCGGCAGAGAAAGCATGACCCTGAAACATGATGAGCCCCCCATGAATTATGGGTTTAAGTTTGCCGCTGGTGATTACATCGACTGGAATGAGTGGCGCTTCGGTGCCATGCTGATCGGGTCGTACAGTCAAAAGTACAAATATTGGGAGGGCCAGCAATACAGCCTCGACTCAGATCGCTTAGATAGCTCTAAAATTAAAATTGATCCGGAGGCGAATGAACGCTTCTCCTACTCGCAAGATGAAAATTTGTGGAGTTATGGGCTCGTGCTGGGTGCCAAAAATGATCACAATAACCTTCGATTCCTGACCCTTTACACACACCAAAGCAAAGATTCGGTGACCGTGAGGCATACGACTCCGAGGAATGTGGCGAGTTCACTGGATGCGGATAACGTCAGCTTTGAGGATTGGGAAAATCCGGCGACTGGCGAATGGGAGCAGCGTGAAGTGCATACACCGCGGCGGCGGGGCGAACGCAAAGAACAGTATCAGGATTTTTCCATCCTTGAGCGCTATACCGAGAATGCAAATGGTACCCTGCAACTCGCTGGAGAACACATTTTCTCGGCACTTCAGGATAGTGTGCTGGACTGGAATGTCTCCTACAACATGGCGGAGAGTGTGGAACCCGATCGCAGAAGGATTAAGGGAACCTATGTAAGCAGGGACGAACATTGGCAGGACTATATCAATGGTGTCGCCGGACCTGAACAACAGGCTTCAACGAATTATATTCAGGCCAGTGGCCCTAATCGGCGTTGGCAGGATACGCGAGAGGATGATCTCCAGTGGCAGGCCAACTATAAACAGCCTTTTAGTGTTTCAGAGGGCTGGGATGGCTATGTCAAGGCTGGATATTTCATGGACTGGGTCAGACGCGCGTATCGGAATCGCAACTATGGTGGCAATGATAACGTGACGGTTCCAGCAACTTCTGTAGAGCAGGTCAATGCCTTGGGTGAGGCTGTAGACAAAATGGGCTATTCTTTTGATACCTCGAGTATCCAGTATGATGGCACGCAGGATATCAGTGCCGGGTATCTCATGGCTAAGGCACCCCTGCCAGAGTGGATTGATATCATTGGCGGCGCACGCATGGAGAGCACCACCTTATCCACCAAGATCTTCCCCTCTCCAGGAGGGGGGGACGCCAGCAAATCCCTGAAAGTTTACGAGAAGATTGACCAGGGGTTCATTGATCGAGCCATCGAAGCGAACAAGAACAACAGCGCATTTGATCCAGAATATCTCCGGCAGCGCTATGGCATGATTGGGTTTTCATCTCGCAAAGAGGGTGACGGGGATTCGGAAATCGATCAGGTCGACGTTCTTCCAGCGGCATCATTGGCCTTGAAACCTCTGGAGGGGGTGACCCTCCGCCTCAGTTACTCCGAGACCATTGCCCGCCCGATCTTCAAGGAGATTACGCCGATCATCTATAATGACTACGATGATAACCGTGTCTTTCTGGGCAATCAGAATTTGAAAATCTCTCGTCTCAACAACTATGACCTGAGGCTGGAATGGCGTCCTGACCCTAAAGAGGCGGACCTTATCGGAGGAAGTATCTTCTACAAGACGATCGCCGATCCGATCCAATACTCGGTACGTATGGAGGCAGACAACGCCTCCTCGCCGGATTACATTTTCCCTGAAAATTATGGGAAGGCGGAAATCAAGGGTTTCGAACTCGAGGCACGCAAAGGTCTCGGTTTCATTTCCGATTATGTGAAAGACTTTTCCCTGGGTGGCAATCTCACCCTGCAAGAATCGGAAGTGGAATACATTGCCGATATGAAGGGGGAGTTGCGTGATAAAGGGGTTACACAGAGTACACGCCCAATGGACGGACAATCAGACATCCTCGCCAATATGAATCTGATGTATGAGAACGAGGAGCATGGCCTGAGTTGCGGACTTTTCTACAATTATAGGGGGGAGACGTATGTGGCCGGCGACACAGCTACCAGCAATGCCTATATTCCAGCCCTCATCGAGCAGCCAGTCGGCACCTTGGATTTGACCATTGGATATAAGTTTCGGTTCGGCGACAATCCCTATTCGCCAATCTGGCGACTGGGACTGGAGTTTAAGAACCTTCTGGATCCCGCCATTGAAACCGCGTATCGGACACCCCAGGGCGACTTGCCACGCTCAAGTTACCAAGCAGGTCGCACCTACGGAATATCGTTGGGCTGTACGTGGTAAACACACTTTAAGGAGTAAACGAATGAATAAGATACCGATCATCATGATGCTTGTTTTAACATCGCTGGGGGTTTATGCCCAGGAAGGTATGGAACAGGCAAAAGCAACACTCAATAAATGGTATGATATCCAGCGTATCATCAGCAAGGAAGAACACGATTGGCGGGTCAATCGTGAGTTGATGCAGGATCGCGCATTGGTGCTCGAAAAAGAATGCGCTTCGGTTTTGGAAAAGAAAGCCCTTGCAACGAATGAAACGGCCCGGCTGGAGATCCAGTTGGCTGAGTTGCAGGCGCAGAACGAGCAAGTGATACGGGTGGTAGAGCAAATGAAGGAGGCGGCAGTTAAACTCGAGAAACAAGTGCCGGCATTATTGACTAAAACGCCAGATCCCGTCCGCGAGCGTGTCAAGCCGTTAGTCCAGCGGTTGCCGAAGGAGCAGGAGGAGACCAAAATGGGTTTACCTGAACGGTTTCAGAACGTAATCGGCATTTTAAACGAAATCAGCAAAGCCAACGGCGAGGTCACGGTGGCGACAGAAATTCGGACGTTGGAGAAGGGGCGCCAGACTGAGGTCAAGACCCTCTATGTCGGCATGGGGCAGGCGTACTATCTAAGCGCCGCAGGTGACGCGGGCTTAGGGCGACCTACGGAGACCGGATGGGAGTGGCAACCTTCGAATGAGCTGGCGACAAGCATAACCGAGATGATGCAGATCCTACAGAATAAGGCAACGGCTCGCTTTGTGCCACTGCCCGTCAGCATTCGTTAAAAAATAAAGTTTCTAAAATTCGATCATAAGGAAAAACATGAAAACAAAAAAAACGTTCAACACAACATTCTTAGCCGTAGCTGGGTTAGTCATCGGGATGACGTGTGCGCATGCCCAGACAGGGGGTGCTGCATCCGTAGAATCAATGGCGAGCGCGATGGTGCAGAAGGTCACGACGAGTTCCAAGGAATTGGCCGCGCTACGCGAGGTGATCGCAACCGAAAAAATCGGGCTGGCAAAACGGCTGAGTCAGATCGAAACGGCAATATCGGAAGCCCGCAGCGAATACGACAAAATCATTCGCTCGAATGATGCGCGGACCTTGGATATCAGCAAGGCAAAGGGAGTCGCGAAACAGCGACAGGATGAGGTGGCTTATGTGTCCAGCCTGATGGATGAATATGCCCGTGCGTTTGAGGGACGGCTGCATGTGAGCGAGACGGAGCGTTACAAAGAGGCTATTGAGCTGGCTCTGCTGGCGCCTCTCAACAAAGATCTTGCGCCTGCGGATAAATTCAATCGCCAAATCGCGCTCATCCAGCAATCGGTTGTTCGTCTGGAGGGTCTGATCGGCGGTGTACGTTTCGACGGGACGGCGATCAATGCCCAAGGGAACATCGATCAAGGACGCTTTGCGCTGATTGGCCCTGTCGCCCTCTTTGCCGCTAAGAACGGGAGCTCGGTGGGATTGGCCCTTCCGAAAAGCGGATCGAGCAAACCGCTCATTCATTCGTTTGCCGACCCCATTCAAACAGCGGGCATCGCCAGTATTGTGGCGACTGGAAAAGGCATGCTGTCACTGGATCCGACACTGGGCGGCGCGTTGAAGGCGCTGATCGCAAAGGGCAGTCTGTGGGGCTTCTTTAAAAAAGGCGGACCGATCATGTGGCCTCTGTTGGCGCTGGCCATTTTGGCGCTCACCGTGATCATTGAGCGAATCATCTTCCTGAACATCGAAGCACTCCGGCGCAGTTCCAAAACCGTCCGAGCTATCATGCATGCGCTCGAAAAAGGGCTGCCAGACGATGCGATCAAAGCTGGAGAGAAATCCAAAGACTTTGTAGCGCGCTGCCTCGTCTATGCGCTTCAACATCGCAAGAAATCACTCACAGAAGCCCTCATGCGCGCATCGGCGCGGGAAATGGTGCGCTTCACGCGTGGCATTTCGTTTTTGGACACCGTCGTCACCATGGCGCCGTTGCTGGGTCTGTTGGGCACGGTGACCGGCATGATCTCAGCCTTCGGCATGTTGGGCGGGTCGGAGCTGAGCGCACCGACCGCCATCACCGGCGGTATCGCCGAGGCGCTGATTGCCACGACGTTTGGTTTGGGTATCGCCGTGACGGCGCTGATCCCGCTCAATTATCTGCATGCCAAGTGTGAGCGTGCACGGCACGAGATGGAAGATGCTGTGAACCACCTCGAGTTACTGATGAAGCCGATTTCAGAAACCGAGGCCAATCAGGATTCCGATGAGGAATCAAACGAAAAAATGACATAAGGAGGTGAACCATGAGAGTCAATGCATATCAATTCAAAAAGGCCCGTATTGAGATCGTGCCCTTAATCGACGTGATCTTCTTTCTGCTGGCGACCTTTGTAATGGTGTCGCTGTCGATGACAAAAAACCAAGGCGTGCAAGTGCAGTTACCGGGTGCAAGCACGGCTGAAAAGATCGATGACCGCGAGAGCGCAGCGACACTGACGGTCTGTCAGAGTGGCGAAATATTTTTCAATAAGGACAAGGTGGCGTTTGCGCAGTTGCCCTTTAAACTTCAGACGTACAAGGCGGCATCCAAAGATCCGAAGGTCGTTGTGAGCGCTGAGGCGAAGTCAGACTTCAAGAATGTCGTGGCCGTGCTGGATGAGGCGCGGAAAGTGGGCATTCTCAAAGTCGGAATATCCACGGAGAAGAAATGAAGGTTGCCCATATAATAGCCTTTTTTGCCGCCGTGATCATCTTGATGGGCTTTGTTCTTTTTGGCGGGCTGTTGATCTTGCCGCAACACGGGAAAGGCAAAAGCGAGCTTGTGGATGTCTCGATTGAGGAGCAAAAAAAGCCTGAGCTGCCCGAGGAAGACAAACCGAAAGAACTCGAGGTTCAGAAGCAGGAGCAGCCCGAGCAGCCACCTGAGATGAAGGCTGAAGCCGCTCCGCCCCTTGATTTGGCGTCGCTGGAATTGGCGCTCAATCCCGAGCTCGGCGGCGGCGGCGGGGATTTTCTAAACCGTGCGCCCGCCACCCTGTCCACATTGACGCAAATGGCAGCCGCTTCTGGTGTTGAAAAAGAAGAGGTTTTTTCAATCGGCAATCTGGATCAATCGCCCCGCGTCGTTTTTCAGCCAGCTCCTCAATACCCGCCCGAGCTCAAGAAAAAGAAAATTCAAGGAACCGTCTATGTCCTCTTCATTGTGGATCAGGACGGTCGGGCTCGCGATCCGAAGATTCAAAAATCAGATAATCCTGCGTTTGACACACCTGCGATGAACGCGGTCAAAAAATGGCGATTTGAGCCCGGAAAAGTTGCCGGACGTGCGGTGCAGTTCCGGATGCGCGTGCCGATCACCTTTGCATTATGATCACAGACAGCATGTTAATCAGCATGGAACGAGAAACATTTATACCCGTGTGAACAGAGGAAATAGAAATGAAAATGAAACAGATATTGATCGTACTTATGGGAAGCATAGCCTTCAGCATGACACAGGCACAAGGATGGATTGAACAACCCAGCACCTTCTGGAAAGATGAACAATTTCAGAAGGCATTCATGGGATCGTATGGGACGAAGGCTGAAATAGAGCCCCGCATCACGGTGCTTGAAAAGCAAGTCATGGAGAAGGTGCTGAAACATCTGTCAGCAGAAAACGAAACAAAAAAGGCAATCGAGTTGCTCGTGAAAAGCATCACGCCTTCCAGTTCGGCCTTGTTCGAGTTTACGCTGGCTAATCTCTATTTTCAGGATGATAAACTCGATGACGCCCTCAAATACTACTCGGCAGCGATTACGAAATTTCCAAGTTTCCAGCGCGCCCTTAAAAACAAGGGATTAATCAATATCCGTCAGGGCAAGTTTGAAGAAGCACTCGCACCGCTGACACAGACGATGGAATTGGGAGCTGTGGATGGAATGACCTACGGACTGTTAGGTTATGCCTACGCTTCGACCGAGCAACATATTTGCGCGGAGACCGCCTATCGGCAGGCGATTCTCCTTCAGCCGAAGATCATGGATTGGAAACTCGGACTGTGCAGAAGTCTCTTCAAACAACAAAAATTCGGAGAGTCTATTGCATTGTGTGATGACCTCTTCAAACTCAGTGGCAATAAGGCCGAGTATCTTCTGTTACAGGCTAATGCCTATTTAGGCATGAAACAGCCGATGCGCGCGGCAGAAATATATGAGCTCCTCGATCTGTCAGAAAAGACACCGATAAACTCGCTCCAGACCTTGGGCGATATTTATGTGAACGAAGGGCTGCTCGTTCAGGCTGCGGCTGCCTATCAGCGCGCTTTGACACGGGAGGCATCGCCTGATCTGTCCAAGCAACTACGGAACGTGGAGGTACTCTTGAGCCGCGCAGCGTATGATGTCGCAGAACGCCTTCTTGTGGCAATCACCACGAAAATCACGGTATTGCCTGATGATCAGAAAAAGCGCGTCCTGAAGATGAAGGCGCGCCTCGCGGCAGTTCGGAATGAGATGGGTGATGAGCAGGTGAAGATCTTAACTGAAATTGTCAGTCTAGATCCCTTAGAGGGTGAGACTCTTATTCTGCTCGGTCAATACTATGCCAGCCGTGATATGGAAAAATCAATCTTCTACTATGAACGTGCCGCAGCCCTTGAGGCCTTTGAGGCCGATGCCAAACTCCGCCAGGGACAGTTGCTGGTCAAGAATGGCAAGTACCAGCAGGCTCTACCCTTGCTCAAGCGAGCCCTCGAATTGAAACCACGCGAGGAAGTCCAACGTTATACCGAACAAGTTGAGCGTGCCGCACGAAGGAACGGATAACGTCCTTCAGAAAGGTGGACTGATTCTCCTACCCCTTTTGACCGACCGAGTGATAGCCTTTACTTTTTCTTGGCCTCTAACTTAAGCGTTAAGAGTTGGGCGTTGAGCGTTAAGCGTTCAAACCTTTAACTCTCAACGTTTAACTCTTAATTTAAGAAGCTACTCCTTCTTTTTTTCCAGTTAGGCTGTCGTTTCTCCCGAGGCCTGATGGCGAACTGCGCACCCTTCATTGAACACCGTTTGGAGTTCCGCCTTCAGGCGGTCCGGATTCTTCCATTCCCATATTTCTATTTTACGACCCAATAAAAGTGCATTTCTATCTTTTTTTGGAACGAATAAAATTGACCGGCAACTTCAGTTTCGAGCAGAAAAACTGATACGCGATGGCGGTCAGGAACCCTTCGAGAATGCCGAGTGGAATTTGTGTGGGCGCGAAGGCAACCAGAAGGGTGTTAAACCAATGCATGAAGGCGTGTTCCCCTTTTAAAGCAGAGGCCAGCTCCACAGAGGTCAAGGCATACGTGGCCCAGTCTGAGGTGAGACCGGCAGCAAAAGCTGCCCAGAAGATCGGTACGCGCAGGCGTCGTGCAATGAGGAAAACCCCATACGCTGCAAATGCGCCGGCCACCCCCATTGAGAAGAGATTGGCGCCGAGCGTGGTCAGTCCGCCATGCGCAAGGAAAAGCGCCTGCAAGGTCAAGGCCACACTGGAGATGACGACGGTCGGGGCAGGCCCGATGATGATCGCGGCAAGGCCCGTCCCTGCCGGATGGGAGCAGGTTCCGACAAACGGGACCGGGACCGGCATACACGAGATGATAAAGACAGCCGCGCCAATCAATGCGATCATCGACTTGTAGCGCGGATCATTTAGGCTATTGAACTTGATTTCACGAAGGCCCCAGATGAAAAAAGGCGCAACCAGCACAAACCAAAGTCCCGCCCACAGCGGCGGCAATATGCCCTCTGTGATATGCATGGCAAAGGCGGATTGCGGCAGCAATGCAATCATCACTAATAAACCCAATAAGCATCTTTTCGTTTTAATCACTGTCTTCCAATACGCTTTATTGCGGGGTACTATAATTAACCCCCCGTGTGATTGTCAAGGTGCATTTGACCGGGCGCATCCCCGATTCATTGACTTGGACATAAAACCTTCTTTATTTGGAACCACAGAATCCACAAAATAGCACAAAATAGGGCTCTTCACGGTTTGTCGAAAAATTCACCGCAAAAGCCGCAAATGTTGCGTGGCTATCTCATCCGCCTCACCCGTGAATAAGCACGCGCAGAGGACAAGTGTATACACGATGTCCGAACGCTCGCTTAAGGCTTGCTTGCAAGAGCGATGAGCGTCAGCGATAGAGCGGCAATACACGGACGGCGGAATGGATAGCCACGCGGAGGAAGAGGAAGGTGTCGCCCAAGGGAAACTGGCGGCTACTGTTATCAGGCTTATCAATTTCATTTTCAGCGCAAAGGGTCGCTCTGCCGTCTGTGTATCCACAGGTGAGGCAGGCTGACCCTTTGCGCTCTTCTTCGCGGTTTTTGGTGCGCCAAGCAAGCTTGGCAGAACTTACAAACTGAAAGGTGTTTGTTTCATGAATTGACCATTACATGAATAG
>Ga0268284_1001237_pt1 | contig 13814 bp, 9 predicted proteins | sample saktaG_14_FD_190137 | JGI IMG/M metagenome (GOLD analysis project Ga0268284, IMG submission 190137) | Saline water microbial communities from Sakinaw Lake, British Columbia, Canada - sak_2013_06_06_40m | ecosystem: Environmental > Aquatic > Non-marine Saline and Alkaline > Saline ... | reverse complement strand
CGTTGGGGTTTTCCTCGTAGAATTCCAAGTCGATCCGGCGCGTCCGCGGTTCAACGTCCTCGCGGAAGGTCAGACCGACGTTGGCCGAGAGGCTAAACTCGATTTCGTTGGGCAGGACCAGGTCGGATTTGGCCTCGGTGCTGCCGAGGTTGCGGGCGGCGAAGGTCTTGGCGGTGATGATGCCGATGAGGTGCGGGTCCTGAATGTGTCCCTGGCAGTTGGCGAAGTGCATCATCCGCCGGCCTGACATCAGTGCGGCCGTTAGGCGTTTGCGGGTTTCCTCACTATCACGGTCGATGGGGGCATCCTCACAGGTTCGACCTTCGTAGGTGAGCTGGCTGACGGCGGCCAGATAGTCCTTGCCAGCCCGCGGACGGTTCGCGGCGAAGTGCCAGAGGGGCGGGCGGGCGTCCCAGCCCATCAGCCCGCGGCAGTACGGGGTGATGATGCGGGCGAGCGCGTGGACCAGGCTTTGCGCGTTTTTCCAACAGAACTCGGCATGCAACTCCCGCAGCAACCCGAGCGCTTCGTCCAACCCCATCGGCACGGGCTGCGGCGCGTTTTCCGGACAGTAGGAGCAAAACCGGGCATCGTAGCCAAGCTTCGGAAACACGATCTCACCGCCGCACGCAATCGGCAGCGGCAGATCCAGGATGCGGATGATCTCCGGCAGTTGTTCCCGGAACTGGGGCGAGGCGAGGAGTTTTCCGGCGCACTCGCGGCTCATGCTGTAAGGCACGAATTCCTTCTGCTTGACCCCATCCACCTCAACCTCGCTGATCACTCCGGTCTCGATGAACGCCTCAATGGCGGTGACCGCTTCGACCGGCTGGACCGGGGAGAACCCCAGCGTCGAGATTTTCTCGGAAATTCTCCGCATGGCCACCGTGCAGATCGCCTGGCCCTTGCGGAACCAGACCAACCTAGGCGCCAGGAGGGAACCCACCTCGGCTGCGAATTCCGAATCCGGTCGGCCGACGCCGGGCAGCAACACCCGCGCGCGGCCGTTCATGGTCGTTTGACCCTCCGCCCACTGGCGCTCCCGCGAACAGTGGGCGGAGATCAAGCCGGGTTTGGAATGTTCGATCCACTGGAGCAGATCCTTGATTTCGCGGGCCGCGCAGTGCGCATGCAGGCACTTGAACGCCGGCATCCGCTCGGGCGGATTGAACACCACGGTGCCGCCATCGGGCGAGATGCCGTCGCCACCGCTGTGATCGGCCCGCCAGGGGCAGAGGACGGACCACTTCTGTGTGTCGGGATCCAGGCACTCGCCCAACATTTCGAGATCCCCGAGCACGGCGGGCAGGTCGATGGTGCGGAGGTCCTCCGGCCATTGATGCGTCCACTTCCGGTCTTTCTTCTTGCCCGGTCTTTTTTCGGCCTCGGCATCGAAACCGAACCAGGCACGAAGATCGCCCCACGTCACCAGCGGGATTTCGCCGGTCACTTCCCAGTGATACTTGTGCCCGGTGACATGGACCGAAGGCGAAAGTACCAGCGGCAGACCAGGAACGAACAGCTCGGCAGTGATGGCATCATTGATCTGATGGGCGAGGGCGCTTTTCGCCATCTGGACGGGCACCGGCAAGTCACGGCAACGGAACACAAAATGGACGCCTCCCCCGCTGCGCTCGCGCGGGACCGACGCCAATGAGGGGATCCCGGCCAGCCATTTGGCGACCGACTCTCCCTGATCATCTTTTGAGTCGAGGTCAACGTGGACAAAATCGCCGCTGATGAGGCAACCGAGGTTGCTACCCTTTCTGCCGCCAAAATGTTTGGCCAGATAGTCAGGATCGCAGTTCTCAAGGGTGAGGTACTTCCAATCCTTGATGGCGATTCGCTTGCCACGCTCCCTGCCCCTCCCTTGATTCGGACCGTAGAGGGGGATGATGGTCCAGCCGAGTTTCTCGACATAGTATTGCGCGGCCTCGTAGCGGCTGAGCTTGTTGATACTCGCCGGAATGGCCGGACAGATTGGCCCACTGGAGTCTGGTGTAACATTCGAGCTCAAGCCAGATCCTTTCCATTGGCGATTGCACCTTTGGCGAACTGTTCGTGACCACCTCCGGTCACGGTGCCGACGGTCATTGCGTCCAGTGCAGCATCGAGGTCACGCTGCCGGTAGCGGATGGCGCGGCCGATGCGGATGAACGGGATCAGGCCATGCATGCGCCATGCGTATAACTGGCGATTGCGGATGCGGAGGTATTCGCAGGCTTCGACGTCGGTCAGGAGACGTTCGTCACGGCGGATCGGTTGGAGTTGCGGATGCATGCCGCTTCCGCCGTGTCAACCAACTCTCCCCACGGCAGCAAACATTTCATTGCGAAATGAGATTTCACGAGGGTCGAAAAGGTGTGAGCGGTCACACATTTCAAATTCAGGGGACAACTTCGGGTCATACCGAAGTTGTCTGTCCGGGCAGACATTCAAGACTCCGGACATCGACTTGTATTTACGTCAGAACAAGTGAGGGGGCACGGGGATCGATGTTGTTTCCGGCGACAAAGTTCATTGCGTAATGACATCGTTCCGGAACGAGAATCTCTTCCACCGCCCGTTTAGCCGTTTGCATCTCGACGGCCCATTCATGCCTGATGAATTCTCTGCACGCGCAGAGAATTTTGTTTACGTAAACAAAATTGCCCCCGCCGTGTCAGATGTCCTGCCGTCAGGACAATCAGGCATGTGGCCGACAACAGCCGAACGCTGAGTCGATTGTTCTGCCGGTCAAACAATTCACGCGAGCATTCCCCTCCGAATCCTCCACCGTTGAAGACCAAGGATCGGAGCAGCAAGCCCCGCCAATTCTCGTTGCGTAACGAGATTCTCCTTACGTAAGGAAAAATGGTGCCGCCATATTTCATGGCGGATGTGAGCTGGATGCGGCGACGGCAGCGCGGATTCTTTTGCAGTCGCAAATGAATTCGGTGCCCCAAACCGAGGTTTTTCATGTCGGCATGAAAAACCTCATCGGGCACCGCGCAAAACGGTTGTTTGATCAATCAGCGCCGCAATTGTTGATGCGTATCAACAATTGGCCGGAAATGTCGTCGCGCAACGACAATTGTCCTCACGTAAGGACATTTCCTTGAAATCCGCGTGCAAACCTTCTGGTCGACATCCAGATGCGGCCCGGCCCGTAACGGACCGTTTGCCGCAATTTTGTCTCCGGCAACAAGATTTCCTGACGACAGGAAAACCACCAGCGGATCGTCTTGACGTCAAGACGGTTGGGTGGTCCCGCAGGCGTGTTTGCGCGCGCAAACAAATGGAAGATGCCTGAGCTGGAGCGATGACGGGAAGTCTTTCTGACTCAGCGCGAGTGAGCCCCCGTGGTCGCCAATCGTCCTCCCATAACAACTTTTTCGGCGCGCACCGAGATTTGCTGTAGCGCCTGAATTGTTGCGGTGCCGCAACAAAGCCCCTCAAATTTCTTTGCGCAAAGATAATCCGACGGTCGGCTAGCGCCCCCGCCGGCCGCAGCGGATTGTGTTTACGTAAGCACAATCTTCTGCCGGCAGGAGATTGTTGGTGCGCGCCAACAACTGCAGCAGTTGATTCGGTCGACGCCGCCACAATTGCAGGGGTTGGCCTGGGACTGGATTTTCGTTCCGAAACGAAAATGTCCTGCCGGCAGGACAGATGGACCAGGGGGGAGATTGTCATTACGTAATGACATTCCCGCCGCAGCCAACCGCGGTCGGACTTCCATGTCCATGCCAACGCTGCCGTATCGACGGATCTACGGGGTATCCTGCGCGAACTTGCGTTCACCGCGATTGCAATAGGTCGTTGGTGGCGTCCAGTTATCGGGCGGCATGATCCCGAACCATAACTCAACCGCCTCAGTCATCGTGTGGGACCGAGCATTATTTGCGCACGTGCGCAAATTTTTTGAACGTTCAAAAAATTACACGTTTTTCCTGATCTTTCCGCCACCGACGGCCCTCATGTCGCCATGAGGTTTTCTGGGCGCCCAGAAAACTGCCCAGAGAGATTGTTAAATCGATTTAACATTTCAGCCGCAGTCCATGCGTCATTCCGTCGTCTCATGCGCGAACTTGCGTTCCCCGCGGTTCCAATGGGTTTTCGGGGGCGTCCAGTTATCGGGCGGCATGATGCCGAACCATTGCTTGGCTGCGTCTGCCGTGACCAGTTCCCGGTAGTGTTTGAAAATGATGGTCGGTGAATTCCCCGCTTCCAGGGCCACCTTCGCGGCGTCCTCAACCTCGGCCAAGCGGTAGCTGATGAACGAATGGCGAAGGGCATTCTGCGGCCAGCGAACGCCGATTTTGCGAGCTAGCGCCGTCGCCTGGCGGAAATAGTCCAGGTCGGGAATCACCTTGCCCGTGCGGGGAACCAGCGAGAGCCATGCCTTCAGGTTCCCGCTGACCGGAATGATTCGGCGGCTGGCGGTTTTCGCCTGACCCGCACGGAGTTCTATCAGATTTCGCGCCAGATCGACCGCGCTCCAATCGAGGCGGAAAATCTCGGCCGCTCGGAGTCCCGCGAATCCGCCGATGGCTAACAGCGGGATCAGGTGCGCGGGGGCGGCGAGGAGCAGTTTTCCCATTTCATCTGGCGTGAACACCTCAGAGTCGGTATCCCCGACTTTCGCTTTCTTGAGAAGTTCCGGTTCGGTGGCTTCCTTGCGGGAAAGGTAGCCGCGCTGCTTGGCGAACCCGAAGAACACCCGGATTTGGGTCAGGTAGCCGTTACGGGTCCGGGGCAGGACCTTGGCTTCCCGAAGCCATTTGTCGATTTGCTCGGCGGTGATTTCGATGATCGGCCCGGGGAATGCCGTTTTGAAACGGTTGAGCGTCTGCTTGAGTTGGAGAAGGTAACGGTGGCTCACGGCATCGGCCTTTTTCGATGCCAGGAATTCAACCACGATCTCCGGCACCGTCACGCCGAGGGTCACGCCCCGCGACCTGCGGATGAACTCCTCCACGGCTGGCATGAGCGGAGTATCACCCAGTTTTTCCCGGCACCTCATCCATTCCTCGACCACCGAAACGAGCGGCACCTTGAATGGCGCGAGCATCCTAACGGCGGCAAGGTAGGCTTCACGCTCCTGCGGCTTGAGGTCGTTGTCGGCCTGCATGCCGCGTGCGATCTTGTCGGCGGCAAGCTTGGCTTCCACCTTGGCGGTATCAAGGGAGTGGAACATCCGGCGAACCCTGCGCCCGTGGTGGTAGTAGGCGATGGTGTAGCGGGTCTTGCCGTGGCTGTGCCATGCGTAAACCGGCACGCTGGCGGAACCTTTGCGGATGACGGTCACCGGACCCGTATCAGGGTCAACGGCAGGAGCGCCGGGAAATGACTGGCGGAAATTTGGCGGAAGTGCGGTATCCATGGCCTTGGCGGCCTGTCAACCTGCTGTGCTTTTACCTTCCTAACTCATTCATCATCAATGATGGTGGGCAGAGATGGATTCGAACCATCGTAGACTTACGTCAGCAGATTTACAGTCTGCCGAAAAACGCGTTTACAATGATTGCAGTTGATAGCAATTGATAGCAAAAATACATGTTGCAATGTGCTGAATATCAAGTTAATATGAATCCATGAACAAGATCAACCACGATCATTTGCTATCAACGATGGAGGAAAAAAATGCCAGCGAAATGCCAGCCGAAAACAATTCCAACAAAAAGAAGGCCGGTTGGTCCAAAGCTGATGCGCGGTACTGGCTGGAGAAAAAGCGAATGTTCAAGAATCATGGTTCGGCAGAATATTCCTGCCGGTTTACCAAACTGAAACGCCGCGAACATTTCGCCCTCGGCTCCCCCAATAAAAAGAACGCGGCAGCCAAAGCGGCTGAAATTTATTCCTACCTCCAGGCCAACGGCTGGGACGCAACCCTTGAACACTACAGACCGAAAGCCTCAGAGCCAAAGCCAGAGCCGGTCCGCGTCTTGACTGTCGGAGCCTTCATCGAAGCAGCCTGCCGGATCTCCGCGGCGCGTCCTATTACCCTCAACGCATATACCAAGGCATTCCGCTGCATCGTATCCGAAATCAAGGAAATCAATCGTGACGGCATACATGACGCCGAGAAGGGTGGCTCATTGGAATGGCGGAACAAAGTTGATGGCGTTGAATTGGACAGTCTCAAGCCTGCTGATATTCTGGCTTGGAAGAACAGCCGCCTCAAGGCGGCTGCGGCCAATCCCTTGGAAAAACGGCATGCCATTGTTACCGTAAACAGCCTGATCAGAAATTCAAAGGCGCTCTTCGGAAAAAAAATACTTCCATTCATCGAACAGGAATTGTCTCTTCTCCGCCCACTGCCATTCGAGGGCATAACTTTCGAAAAGAAGCCCTCCATGCGATACGTGTCCAAGATGGACCCTTACGCGATTATCGCCCAGGCGAAGGAAGCCATGGCGGATAGAGACCCGGAAGCTTTCAAGGTGATAATTCTCGCTCTTGTCTGCGGCTTGCGTCGATCAGAAATCGACAACCTCCTATGGCGTGCGTTCGACTTCTCCAGCTCTACCCTCATTGTAGAGACGTCGGAATACCACGAATTGAAGAGCGAAAACTCAAGAGGAGTTATCGACATCGACGCCGACACACTCGCCCTCTTCCGTGGTTATCGAGCGAAGAATCCGACTTCGGTTTTCGTGATCGAAAGCCCACACGCTCCTAGCAATACTCGCAAGTCCCAAAGTTACCGGTGTGATGCGATTTTCACTCGCGTACTGGCTTGGCTGCGCGATAAAGGCGTGGAACCATCCAAACCCATCCATACCCTGCGGAAGGAAATTGGCAGTATTATCACCAGCGAACACGGGATTTTCGCGGCTTCACGCTATCTTCGTCATTCAGACATCCGGATTACTGCCGAATTCTACGCGGACAAGATAAAGACCGTTGTTCCCAAAGCCTTTGAAGGGCTGCTTGGAAATATGACCAAAGTGGAAACTGGCGACGTCACGGGATCGACAACAAATAATGGAAAATCGGCACAGTCCATGGGTGATGGCCTATCCTAGCCAATCCTCAAAATGCCTAATTCCGACGAGAGAGAATCGCCGAGAATGGGCGTGCCTTGGGGGAAAGCGCCTATTTTTTCCGTCAACAGGTAAACCAGTCGCCCGTCCAACCCCGGACGCGACTGGCGATCTCATAGTATCCTGATTTTGCTTTGTCAGAAGAATGCTGCTTCTTCTGACGTAAGCGCATTCTGCCATTTACCGAAATGGCTCGATTTGAGCCGGCCCGCCACCGACAAAATCCGCTTTATGCAAGCACTGCGAAAAAAATGTGAAAAAAGTCATTTTTTTTCTTGTAGACGCCATTTCTCTCTTCCACGAGGGAAATGCATCCCGTTTGCCTAGCCTTCGGCTTGGTGGCGTATCACGAAGCCTCATTCCGAAGCACGTGTGCATGTCGCAAACTGGACCAGCCCGTTTCGGTGCATCGCGAAGGCAATTTTCCCATCGGTAATTTGCATGACAGGCGCGGTCTCCGCGCCCGCTCCGGATCATTACTGTTAGAGCTTAATGGTTTTCACGTGAAGCAAACGCGTTAACCAAATCATGAAACAAAACACCGCTAAAAACTCTGACAAAAATCCAGATCCCGAACAATGGGTAGACACCGTAGCCGCCTGTGCGCATTTGTCAATATCCAAACCCACGATTTATCGTTGGGTTAAAAGGAAATTGCTGAAACCCAAACGCACTCCAGGAGGCGAACTCCGTTACCGTCGGTCCGATTTGGACAAAATGCTCGACTAAGCAATCCAGGACCACCACATGCCTGGTATGGATAACAGGTGGAAGTGACGTTCCACCGAATCTTTATCCCAGCATGTGGTGACCCGCATCCTCAAACTACAAAACGCCATGTTGAAAAACAAAACACCCAAACAAGGGACATTTTCTAACACTCCTGAAGCTGAAACCGTGGCGGCAGGTGTTCCGCCACGCTCGGGTTCCATTGATCCGGTCGAGGCCGTCCGCACTATTATTAACCAGGTAGAACCTGTCATTTGGGACGAATTCCTGGAAAAGCATTACGGCAATCGATCTCTGTTAGACAAAGGAAAATCGCAGAAAGATAAGCATTACAACACTGTTGTACCTATCGCGGAACACTTTGTTCGCTGTTTGAACCAGAATGGGATGGGCGCCGGCTTATTGAATGCAACACCCCATTTTTACGTATGCTCACACTGGCAAATAATTAACAAACATAACTGCTCGATTCTTCTTGGGGAACTAGCTGAACGATTGGGATACAATGTGCTCGCGGCACGCCATTATTCATTCCGCGGAGAGCTCCTCAAACAGTTCCATACATCTTTAAAAAATATTCATCACATAGAATCTTCTGAGCGGGTGCTAATCAACTTCGGCAATGGCACTCTTGAAGTGCTTAATGGTAACGAGAAATTGCGGGAATTCCGGAAAGATGATGCACTGCTTTATAAACTCCCGTTTGATTATGATGAAACCGCTATTTGTCCTATGTTCGACAAATATTTGTCACGCGTCTTGGCAGATTCGGCATCGCGTGATGTTCTAGCGGAGTTCTTTGGTTGGCTGTTCCTGAAGGACTTGAAACTGGAAAAGGCACTTATTCTATTTGGAGAGGGCCAAAACGGAAAGTCGGTTTTATTCGACATAATCAACACCTTGCTTGGCGATCAAAACGTCACCAATTTCAATCTTTCATCACTAACAAAGATGGAAAACCGATTTCGTCTCAAGACTGCGCTGCTCAATTTTGGTTCGGAGATCAATGGCCGTTGCGACTTTGACGTGTTTAAGCAAATGGCAAGTGGCGAACGTATCGAGTCCCGGCGGCTCTACAATGATCCTGAAATCATGTGCAACTATGCGCGACTGGCGTTCAACGCGAATGTGTTGCCGCGGGACACGGAACAGTCGAAGGGGTTCTTTCGGCGCTTTCTAATCGTTCCGTTTTCAGAGACAATAAGCGATGCGGAGAAGGATCCTGATCTTGCCAGAAAAATCATCTCATCCGAATTGCCTGGCGTTTTCAATTGGGTTATGAGTGGTCTTCGAAGGTTACGTGTAACAAGGAAGTTCTCCGAGTGTTTGGCTGCCGAGAAGGTTCTACTTAGCTATCGTATGGAAAGCGATTCGGTCGCGATGTTCCTTGATGAGACAGAACTGCATTGGTCTCTCAATGAGAAAATTACCAAGGAGAACCTCTATGAAGCATACCGCAAGTTCTGCCTAGGGGCAAAATACGATTCCGTTGCAAAGAACGAATTCGGCAGGCGCTTGCTTAGAGATCATCATTTCGGCGAATCCAAATCGGGGAATTTTCGATACTGGCATCCCCCTCGTCGGGACCCCGGCGTAACCTTTGCCCCATAGTGTCCCAGTGTCCCAGTGTCCCAGCGTCCCAGCGTCCCAGCGTCCCAACGTCCCAACGTCCCAACGTCCCAACGTCCCAACGTCCCAACGTCCCAACGTCAACAAGAGAGCGTGGGACACTGTGACACGATGGACGCACCAAGCAAAAACAGATGACCCAAGGCAATAGCCAAGAGCGCGGGTGGCGGACTGGAATGCTTGAATGGCGTGGGCTTGCGGCTTGCGGACGGGCTTGGCATGTGAAGTGGATAATGACAGTGTCGATCCCATATCACTGAGGTAGGGACCCCGGAGCCGTATTGGCCACTACTGCCTGAGGTGGCGTTTCATCCCTGAGTATCGACTCCGCGTTTTCCTTCACCAGCACCTTAACGTCTTTTAGTATTTGATCCGCCGGAGTTCCTGGGCTCGCATGGATTGTAACAACCCGAGACAACAAGTTTTCTGCGCGTTTCCAAAGGCTGATTCGTTCACCGATCTCCACTTTGGGGTCGGCCCCATCCTTGAACAGTCTGTCAGCACGATTCTTGCCGAGCACCAAGGCAGTGACACCCCAAATCACTTCGCGCACTTTGTCGGCCCCTTCATCCCTAATCTTTCGCCGCATGTTCCGGACTTTCCCGGCTAGTTGGACACGGGTATTGGCAAGAGATGTCTTTTCCGCTTCCATGGCGGATTCCCTACTGGTAACTATTTTCTCTTTGAGCGCGACTGCCGACTCTTTTCTAACGAGGGCGATTTTGATCCGGTCCATCCAACCGGATATCGAGGTTTCATGCGACTCCTCGGCCTCCTCCTTCGGGATTTCCCTGCTTGACGGCACATCCCCGACAGCCTCTTCAATTGCAGCGACATCCTCGGGTGCCGCGATGTCGAGCCACGTGGTTTGCAATTCCTTCAAGACATCCGCCCGATCATTATTAACCTGTGCTGCGTGCGCTTCAAGCCTCGCTGTTTCCTCAATAATTCTCTTCTCGATCTCCGCAATGGTCTCTTTCGTTTTGGCCATCGCGCTCTCGGCGGCCTTCAATCGCTCTGCGACATCGGCATTATGCCGATCCAGATGCCCCTGCTCCACACGAGTGGTGCCAAAGACCACATAGTTATTGGCATCCGCGACGGCCGCCGCCGGCAGCTTCTTCTGCTCAGCAGCCGGAAGCTGAGCCACAACGGCCATACGCCATTGCCTCTCGAGCCACAAATCAAAATACATGGCATCCAGAGTTGCGTCAGGCATAGGCACCAATTCCCGGGTCTTTTTCTTCCCGTCACGGTGATCGATTACGCGCTGTCTTAAATTCTCAAGTCCTGCCACGATCTCCTCATTGCCGGCGGCCGATTTCTGTGCTGCCTCCAGCTCACGGACCATATTCAATTTGTGTTTGAGGCTATACCCGAGAATTGTTTTGTTATTCAAGCTCCGCAATCCATCGAATTTCTTGTATTTCTGCGGTATCGGTGTCGCAGGTAATTCCAGTAACCTACGCGCTTCCGACTCTTCGGTCGGTTTTGGCGGTAGTTCCCCCGCTTGAGTTAGAACTCTGATCCGTTTTCCTATCGCTGAAGGAAACGCCGCACGACCTTCGGATTCCAGCGACGATTTGGCAGCTACTACGGCGATCTTTTCCCACTTGTCCAAAGAATGGCGCAACGATTCACGCAATACATCCTCCGGTGATTGGGCTGGGAGGCAAAGGACCATGGTATATTGGATGTGGATGTGCAGATCGAAGTCTTTCATCCTGTGGGCCGCCGCAGACACGACTTCGCAGCCCAATGCCTTTTCAATGTCGGCAACGGTCTGGTCTATTGCCCGTTCAAGCTGAGGGCCCGTCATCCACTCGCCGGCAGCCCTGGCTTCGTGAGGCATCAATCGAACAACGACAGACCGCAGAGGACTCGATGCGATGCGGTTCAAATCTTTCCGATTTTCTGTTTTGCCGGTTTTTGGGTTGGTCCAATTCTTCCGTTTTCCAATTACCTGACCCATCGTTACGATTTTTCCGCCGATATCCGCGTGAGTCTCCCGCTCTAGAATCAAGTTCATGTTGTGAGCTACCCACCGATCGCCCTCTTCAATCGGAATTGATTCTGGAGGAAACCCCCACCGGTAAGTTCGCAAGGCGACAATCTTGTCACCACTGGCGACCATCAGGGTGCCATCGTAAATCATCGACTTGCCGTCGTCATCCGCGGGATTCAGCTCCGCCGTTGAAAGCTTCGGCAAGCCCATCTCCCGCCGAATGCGAGCGACGTAGCTCATCTCCGAGCCCAACGAGTCACGGAGAAGCTTGAGCACAAGTCCCATGTGCTCAAGGGCGGCTATCCCTGAGATTACTTTTGAGGGCGCGGACAACGCCCTCGCGTTCGAGTTACCCCGCACCTTTTTGCCCTTTGCCGGACCCCGTTTTGAGTTCATAAATAGAAAATTACAGGGAGGTGTGTTTTTATCAAGAAAAAATCCCACAATACCAGAGAGGGGCTAGACGGTAAGATCAAAAACTTCGTTTTAGATCTTACCGCACCGTCTGCACTACCGTTTGACTCTAGCCCCCCCCTGGCTCTCCGAGGGCCGCCAAAGGCGGGAATTTGGGTGCCAGCGTAACGCTGCGGCACCCCACGAACCCGGCGTCTTGCCAATTCACGCCGCATCCGGAGAATGCCAGATTACGCAGAAAATAAATAGCTTACGCAAGAACAAAAGCCGGAATATCTGTTCATTTTCGAGTCCTCCGGGGCCGTCAGGACTCTGAGGAAGCACTCTTCAGGGGAGTCCAAATCTTATGTTTTTGGACTTGAAAAAGAGCGGCATGAAAAGCCTTTGAATAACCTTATAAGAACATTATATTAACCTGTATACAACCTGTGTAATGCGTTTGTAAACTACTTTGAACCACAATTTACTTGCAGTTTCCTCGAATAACCTCTAAATAACCTCCATGAACCTTCTGGACCAAGCCCGACAGCAGATTGACTCCTACCAAATTTCGAGCAGGCATGACCATCTCAAGTGGCGGCCAATCCTTGTCTATGCAGTTCTCGAGGGTAAGACGCGGGAGACGATAATTGGAGCAATGGCCCGGATTGAACCCGGCTACAATCCCTCGGAATCCGCTCTGCGCAAGATGGTCGAGTTGACGCGTGCCCAAATGGGATTTCCACCCTTGCCAACATCCGACAGCAACGGCAAAAACAAGGGCGGACGCGTGTCGGCAAAAGCATACTCCGCCTACCTGGCGACGCACAGCGCCCGCTGGATCGACGAAAACGGCGGCATGCCTAGGCCGGAGCAGTTTGCCGATCCATTGTGGGATCTGAGGCCATACCCGCCAACAATCCCTCACGCGTCCACAGCGCCACCCGCGCCATCCACCGCTCTACCCTTCGGGTTACCTTCCGCGCCTGTCCCGGACCTCGCTCAAGCAAAGCCCCCGCGCCCCGGTGCCCGAGTCGCGGCAACCGGGACCACGCCGGCTAGGCCCACAAGGCCCGTTGCCCCGGTTCTCGCTTCCTCCGGTTTGCCGGCCACCTGCGAAGGTCCCCAGTGCGACCGAAGCGTGGAAGAAATCCAGGAAGAAATGAGAAATGTTCCTGTGACCAACGAGGAGGCATGGAAAAAGGAGGTGTTTCGGCTGCAGTGCGAACTTTTCACCGTGACCCACCAGCGTGCGCCCGACCCAGGCGATATGATCGACCTCCGTGGGGGAGTCTCAGGAATGTGGCGCGATGCACGGAAGCACAACAAGCAGTGCATCTGATTCTCGTTCTGAAAAAGCGCCCGCTGTTACCGCAGACCACAGACCAGCAAATGCAGCTCTTTCTCCAAAAAACAGAAGCCCCGCAAACCGTGGGGCATTTCCATCTCGAAGTGCGTGAAAAATCCAAACTAGTCGAACTAATCACCCAAATGCCCGTCTTCAAAGAGGCGCGTCATGAGTTCTTCCCTCCTGAGCGCACTTTTGTTTGGGATGACTTCCCCTTTTGAGGTTGCCAATTCATTCGCGACGGCCTCCGTGGCAACTTTCGATCCGTAACGTAGGAGCGCCCGCAAGATGGTGGAACCGTTGGGAAACTGCTTGATTCTCTTTTTCGGATCATTGCGTGCGCATGCCGTGAGATAGTGCTGTTGGACCATCGTAACGAGCAGATCCAGGTCCGCTTCGTCTTCTTCTGTGAGCCGAATGAGTTTTTTCTTCACGCCCCAAATTAATCGAAAAAACCGTATTGACAAGCACGGTGCTCCTCCGTATATACAGGGCAGCACGCAGGCGCACGAGGATCTATTCATACTTCAGTCAAGTCCGAACGAGCTAGGCGACACAGAGCCGGATCGGCAAAACGGAGCCAGGGGCTTAATTAGTTTGAGGCGGTGTTCAGGTTGGTGAGAATCCACCAACACAACACCATGTCAAAAAAGAGAACAAGAAGGCGTTTTAGCGCCGAATT
>Ga0268284_1001236_pt1 | contig 13826 bp, 9 predicted proteins | sample saktaG_14_FD_190137 | JGI IMG/M metagenome (GOLD analysis project Ga0268284, IMG submission 190137) | Saline water microbial communities from Sakinaw Lake, British Columbia, Canada - sak_2013_06_06_40m | ecosystem: Environmental > Aquatic > Non-marine Saline and Alkaline > Saline ... | reverse complement strand
TAATACTTGTCAGATTCCGAGAGCATTTTCCAACATCCATTCTTGCCTTGCGAGCCAAATATGTTTTTTATAATTCTTGAATATTCGTTCATATTTTTATTAATTGTGGAGACCCCATTACCTTTTTATAAAACTTTGTTTGATAGGCCTTGCCGTCCGCGGCAGTATGTTCCAAAATGGAACTAACTGAATTTTCTTGCAATTCTCCGCTTTCAAAGATGTTTTTTAGGTGTTTTGTGATTGCTGGTCTTTGCACTCCAAAAAGCTGAGCGATTTTTTCTTGTGTTAGCCACACTGTTTCATCGCGCAAAAATATCTCCACTTTCACCTTGCCGTTTAGCGTAGTGTAGAGCAGAAATTCTGTAAAGCTGTTCTGTTTAGCAATCTGTTTTTATTCTTTTTCATAAATTTACACCTCAATCGCACCACTCATCCGATAAATAGCTGTCCCTATTATTTCCCCCTGGAAGTGATATGGTAAACTGCTCCTTTAAATTTTATTCGTAATTGTCTGGTTATGGTGTCAATATAATATGTCTTTTGTTATATTTCAAGACTTGACCCCGTATTTTCCCTCTTGACCTAGTACATCTTCCCTATTTATCTAACAAAAAATTTATTGTTCTCCTGTTTCTTCTTTTCCATAATGAATATTTGGCTCTGTATGTTTATTACTAATCTTTTTTTTGATTACTCCTATTCTTAAACTAAATTTTTCTTTTTCGTGCTCGTTAAAAAAATGATACTCATCGTCCATCTTTTCGGCTTCCAGATAATATTTTAAAGCCCCTTCGTATTCTTCTTGAATATAGCATAAGTGTCCAATATTTTGATTTGCTAGAAAAATGCCTTTTACGTGATTTATTTCTTCAGCAATATCTAATGCTTTTTGATATTTATTTAGGGCTTCATCATATTTACCAATATCTTTATAAACATTTCCCATATTCCCTATTACATTCTCAATAGATTTTATATTATTTGTTTCTTGTAATAACTTATAAGATTTTTGAAACTCTTCCAATGCTTTATTGTATTCTTTTTTTACATAATAAATGGTTCCTAATGTGTTATAAGAGTTTGCGATATTTAATTTGTCATTTGTTAAAACAAATAAAAAAAGAGTTTCTTCTGCAATATTTAGTGCTTCGTCATATTTTTCTTGGCATCGAAGAATATTTGCTTTATTACCATAAGCTAGTGCTAGATCATGCTTGCTCTCTGTTTTATCTAAAATTTCAATTGCTTTAATACAATTTTTCATTGCCTTGCTATAGTCGCCCATTTCTTTATAAGTACTACTAATCCCATTATATGTTCGAGCGATACCTATTTGATTTCCCGTTGAGATAAATATAGATAATATCTCTTCATAATTATCTATTGCTTCTTCATATTTTCCTTGAATATCGAGTATATTGCTTATATTGTTTAATATCTTAGCAACTTTATCCATATTTTTAGCATTCCTAAAAAATTCAAAACCTTCATTGTAATAATTTAATGCTTCTTTATAATCACCGTTTATATAATATATGTTTCCTATTTCTACTGTGGCATTTGCCACTTCTTCTTTGCTAGTTTTTTGATCTTTTATGTTTTTAGCAATAATGATTGCTTCTTTATAATATTTTTCTGCTTTGTCAGAATTATTTACATTAGAAAAACAATTTCCCAAGAATGTATTTACTGTAACTTTATTTTCCAAAGAAATTGTTTTTACATTTAAACATTTATTAAATTCATCTATTCCTTCTGCATATTTATAATTATTATAATGCTGTATCCCTAAATTAAAGTGATGTTTATATATTGGATCATTTCCTAAATTATTAATATACGGAATTTCTAACCCTTCACAATTATACAGAATTTGTCTTTGTAATAACTGTGAATTATATTCTCCTATCTCTTGAAACTCTTTTTGTAGTTTGTATAATTCATTTAGCGTCGCTTCATTTTTAATTCTTCCAATTATTGCAATTACTGCAGAAATAAATATTATGACACATAAAATCACAATTATAATCTTATGTTTAACTTGAATAATTTTAATCGTACTTACGTATATTGAAATTATTATAGGTAAAACTGCGAATATAAATCCTGAAATAATTGTAATTACTTTATACATAAAAATTACTCCCTTCTCAGATAAATTTATATAATTAGTGGCACATTTTATTTAGGACGTCTACCTATAGTAATACCTAAAGCCTCAACCATCCGGTTAAGAAACTCCTCAGATACTATAGGTTTTCCATTAAAAATTACCGAATTATTGAGCTAGCACCCTGTTCCTATTTATTTAATTTAAAAGTAAAATATTAATTGTCTAAGAAAATGGGATGTGTTCCCATTTTTGTTATTTGACTTCTATCTTTTCCCACTTATCGTCCGGTATTTCATCCAAATAATCTATTACATGATCATAATGAACTGCGACACATAGTAAATATTTTGGACGACTCATTCCAACATATGCCATTTTTAATGACTGTTTTACATAGGGTTTCTCATCTCCATTAATAAAATTTCCCTTAAAAAATTCTTTTAATCTTTGTGATTCATATTTACCCTGGTAAAATGTTTCCATATATAGAGTTGCCGTATGCGTTTCTCCTTTTATTGAATGTATTGTTCCAACTTCAATATTAATATTATCATATTGGAAAAGATTATTAGGATTTTTTATTAACCGATTTTCTATAGTATTTCCCTCTTGCCTATTTTCAATACTATTTCCGCTATTAATAAAATCAATCGTGTCTTTCGAAATTCTCTGGTCTTTTCCAAAGAAACTACTCAAAAACTTTGGTATATATTCTCTTATTTCTTCGTATATAGCGTTTGAATTTCCGGTAAAAATATCTCTACACCATAGAAATAATTTTAATTTTATTTCTTGGTATAGTTCGTTATGCTGATCAGCTATAAAATTAAGTAATCTTCTTTTTGTGTAATATCTTCCACCATGATCATTTATCTTCTCATATCTTAATATCTTGAGTAAAGCGTTAAGGATGTTGTTCCATATTCCTCCAAGACAACTCCCATTTACATCGTTTCTCGTACTAAATAAATATTCTTTTAAACTAGAATAATCTATTTTATTATACTTAATAATTTCATTGAATTCTGGAAAATAATCTTTTATCGTAATCTTTTCCATATCAGCAGCTTTCCCTCTCCAACCAATAGCTTTAACGATTGTTTCTACATTATGAGGAATTTTATTATTGCTCCTATACTTTTCAAAAATCTCTGCAAACTTAGGCAAGATGTTCTTAATTGTGTTATCCGTATAAACTAATAAATAAGGTTTAATGCTTTTATGTACTGAGTCGCTTTCAATGGACCTGCCATCTAAGGAAAAATATTTTACCACATTTGCAATTTCCTTTGAAAAACGGCAGCTTCCGTCAATATTTAGAATATTTCGATCTTCACTATTCCAAAAGGTTTCAAGAGTTACTTCTCCTTCAGAAAATATAGCCTGATTCTTATCGCCTATTCGTTGATAGATGGACTTACTGTTTCCTCCATCATAAAAAATATTTTCTAATATCTCATATTGATGCTTATCCATATCTTGCATTTCGTCTACAAAAACATAACGAAAACGACTCTGAAGCAAGTTCTTAATAAGGGAATATTTTTTGAGATATCTCATCGCAAATAAATACGCATCATCAAAACATAAAATACCATCTTTGAAAAATTTGTTCTTTAAACAAAATAACCATTCTTTTATCCGCTCTTTTTCTTGTAATGACCAATCAACATAGTTTTGGGGTTTTGTATTTCGGCTTGGTCTCTTAACTGCTATTTCTTTCCCAAAAAAACCATCTGTAAGCACCTCTCTTCCGTTAATAGGTGTAATTCTTAGGTTATTTAATAATTTTCTATACGTATTTAAAAAATATTTAGCTTTATTACTCTCTTCTTTTTTAAATCCTTTTATAAATATCGTAGATAACTTATTCATTTTTTCATTATAAATTTCATTGTTGATTCGATACGGCTTTCTTTTATATAAATTTGCATAAAATGGTATTGCTAAAAATTTATCAACAAAACTCTGTATGGTACCAATGAAATTAGGATATATAAATAAATGCGGACAATATTTTTCTATTCTCTTTTTTATTTCATCTACTGCAGCATTAGTATGAGAAATAACCAAGATTCCAGAACCATCTTCGAAAGGTAGATGCTTTTCTAAGATAAGAAGTTTTGCCAAAAGAACAGTTGTTTTACCACTACCGGGAACAGCTTGCAAATCGATTGTATCTAGATTTTTAATGAATTCTTTTCTTTGTTCATTAAAGCTTACATTATTTGGTAATAAGATTTTATCTGAATATTTTATATCATTGTCAGTTACTCGCATCTCCAATGTTTTCTCCCACAGCATATTTAATAGCATCAATTAAATATTTAATATTTTTATCTTTTTTAAGTTTTTCTTTAATAATAGATTCATCTTTACTTAATAAACTAGCAAAATGTTGCGCAATAATTGACTTAGATATTTTTGTTTTGGCTAATTCGAAAACTCTTTCTTTGCCTAATATTTGTTTATATATTTTTAAGGCAATATCTTTACTGTCTTCCGACCAAGAATCAAATTGCGTTTCAATTCCATTTATAGCTTCGTTAATCTTTTCATTTCCCTCACCATCTTGATAATCTTTTAGTTCTTCAAATGCCAATAGAATAGCTTTATAAAACAACTTTCTTAAAATATCAGATAAAGCAATGCAATATTCAAAGGTCCAATGAGGTGAAACAAATGTTTTAACCTTTTGTCCATCATATTTCTTTATTTTCTTCTCTTCTGTAATTGTTTTTTTTGTTTTGCCATTTGTAAGAATTCCCTCCTCCTCGTCTGGCTTTACATCTAAGTCTGTAACAACTGCAACCGGGATATCCATTTCTTTTTCATCTTTTCTTTGGAATATTTTTGCATACCTTAAAAAAGTTACCCCTCCAACATTAACTATAGACACACCTTTTTGGGTCAAATTGATTCCGATCTTTTTTGCCAATATGGGTAAAAATAGCTCTTCTGACCAACCTTCGACTAATATAACACCATTTGCAAAAAATAGATTTGCTTTAGTAACATCAAGAAAACGCTGCAAAAAATTATAATCACTGCTTTTTAACTCCGTATGTTTATCATCATCTATCATAGGAAAAACTTCGCTATTAGAACATATAATAAGATTTCTTAGTTTAATTTTTGATCCCAAATTCGGACTGTGAGTACTTAAAATCAGTTGAATGTCTTTGTTTTCCTTTTTATTGTTTTCAATAAATTCCTGTAAAAATTCCACAACTCTTAACTGTGCTTGCGGATGTAAATGTGCTTCTAATTCCTCTATTAAACCAAGGCGTAAACCAGACCAGTTACTTCTATCTAAGTTCAAAAGCTCTGCCGCGATGAAGAGTAAATTTTGTTTACCTAACCCCGAATCAAACTCTTCCTCATATGAAAGTTTTAACCCCTCTAAAATATTCTTTAATTTCGGAGAAATAACCCCAAAGTTTGAGCTAATTTTATCATCTCCCAAGAAACTCTGAATATACTTGTTTAAGACTTCTCTTATTGTTTTTCCGCCTTCTTCTTCTCCCTTTTTAAAAAACTCATCTTTAAATTTACATTCTTCTTCACAGCTTGAATGATTTCTATTAAAATATTTTTGAATTAAACAGTTTAGGCAACGTGAAATATTTTTTAATTCATGCTTATCTGCCTTCCCTTTAAAAACTTCATGCCCTTCTAATATCTGAGAAAGACGGGAATTTCTTTTTGGAATAAGTTCATTCTGTACATCGCGTAAAGGTTTTAAATAGGTTGCTTTTAAATAATCTCTAGCCTCAGCTGATAGCGGATCGCCTATATCATCGACTCCGGCTCTCACCTCGAAAGGTAAAATACGTTCACCGTTATGTTGAATATTCAGAATCACCCTGAGATATGGTTCTGCTTTATCATCTTCGCCTTCCATGCCAAGCCATTCGGTAAAATGAAAGGCTTCATTATCCCGTAAGTTTTTAAAGATACATTCTATTCTCATTTGCTTGTTATGATTATAAAAATCTTCTAAAAATATCTGAATCCATTCAGTACTATGAGTTTTTAAAACAAGCTTTATAGAATCAATTATTGCTGTTTTCCCAGAATCATTTTCTCCGATAAGGACATTTAAACCATTTTGAAATTGAACTTTTAGATCAGGTTTACGAATTTCGTTTTTATCATTAACTAAATCTTCTGCACTACCATATTTTCTAAAATTCCATAGTCTTAATTCATGTAAATACATATTAACCTCTCATTCATTTTGATAAATATATATTTTTACATAAAAGTTCTTAATAATTACTTAGTCTTACATATGACATTATTCTCTTTTATCGCTACTCTTTATTCAAATTGTTTGATATTTCTCGTAAGCTTTCGAGGCTGGATTCTAAATTTTCAATGATATCTTCAACCAGAACATCAGGATCGGGAAGATTGTCTAAATCTGTTAAACTTTTATCTTTCAGCCAGAAGATATCCAAACTTGTCTTGTCTCTTGAAATTATTTCATTATAAGTAAATTTTTTAAATTGTTCTGTTTCCTCTCTCAAATGTCTATTTTCAGGATGATAGCATTCAATAAAATCTTTTAAATCCTCAAACTCCATTTTGTTTTCCTTTAAAGTGAAATGTACATTGGTACGTAAGTCATATATCCATACTTCTTTGGTCCAGGGATTTTTACTTGCAGGGTGATTGTCAAAGAAAATCACATTTGCTTTAACGCCCTGCTTGTAAAATATTCCGGTAGGAAGTCTTAAAATGGTATGTAAATCAGTTGTTTCAAGCATCTTTTTTCTGACGGTTTCTCCGGCACCACCTTCAAACAACACATTATCAGGAACTACGACTGCTGCCTTTCCGTCAGTTTTCAATAAAGTTCTTACATGCTGGACAAAATTCAATTGCTTATTTGAAGTTGTGGTCCAGAAATCCTGTCTGTTATAAACAAGATCTTCTTTTTCCTGTCTACCTTCTTCGTTAGTAAAAGTCATACTACTTTTTTTACCAAAAGGCGGATTGGTAAGAATATAATCAAACCGCTCTCCAGGATCAGCAATTAAGGCGTCATTTCTAGTAATGGGTGGTTCGCTATTCATATCACCAATATTATGAAGAAATAAATTCATTAAACAAAGCCGGTAGGTAGTTGAAACCAATTCCCAGCCTCTGAAAGTTTTAAATTTTAAAAATTCTTTTTGTTCTTGATTTAGCGAATAATTTTTAGGATTAGAAATAAAGTCATATGCGGCAAGAAAAAAACCACCTGTTCCACAGGCAGGATCAGCTATTGTTTTAGTTGGTTCAGGTTTAAGGCATTCTACCATCGCTTTGATAAGTACACGTGGTGTAAAATATTGTCCGGCACCACTTTTAAGGTCCTCTGCATTTTTCTCCAGCAATCCTTCGTAAATAGTGCCCTTAACATCTACACCCAATATCGCCCAGTTTTCAGAATTTATCATCTGTATAATTCGATAAAGCTTCGCCGGGTCCTGTATCTTGTTCTGCGCCTTCACAAATATCTGGCCTATCAATCCTGCTTCTTTTCCAAGCTCTTTCAGCAAATTTAGATAATGCGTCTCAAGTTCTACACCTTTCTTATCAATTAAAGTTTGCCAGTTATATCTTTCCGGTATTTTTAAATCCCTGTTATACGGCGGTTTTGAATATTCATCTGCCATTTTTAAAAATATCAGATAGGTTAATTGTTCCAGATAATCACCATAGGTGACACCATCATCACGAAGGATGGTACTGAAACTCCATACTCGAGATATTATTGTATCTGCATTCATCTCTTTTTCCTCTTTTTATTATTGGATTCAAACTTTTCTTTTTCCTGCTTTATTCTTTCCAAGAGTGTTTCGGCAGATTCGCCTGCCTGACTATCTATTTTTAATAAGTCTTTTAAATATCTTCTCCCACTTGTTTTTTTCAATTTTTTTTCTCTATCTAAAGCTTCTTTAAATGTATCTACTATCTCATAATAAAATAATCTTATTGGTTCATGTTTTTTTGTCCATTGAGCAGCCTTACCTTTTTGGTGCAATTTCCATCGATCAAATATTTTTTTAGTTTGTCCGATATAGACACTCCCATTGTTGCATTCTATCGCATATACAAACCACTTATCTTGCTCTGATACAAGTAAATTCATCTCATTATTAGCTAAATACCTATTTTCCATTTTTGCTCATTTTATCTTTTTTAATTTTTATTTGTTTTAAAAGTTCACCAGCAGGCAGGTCATTCGAATCTTGTGAAACCAGTTTACCTTCAAATGCTTTTTTCAAGATGCTCTGGCGTAGATACTCAATTTTGCTTAGATTTTGCTCAACGGTTTTTTCAACTTTATCACACACAGAAAGCCGAGATTCAATTTCCTTTACAATTTTTTCTTGTATTGGTTTAGTTGGAATTGGGATTGCATACGACTCAAGAACTCTCTTTGGAACCCTTTTTTGTCCAGCAGTTCCTGTCATCTGTGATTTTGCTTTATTTCTGAAATCCTCTAAGCTTACTCCATAATAAATCCATTCAGATATAACTTCTTCTTTTGGTCTCAACACATGAAATTCAGTACTTCCAAAACCGATATTATTTTTTAATTCTTTTACAATTGCCTTTTTCCCATTTTCAAAGCATGGGGTTATCTTCGCAAGTAAAACATCACCATTCTTAAAAAATGTGTATCCCTTCTTCACATCTTTCAATCTTTTAATATTTTTTTCTAATATTACTCCTGTTTTAGATACTGCTAGCATAGGTAAAAATGTAACTTCTAAATCATCATTAAGTTCACCAATCTCTTGTTTTGAGGGATTTATATCACAAATTTCTGAAAAGGGGGAATATTTAGCTAAACCCATTTCTAATAATTTCCCTTCAAATGCGGCTTTGAGAACTGCTTGCCTATAGATTTTTAGTTGTTCCTGTGTTTTTTTTAAATCTTCGGTTGCTTTATCTAAATCTGAAAATAATTCTTCGATTTTTTCTACAATGCGGGTTTGTTCGTTTAAAGGAGCTAATGGAAAATCTATTTCCAATATATAATCTCTTTTTAAGTTATTGATATTTGTACCTTTTGATATCCTAGAAATATATTTCCTATATTCTTGGCTTTTAAAAAATAAACCTACATATTTTTTATTCATTAAATTTGATACTCGCAATAATCCACAAAAGGCACCGTAACTTCCATCGTAATTACATTTAGATTGCGCTGATTTCCCAACTAGATGTTTACTGCCACTTGACATAGCAAAAATGATATCACCTTCTTTTATAAACTGGATACTTTTTATTTTTTTTTCAGGTACATAGACCAAATCAATAAAATTTAGTTCATAATTAATGTTATTCGATCTTAACATAGGCTTGTATCCTTTTTGTGATTCCTTTCTTGACTCATCTTTTTTATAAGATATACCTCTGAGTAGTTCCGCGAAATCAGAAACTTTTGCATATGTCCAATTATCTTTTAATAAATTCATTACGCCACCAGCACCTCATTCAATTCATTAATTATCTCATCGTACTCTTCACCAAACACTTGATAGAATTTACCTATTCCGCCAAGTGCATCAAAGGGGGTAAAGTTAAAATTACCTTTAGTTATTTTCATAGAAGTCATGATATGGTCTTTTATCATTCTCAACCATTCCATTTGTACTTCTGTAAATTGTATATGCCCTGCATTTTTTCTGAATACCCACTCCTTGAAATTTCGGTTAATCATCTCAGAAAAAGGAGTTAATTCTTTATCTATCTTAAGTTCATACCTAATAAGCGACACAATATCAGTAAGCATTCTTTTCGTGCTTATTCCTTTTACTTTATTATCGCCAAGCTGATAATAAGCTCCCCACAATTTTTCTATGGTTAAAGAGTATGGGGGAGAATTTAAGGCTTCATAGAGTTCTTTTATCATCTTGAAAGTAATTTCTTTTATTCTTTGAGGTTGACTATAAAATATTTTAAGAGCCGTTATCTCATCTTTATTCTTTTTTATAAACTCCTGAAAAGTTTCTATGGTATTTTGTGCCTGGTTTTGTGTTTGTTTATCCCAATCGGCATTTATAACGGTATCAATATTGATTGTATCTATGATTTGTTCATGTTTTTTCCGAACATTTTCAATGTATTCTCTAATATCTGGATTATTAAAAATATCGCAGGCTTTATCTAAAAATTCTATTTGAGTCTCTTCAATTTGCTTTTTAGTTATTTCTTCTTTTTCTACTTTATATTTTTCCCTTACCTTAGTTTTGATAAAATCCGTATCATTTGCATCAAGCAAGTCTTTAACTATTTCGGTTATGGACTTGCCCGATGTAATCTCTGTAAATATTTCTTTTTCCTTTTCAGAGACTGCCCGATCTATTCTGATTAATCTATTTGCGGTTGATAGTAAAATATCTTCTTCCCTGCTACCCATTGCGATATTCATCATCAGGTCTCTTAAAGGAATGGAGGGTTTTCGTTCAAGTGGTCTACTATCCGTTTTTAATGATTTACAAACACCGACTGCATCTATGATTACATAATGGGTTTTATTATCAGAAGCAGAAGGCGTTACTTTTCTTAAATCATCTTTTAGAAGAGTCCTGGTACCCCTTCCTTTCATCTGTTCAAAATAGTTCTTTGATTTTATATCGCGCATAAAAAATATGCATTCTATCGGCTTTACATCTGTACCGGTAGCAATCATATCAACCGTAACAGCTATTCTTGGATTATAATCATTGCGGAATGAAGCCAGTATCGATTTTGGGTCTTCATCGGATTTATAGGTAATTTTTTTGCAAAACTCATTACTTTCGGCAAACTCTTCTCTTATTATCTGAATAATATCGTCTGCGTGACTGTCGGATTTGGCAAAAATCAAGGTCTTGGGAACCTCTTGCCTATTGGGAAATATTTCTTTTAAAAGTTTTTCCTTAAATGTTTTGATTATATTTCGGATTTGGCTGGGATTAACTACGCTTCTATCCAAATCATTTCCAAAATATTGAAACTCTTCGTCTAATTGTTGCCAACGCTCTTCTCTGGTAAGCTTGTTTCTGATATCAATAAATTCTTTGGCATTTATTTTACTTCCCTGCTGTGTAATCTCGGTTTCTATAACATAGGTATCATATCCCACATTCACTCCATCAACCACTGCCTGTTCGTGAGAATATTCGCTGACTATGTTTTCGTGAAAGAAAGCAAAAGTCCTTTTATCGGGAGTGGCAGTAAGTCCTATGTGAAAGGCATCAAAATATTCAATCACTTGCCGCCATAGGTTATAGATTGAACGGTGGCATTCATCTATCACAATAAAATCAAAAAATTCGGGGGGATATTTTTCATTGTAGACAACATCTTTAGGTGGTCCAACTAATTTAACTTCATTTAAAGAGATCTCTTCCAGACTTTCATCAAGCTCTTTATCCTTTAAGATTGAATACATTCTTTGAATGGTGCATATACAAATATGACTGTCTTTTGAAATGTAACTTGAGTTCAAGCGTTGGATATTATAAAGCTCACCTAAATTCCTGGAATCGTCAACAGGTGAGTATCCAATAGACTCCTGTTCTGCTTGCATGCCTAAATTTTTTGTATCTACAAGAAATAAAATTCTTTTTGCATTGGCAAATTTAAGCAATCTGTACATAGAAGTAATTGCAGTATAGGTCTTTCCACTCCCTGTCGCCATTTGAACAAGCGCTCTCGGCCTATTTTCAGAAAATGATTTCTCAAGATTCTTTATTGCAATTATCTGACATTCCCTTAATCCTTTAATATTTAATTCAGGAAATTTGGCAAGCTTATTTCTTAAAGTATCATCCTGCTTAAGCCATTCCTGCAAAGTTTGTGGTTTTTGAAAATTAAATATTAATCTTGAACGATGTATATTGTCATGGGAATCTGTAAATCTGGTAAGTTCTCCTGTGCTCTCATACCTAAATCGAAGAGGTTCATTATTTAAGAACCATTTTAAGTGGCTTTCTGCATATTTTGAAGTTTGATCTTCGTGAAAAGTTAATCTAACTCCTTCTTCCGGTTTTTTCGCTTCAATTACACCAACTGGTTTTTTATCTATGAAAAGTATATAATCAGCCGGACCGGAATCTGTTGGGTATTCCCTTACTGCTATACCTAACCCAGCGGAAAGATTTAATTGATTTTTATTTTGGATTATCCATCCGGTTTGGATTAAATCTTTGTCTATTTGCTGTCTTGCTTTAACTTCAGGAGTTATATAACTATCAGACATTTTTACTTCCTACTAATTTATTCATTAATCTATTTATATTGTAAAGGATTTATTATTTTTATCAATATTTTTTTATATTAGAAGTTAATTCGCCAACCTTATCGCCAACTTATTCGCCAACCTTATTTGAGAATATAGTGTAAAGCTCTCCCTTTTCCTTCGCTCTTAACAATCTCTAAATCTATCAATTTTTTAATCTCTTTTAGAGCTCCTTCGTCAGAGAGCTTGAACATCTCTCTTACGTCCCCATTGGTTATTTTTCCATTTTGATTTATGAATTCTATAATCCTCATTTGCCTTTCGGTCATGGCAACCTGTCTTCCCTTTGCTTTCCTCAGTCTTTTGCTGCTGAGTCTTACTATTCTTTCTTTGACTGCTTCAGTACTTATATTTACTCCTCCGGTAAAATATTCCAACCAATTGGTCAAATCTAAAGTATCTGGTTTAACGCTTTGCAATGCTGTGTAGTATGCTGGTCTAACAGAATCATAGTAATCATCAAGACAGAAGAATTGATTGGTATCAAAGCCGAGTAAATAGAGAATTAGAGCAGCTAAGATTCTCGCTGTTCTGCCATTACCATCAACAAAGGGGTGGATTCTGACAAATTCATAATGGACGATTCCCGCCTCAATAATCGGATCAAGCTCTTTTGATTCTTTTGAGTTTATCCAGCTAAGTAAATCTTTTACCAATCCCGGTACTTCTAGATTTTGAGGAGGTCTAAAAAATATCTCTCCGGTAAATCTATTTCCCACCACTACATAACGATTTCGATAAACTCCGCAGTCTTCGAGATTATCTAAAGTATTTTTGGTTACCATACGATGGATATTCAAAATATCTTTTTCGGTTATAAAATTTTCTTTTATCAGATTTTTCATGTTTCTTAACACATCTAAATAATTCAAAACTTCTTGCTTATCTTTTCGAGCAGCGGTTATTTCCCTTCCCCGGGCTAATTCGCTTACTTGTTCCAGGGATAATCTATTTCCTTCAATACTGGTAGATGAATGGGCACTATGGATTATCGCTTCCTGCCTCAAAGTGACATTCCATTTTGGGATTAAAGGTGAACTGAGAATTATTTCTCTGACGGCAGAGATTTTGGTAAGTAATTTAACTATTTCATTGGTGTATTTGAAATTTGGTTTAAACATTTTTTATTCCTTCGTTGGGAAAAAAGGGGTAAATAATTAATCCATGTCTGAAAGGGAGGAGCTGTCTAATGTATAATTCATCTGAAATAAACGATTGGTCTTATCCAATTTTAAAGATAATTTTTCCAGAAATACTAGCAATAATTTATTTCCCAGATTTGGGTCTTCCTTGATCAAAAGTTCAAGATTTTTCTGCTCCAGAAAGAGCAGTTCTACCAATTCACTGGCTACCGCATTTACCCGATGTCTTTCATTAACAATAGCTGTCTCACCCAGAAATCCTCCAGTGCAAATATCAGCTAAT
>Ga0268284_1001235_pt1 | contig 13829 bp, 10 predicted proteins | sample saktaG_14_FD_190137 | JGI IMG/M metagenome (GOLD analysis project Ga0268284, IMG submission 190137) | Saline water microbial communities from Sakinaw Lake, British Columbia, Canada - sak_2013_06_06_40m | ecosystem: Environmental > Aquatic > Non-marine Saline and Alkaline > Saline ... | reverse complement strand
AGATCAGATTGGGAGAGAATTAAAGATGGATTGTCTTTGAAGAAGATAGAAAATATTTTGAATTTGAAAGTACCCATAGATATATTAAAGAAAATACCCGATCTGCTTAGAAAGTCAGATTTTAAAATAACAATTACCTTACAGAATAACGAAATTATAGATATAGAAAGTGGAAATACTGTTAAAAATAGTTATGGTATTGCCTTTGATATCGGGACAACGACAGTTGCCGGATACTTGGTGGATTTAGAAAGCGGTATAGAGCTTTCAGCGGCAGCCAAGACTAATCCACAGGTTGTATATGGTGATGATGTTATTTCCAGAGTTGGATTTGCTCAACAAAATAAAGACGGCTTATTGAAATTACAAAAAGAAATCGTTAATGCGTTAAATGAAATTATCAAAGAAACAGCTCAAAGGGCAAAAATAAGCAGTGATAATATTTACAAAATGAGCATTGCAGGCAATACTTGTATGCAACACTTATTATTGGGATTAAATCCTTCTTATATTGCATCTTCTCCTTATATCCCGGTGATTAAAGAAGACTTAAATATAAAAACCAAAGATATTCCTAAATTAATCCTTAAGCCCAATACAAATATTTATATGCTTCCCAATATTTCTGCTTATGTGGGGGCGGATATTGCAGCCGGAATTTTAGCTACCTGTATGTGGAAGAAAGAAAAAAACATTCTTTTCTTGGATTTAGGCACCAATGGAGAAATAGTGCTAAGTGCCAGGGGGAAATTATGGGCATGTTCAACTGCAGCTGGACCTGCTTTTGAAGGAGCGCGTATTAGTTCGGGAATGAGGGCAGCAGAAGGGGCAATCGATAAAGTGAAAATGGATCATAAATCATTTGCCTATAGTGTCATAAAAGATGACAAAGTTAGAGGTATTTGCGGTTCAGGATTAATTGACTTAATTGCTGAAATGCTAAAACTGGGTTTGATCAATAAAAGTGGCAGGCTTTCAGACCGGGAAGGATGCAATGCTGAACTGGGTGAAGAGATCAGAAAAAGGATTATTAAGGGACAAAAAGGAAATAAATTCCTATTAGTAGAAGGTAGGGAAACCGAAAACGGAGACCCTGTTTTTCTTACCCAAAAAGATATCAGAGAAGTACAATTAGCTAAAGCGGCAATATTTGCAGGTATAAAAATACTTTTAAAAGAGGTCAATATTTTACCTGAAGATATTCAAGAAATATTACTGGCCGGGGCGTTCGGCAATTTTATCGATAAGGAAAGTGCCAGAAGAATAGGATTAATTCCTTATTTATCCTTAAAAAAAATTAAATCAGTCGGTAATACAGCCGGAAGGGGAGCGGAGATAGCTTTACTTTCAGAAAAAATGAAAGAAGTTTGCCGGGATACAGCAAGGGAGGTTCAATACATTGAGCTATCTTCCCGTAGTGATTTTCAGGATGAATTTATGGATGCAATGTTCTTTAGAGATGAGGTAATATGAAAATAGTAAAAGATATTCAATTAAAAATAGATGAAGATGAAGTCTTAAGATATCTAGGTTATAGTAAAAGAAAGATGGTAGCACCAAAAGAAATTGTTTTGCAAATTGTCCGAGAAGAGATAGCTCGGAGTTATAATCTTTTTGAGCCCCAAGGAATTTATTCTCCCATTAAAATTAGACAGATATCTTTTTCAGATGGAAGGGTAGTTTTAGAAAATGACTTCGTAGTAAATTTTAACAATTTGGTAATTAACTTACTGAAAGGAACAAATTGTTTGGTCCTTGGAGTAGTTACCGTAGGAAGTACTCTAGAAAATAATGTGACTGAATTATTTGCTCGAGGGGAATATCCTCGAGCAATAGCTCTCGATGCCGTAGGAACAGTGGCAGTTGAAGTCTTAAGTAAATATGTTAGAAATTTAATATGCCAAGAAGTAAAAGATCGAAATTTACAAATCACCAGGCATTTTAGTCCTGGTTATAGTGACTGGGACATAAACCAACAGAAAGTTATATTTGAAATTATTCCTGCTGATAAAATTGGCGTAAAATTAACTGAGTCTTGTATGATGCTGCCCAGAAAGTCTTTATCCTGGGTAATAGGTATAGGTAAAGATATCAGTAGGTTATCAAAAGAAAAAGGTACATGTAAAATTTGTAAACTAAAGAGTTGTCAATACAGAAAAACTTTCTAATTGATTTTTCTTTACATATAATTTAATTTGACACTAATATATTTCGGTGTTATATTTTAGTTAGTAATAAATATTTAAAATTAAATAATGGATACTCGTATAAACTCTTGAATATGGCAAGGGTGTTTCTACCAGGTGACCGTAAATCACGACAGGCTACGAGTGGAAGTGCACCTTAGGGAATCGCTTATTTAAGCCGATTTATAGTTGTAAATATTAGACTACGCTTAGATAAGATTAGAACCAAGTGGTGCAAAGTATATTTGTTTATGCTACACCGGAGGGTTAAAAGCCCAGGCGGAGAGGTTCCACTCTAATTGATGGAATTTCTATTGTCTGGGCTTTTTTATTTATTATGAAATTATTATTAATTGAATAAATAAAAATTTAGGGGGATTAAGGAGAAAAGATATGGATGATAAAGTAGCGATAATAATGGGAAGTATATCAGACATAAACACTATGGAAAAAGCATCAGAGGTATTAAACGAATTAGGCATTTCTTATGAAATGAAAGTGCTTTCTGCCCATCGTACTCCCGATTTACTATTGGAATATATTGCACAAGTTGAAGAAAAAGGATTTAAGGTAATCATTGCCGGAGCAGGAGGAGCGGCTCATCTACCGGGAGTGATAGCCTCCAGGACATTGTTGCCGGTCATTGGTGTACCCATAGAAACGAAAGTATTGGGAGGTCTTGATTCTTTGCTTTCTATTGTTCAGATGCCCGGTGGTATTCCGGTTGCCACTATGGGAATAGGAAATGCCAAAAATGCCGGGCTAATGGCCGCACATATATTAGCTATTGGAAATTCAAAAATTAGGGAAAGACTTAAAGATTATAGAAAAGATATGGCACAGAAGATAAAAGATATTAAGATATAAGTGAGCGGATAGCGGATAGGATATTAGTTACCCGGTTACCCGGTTAACCAGTTTGCCAGTTAAAATACAGGTTACAAGTTGCAGGTTGCGAGTTACAAGTTTTCTTTCTCGTATCTTTGCGACTATTAATTAAAAACTGATTGTCTCTATCTAAAAACCAAAAACTAATAACTAAAAACCATTTTGCATCTTGCATTTAATGCTAATGACTAATTTAATTGGCTAATTTGTAGAAAGGAGTGTTTACGATGGGAAGTGTAAAAGATTTAATTGTTATAGAAAAACCTTTAAAAAATAGGACTGGCAAGGGAAGATTCATTTTTTCGGACCGTTATTCGGTCTTTGATTGGGGAGAGATGCCAGACCACATTCCCAATAAGGGTAAATCTTTGTGTGTTTCAGCGGCTTATTTTTTTGAAAAGCTGGAAAGTATGGGAATAGGGACACATTACTTGGGTTTAGTAGAAAACGGTCAAGCAAAAAAACTATCCGAGATCAAAACTCCGGTAGATATCATGGAAGTTAAATTGCTTCGGGTATTAAAGCCCCATAAAACTACCGATGGTTATGATTATTCAGATTATCAGAAAGAGGATAATAATTTTTTAGTTCCTTTAGAAGTCATTTTCCGTAATTCTTTACCTCCAGGTTCAAGTGTATTTAAAAGGTTAGAAAAAGGGGAATTAGAATTAGGTGAATTAGGATTAGAAAAGATGCCTATTCCCGGAGAAAATTTAGAAAAGCCATTTTTAGATGTTTCTACCAAGCTTGAGGAAAGTGATCGCTATATGAACTGGAAGGAAGCAAAAAGAATTACTAATTTCAAAGAGAGTCAATTAATTGAAATTAGCAAAATAACAACTATAGTCAATAGATTAATAACCGAAGAAGCTAATCGAATTGGCTTAAAATATGAAGATGGAAAAATTGAGTTTGGGTTAGATGTTAATAAAAAATTGTTATTAGTAGATGTTTTGGGAACATTGGATGAATGCCGCTTTACTTTTAAAGGGATGCCCATAAGCAAAGAAATTGCCCGATTATATTATCGGAAAACTCCCTGGTATAAAGAATTGATAGATGCTAAAAAGAAAGATGAATTAAACTGGAAAGAAAAAGTGAACCTGTCTCCACCGCCTTTACCGGCAAGATTAAAAGAGCTTATTTCCATGGCTTATTGCGCCTTTGCCAATGAAATTACCGGGAGAGTTTGGTTCCCCAAGATTCCGGCAATGAAAAAGATATTAGAAGAAATTATTTCATTTATATAAAACAAAAATTAATTTGATTTTAATTTTAAAAGGAGTTAGTGATGAGTAATCAAGAAGAGAAAAATTTAAAAAAAGTATTAGAGGAAAACGATCTTACCGAAATTGAGTATAAAAAAATTGTAGAAACCCTAAAAAGAGAGCCGAATGATGTTGAGCTAGGACTTTATTCAGCAATGTGGTCAGAACATTGCAGTTATAAAAGTTCAAAACCAATATTAAGTATTTTCCCTACTCAAGCAGAATGGGTTCTTTTCGGTCCGGGAGAAAATGCAGGAGCTATCGATATTGGAGAAGGCCTGGCAATGACAATGAAAATAGAAAGTCATAATCATCCTTCGGCAGTCGAGCCTTTTCACGGTGCTGCTACTGGTTCGGGGGGAGTGGTAAGAGACATCCTGGCAATGGGGGCTCGCCCCGTTGCCTTATTAGCTTCTCTGCGTTTCGGAAGTTTAGAGGATTCTCACGTAAAATATTTAGTTGAGGAAGCAGCAAAAGGTTTAGCTTTTTACGGAAACAACATTGAAGTTCCTACCATTGGTGGGGAAACATACTTTTTAGATAGTTATCAGGGTAATCCTTTAGTAAATGCCATGTGTGTTGGTTTGGTAAAAAAGGAAGATATTATAGTTGCTGTGGCCGAAGAAACAAACAGTATAGTAATTTTAGCAGGAGAGAAAACCGGTAAAGACGGGGTAGGCAGTGCAAGTTTTGCCTCACGGGAATTAGAAGGGGAAGAAAAAGAGATTGAGCATCCTCCTATTCCTCAGGGTAATCCCTTTTTAGAAAAAAAATTAATAGAAGCATGTTTGGAGATAGCAAAAAAGAGACTTGTTTTAGGGATGCAGGATTTAGGAGCAGCTGGATTAGTAAGTTCTACCTGTGAAATGGCCAGTAAGGGAAATCGTGGAATAGAATTAGATCTTTCCCTGGTTCCCAGAAAAGAAGAAGACATTACTCCAAGGGAGATTATGCTCTCTGAAACCCAGGAAAGGATGCTATTAATTGTTAAAAAAGATAACGAGGATGAAATAGGAAAGATATTTAATAAGTGGGGTATAGAATATACAGTAATAGGAAAAGTAACTTCTGATGGTATTTTACGCCTAAAAGAGGGAGAAAAAATAGTTGGAGAAGTACCAGCAAGATCCTTAGCTGAAGATGTTCCTATTCGTTATTATCAGGGTAAAATTCCTGCTAAACTCAAAGAGATACAAAAATTAAACTTAGAAGATATTTCCCAACCAGAAGATTATAATCAAGCATTATTAAAAATATTAGCATCTCCTAATATTTGCAGCAAAGAATGGATTTATAAAAACAATAAAAAGATAAGCGTTGAAGGCACTGAAGTTTTATTATTTCCGGGAGACGATGCCGGTGTATTAAAGATTAAAGGGAGTAAAAGAGGGATTGCTTTTACTACTGATGGCAACGGAAGATACTGTTATCTTGATCCTTTCACGGGAGGTCAAATTGCGGTTGCTGAAGCAGCGCGTAATCTTTCTTGCAAGGGAGCTCTGCCAATGGCGGTAACCGATAATCTTAATTTTGGAAATCCGGAAAAAGAAGAGATATTCTGGCAGCTGGAAGAATCGGTCAAAGGGATTAGCGAAGCTTGTGAGGCATTAGAAGTTCCGGTTATCAGCGGTAATGTTAGTTTAAATAATGAAAGCAATGGAGAAGCCATTTATCCCACGCCAATCATTGGTATGGCCGGAATTATTGAAGATTGTGATCAGCTTTGCACCATGTCATTTAAGAATGACGGTGATTTAATCGTTCTCATAGGAGAAAACAAAGAAGAGATAGGCGGAAGTGAGTATTTACAGGTTTTTCATAATATAGAAAAAGGATTGCCTCCTCAAATTGATTTAAGTGTAGAAAAATCAGTACAGGATGCCTGCAGGGAAAGTATTCAAGCCGGAATAATATCTTCTGCTCATGATTGTGCTGATGGAGGATTAGCTGTAACCTTAGCTGAATGTTGTATAAACGGAAAGAAGGGAGCAAAATTAGAAATTAATACCAGGATTCGAAATGATGCTCTGCTTTTTGGTGAGACCCAATCCCGAATTGTAGTTTCCCTTCCTGTAAAGGATTTAGATTCCTTAAAAGAAATTGCTAATAAATACGAAGCTCCAATTCAGATATTGGGGAAAGTTGAAGGAAATAGTTTAAAGATTGGTAATCTGATTGATATAGAAGTGAAGCAACTTAAAAAAGCTTGGGAGAGGGATATAAATTAATGCATGAAGAGTGTGGTATTTTCGGAATCTTTACTAAAAAAAATAACTCTATAGACGTGGCTAAATTAACTTATTTTGGCCTTTATGCCCTTCAACATCGAGGACAGGAGAGCGCAGGTATTGCTGCATCTGATGGAGGGAAAATTTTAGTCTATAAAGATTTAGGTCTGGTTTCTGAGGTATTTGATGAAGAAAAATTGAGTATCTTGCAAGGTAATTGTGCTGTCGGGCATGTTCGTTATTCAGCTAAAGGTAAAGATCTCTGGAGAAGCAGCCAACCTTTAATAAATGAACATAGGGGAAAGACTTTTGTTTTAGCTCATAACGGTAGTTTAATGAATTCTGCTGAGCTGAAAGCCAAATTAACTCAAGAAACAAATTTATCTCGTTCTACTACCAATACCGAGATAATGGGTAGCTTGATTGCGGAAAGAAATGAAGAGAACATTGAAGATGCAATTAAATTAGCTGCAATGCAATTAAAAGGTGCTTTTTCCTTAATTATTATGACCAATGAAAAATTGATTGGTCTTCGTGATTGTTGTGGATTTCGCCCTCTTTCTTTAGGAAAATTAAAAGATTCTTATATTTTTGCCTCTGAAACCTCTGCTTTTAACCTTATCGGGGCAAAATTTATTCGAGAAGTAGAGGCGGGTGAAATGGTCGTAATTGACAAAAATGGCTTAAAATCTTCTCGAATATTGCCTGCTGGAAAGGCAGCATTTTGTGTTTTTGAATTTGTGTATCTTGCTCGCCCGGATAGTGACATTTATGATGAAAATGTTGCATTAAGCAGGCAAAAAATGGGAGGAAAGTTAGCTCAAGAACACCCCGTTGAAGCAGATCTGGTAATTCCAGTTCCTGATTCGGGAAGATATGCAGCCATAGGTTATTCTTATCAATCCGGGATTCCTTACGGAGAAGGATTATTAAGGAATCATTATATCGGGAGAACTTTCATTCAACCAATACAATCAATAAGAGAAGATTCAGTAAAAATAAAACTTTCCCCGATCAAGAAGGTTTTAGAGGGGAAAAGAGTAATATTAGTTGATGATTCGATAGTTCGCGGAACTACCAGTAAAAAACTTATTAAACTTATAAAAGAAGCGGGAGCCCGGGAAGTTCATTTACGAATAAGCTCGCCACCGGTTATGTGGCCCTGTTTTTATGGAATCGATACTCCCAGTAAAACAGATTTATGGGCAGCAAACCATAATTTAGAGGAAACCAGAGAATGGTTGGGAGCGAATAGTTTAGGATATATAAGTATAGAAGGGTTGTGCAGTATCTTTAATAAAATCCCTGCCGGTGACTTTTGTCTGGCTTGTTTTAACGGGAAATATCCAATATAAAAACTCGTATCTAGTATCTCGTGAAGAAGTCAGAAGAAAGAAGTAATATGTGTAATTAGTGATGAGTGATGTGTAGGGGCACGATGCATCGTGCCCGCTAAAAAAAATTGTAAAAACGTCCGGGTCGGACAAATCCGACCCCTTTACCAAAATCAGGACACGCATAACAGATTATAATAGAAAAAGATAATCCTAATTTCCTCCCCCTTGAGGGGGGAGGATTAAGGTGGGGGTGTTAGGCTAACAACTAACGACTATTCACTATCGACTATATTGATCGATAGATTGAAAAAAAAGGAATGAATTAAATGGGAAAATCTTATAAAGAAGCTGGCGTAGATATTGGCCTGGCCAATCGGATAGTTGAAAAAATAAAACCATTAATCGGCAAAACTTCTATTCCCGGAGTATTAGGCGGGATAGGAGGGTTTGGTGGATTATTTTCTTTGGCTGAGCAGAAGTATAAAGAACCGGTGTTGGTTTCGGGAACTGACGGAGTGGGGACTAAATTAAAGGTCGCCTTTGCTCTAAATAAACATGATACCGTCGGAATAGATTTAGTGGCAATGTCGGTGAACGATATCATTACCTCCGGGGCAAAGCCTTTATTTTTTCTGGATTATATTTCCATTGGTAAACTATCAGAAAAAGTGGTTGTTGAGATTGTAAAAGGAGTTACCGAAGGTTGTAAAATGGCAGATTGTGCCTTATTGGGCGGAGAAACTGCAGAGATGCCCGGATTTTATGCTGAAGGCGAATATGATTTAGCCGGTTTTGCCGTAGGAATAGTAGAAAAAAGTAAAATAATAGATGGCAGAGAAATTGGAGATGGAGATGCGGTGATAGGCATTGCTTCTAATGGATTACACAGTAATGGTTTTTCCCTGGTGAGGAAGGTTTTATTTGAATCTAAAAAATATAAAATAAGCGATAAAATACCTTCTTTTGAGAAATCTTTGGGTGAAGAATTGCTTAAACCTACTCGAATTTACGTTTCCTCGATTTTACATTTGTTGGAAAAATATAAAATATTAGGAATAGCTCACATCACCGGAGGAGGAATAGTAGAAAATATTCCTCGCATTTTACCTGAAGGAGTTTCAGTTCGGATAGATCAAGAAAGCTGGCCTAAACCTTCTATTTTTACTTTGATTCAAAAAGAAGGAGAAATTTCTGATGAGGAGATGTATCGGACTTTTAATATGGGCATTGGGATGGTATTAATTGTTCCCCAAAATGACGCTTCAAAAGTGATTAACGAACTTAAAATGATAAGATATGATTCTTACATCATTGGCAAAGTTATAAAAGGGAATAAACAGATAATTATTGGATAATGACAAATCTGGTGCCAGGCACCAAACTTGTCATTGAGGAGAAAGTTATGATTAATATTGGGGTATTGGTCTCAGGCAGAGGGACAAATTTACAGGCCATAATCGAGGCTATCGAAGAAGGTAAAATTGAGGGAGAAATTAAAGTTGTGATTAGCGATAATCCGGATGCTTATGCCCTTAAGAGAGCCAAACAACACAATATTGAAACCCAGTATATTAACTTTAAAAAATTTAAAAAAAGAGAAGATTACGATAAAGAGATAATCAAATCCCTGAAAGAAAAAAAAATTGACCTGGTAGTTCTGGCCGGTTATATGAGGATTTTAAGTCCTTATTTTATAAGAACCTATAAAAATAAGATAATAAATATTCATCCTGCCTTACTCCCTTCTTTTTCTGGACTACATGCCCAAGGGCAAGCCGTAAAATACGGAGTAAAAGTTTCTGGTTGTACGGTCCACTTTGTTGACGAGGGGGTAGATTCAGGCCCCATTGTTTTGCAAAGGGCACTAGAAGTAAAAGATGATGATACCGAAGAATCTTTAGCAGAAAGAATTTTAAAAGAAGAACACCAAATTTATCCTCAGGCAATTCAATTATTTTCCCAGGGAAGATTGATGATTAAAGGAAGAAAAGTCTTTATTAAATAATCATTTATAAAAAAGAAAATAAGTAGGGGCTCGATTCATCGAGCCCGCAATCCCCGTAGGACAGGCGTCTCGCCTGTCTATGAAAATGTGGGTTTGATTCATTAAAGCTGTCTTTTCGGGGCGGATAAACCCACCCACTTGATTAGAATTTTTAGAAAAGAGGAAGACTTAAGAATGAAAGTATTGGTCATTGGCAGTGGAGGAAGAGAGCATGCTTTGGTGTGGAAAATTATGCAAAGCCCGAAAGTTTCTCAAATTTATTGCGCACCGGGCAATGCAGGGATTTCTAAGCTGGCCCAATGTATAAATATTGATGCAGACAGTATTGAAAAATTAGTTGATTTTGCCCAAGAAGAAAAAATTGATTTGACTGTAGTTGGACCAGAATTAGCTTTATCAAAAGGTATTGTAAATGAATTTAATAAACAAGGTTTACGGATATTTGGTCCTAGCCGTGAGGCTGCTGAGATTGAGTCAAGTAAAGTCTTTTCCAAGTATTTAATGAAAAAGTATAACATCCCTACAGCTAATTACGATGTCTTTCAAAATAGCGAAAAGGCACTCGATTATATAAAAAAACAAACTTTTCCTTTGGTCATAAAGGCAGATGGATTGGCTGCCGGCAAAGGAGTATTTATAGTAGAAAATTTAGTCCAAGCGAGAGATGCCTTGGATGCACTGATGGAGGAAAAACAATTCGGAGAAGCAGGCAGGCAGGTCATCATAGAGGAATTTTTAGAGGGAGAAGAGGTATCGATTTTAGCGTTTTGTGATGGGAAGACTGTGATACCAATGGTGCCCTCCCAGGACCACAAAAAGATATTTGATAATGACCAGGGGCCCAATACCGGGGGGATGGGGGCTTATTCCCCGGTTCCCTTTTATCCTGATGAGCTTGAAAAGAGAGTTTTGGAAGAGATTTTAAAACCTACCGTAAAGGGCTTGCAAAGAGAGGGGAAAGAGTATAAAGGAGTGCTTTATGCCGGGTTGATATTAACCAAAGAAGGTCCTAAAGTTTTAGAATTTAATGCCCGTTTTGGTGATCCGGAGACTCAAGTCATATTGCCCAGATTAAAAACAGATTTAATCGATATATTGAATGCTGTCATCGAGAATACGCTTCATCAAATCAATATCGAATGGGAAGATACTGCCGCCGTATGTGTGGTGGTGGCCTCCGGAGGATATCCGGGGAAATATCAGAAAGGAAAAGTGATTTGCGGTTTGGAAAGATTGGAAAAAATGAAAAATATAATAGCCTTTCATGCCGGCACCAAATTTCAAGATAATCAGGTGATTACTTCAGGAGGAAGAGTCCTGGGGATAACTTCCTGGGATAATACTATCTCTAAAGCTAAAGAGAAGGCTTATAAGGGTGTAGAAAAAATTTATTTTGAGGATATGTATTACCGAAAAGATATTGCCGCCAAAGCTATAAAATAAAAAAGTTTCGGTAGGACAGGCGTCTCGCCTGTCTTCTATAGATAGATAAAGGAGAAAAACAAATGACCAAAATAAAACGCGCTTTAATCAGCGTATCCGATAAAGAAGGACTTATTGATTTTGCTAAAGGTCTGGAAAAATCAGGAATCGAAATTATTTCTACCGGAGGGACAGCCCGGCTATTAAAAGATGCTCAAATCAGAGTGAAATTAATTTCCGAAGTAACCAATTTTCCGGAAATATTGGATGGCAGGGTCAAGACGCTTCATCCTTTGATTTTCGGAGGGTTATTAGCCAGGAGCGATAATTCTCTTCATCAAGAGCAGATAGCAGCCCAACAGATAGAACCAATAGGCCTGGTAGTGGTCAATTTATACCCCTTCCAAAAGACTATTTCTAAAAAAGAGGTTAGCTTAGAAGAGGCTATAGAAAATATTGATATTGGAGGACCTTCTCTTTTACGCGCAGCAGCCAAGAACTATCAAGATGTAGCTGTAGTAATAAATCCCCGGGATTATCCTATCGTCTTGGAAGAATTAGAAAAAAATCAGGGAGAAGTATCTTTAGAAACCAAAAAGAGATTAGCGGCCGAAGTATTTGAACATACTTCATTCTATGATGGGATTATTTCCCAATATTTAAGAAAAAATCTACTCAAAGATTCAACTTCTTTCCCCCATACGCTCAATTTACTGGGTCAAAAAGTTTCAAACCTGCGTTATGGAGAAAATCCCCATCAATCCGCTTCTTTCTACAAAGAAGTGTTAGTAAAAGAGGCCAATCTGGGAGACGCAGTACAATTAGGAGGCAAAGAATTATCTTTTAACAATTTAGTAGATTTGGGAGCGGTTCTGGAGATGGTTAAAGATTTTCAGGAACCTACCGTTGTCTTTGTAAAACACACTAATCCCTGTGGTTTAGCCAGTGCATTGACTATTGAAGAGGCCTATCGAAAAGCTTACCAGGGGGATCCTCTTTCTGCCTATGGCAGCATTATTGGTATCAATAGGGTAGTGGGGACAAGTTTGGCCGATTTAATTGATGAAACTCCTTTTGTGGAAGCAGTTTTAGCACCGGACTTTGAAGATAAGACTCTCACTATCTTAAGGAAAAAACAGAATCGCCGCTTAATCAAAGTGGGGGATTTAAAAAATAGAGATGTTCAGGTAAAAGATATTAAAAAAATACCCGGAGGATTTCTGGTTCAGGATAGAAACATAAAAGAAATCACCATAGAAGACCTGAAAGTAGTAACCAATAGAAAACCAAATCAAAAAGAATTAGAAGAGCTCTTATTTGCCTGGAAGGTAGCAAAACAGGTCAAATCAAATGCTATTGTTTTGACCAAAGATAAACAGACCGTAGGTATTGGTGCTGGGCAGATGAGTCGGGTAGATTCGGTTCTAATTGCAATTAGAAAATCAGAAGGACGTTCTAAGGGTTCATATCTGGCTTCCGATGCCTTCTTTCCCTTTAGAGATGGGGTAGATGAGGCGGCCAAAGCGGGGATAATCGCCATTATTCAACCCGGTGGATCGAAGCGAGATGAGGAAGTTATAGAAGCGGCCAATGAACATAATCTGGTAGTGGTCTTTACCGGCACAAGATGTTTTAAACATTAATTTTTCTAGAATTAGGGGGACATTCTTCTTTTGTATTCCCACATTTATGCATGGAGAAAAGTAAAGTGTGTCCCCCTAATTCTATATTCTCCTCCCTCTTTCATTGCGAACCTTCGAAGAAAGCGCGGCAATCTCCATTTTCTTAACTGAAAACCAAAAACTGTAAACTGATAACCGAAAACTTTTCTTCCAAAAAAGAAGGATTTTATAAACCTTTTGTCGAATATAAAAATATAATGTTTTGTATAACAAAGTCAAGCATTTTAACACTCAAATCTTCCTAAGTTGCCCAGAAAATAATTATCTAAAGAGACGAACTGGAAGGATTCAAAGAACCGCAAGAATTTACCCAACTTCCCGAAACAACCATCCGCGAATTGTAGGAATGAAAAAAGCAGGGGATAATAATTAATACTGAATAGAAATAAAACTATTGTCCCAAAAAAGCAGGACTTTTAACAACCAATGCAGTATATAGATAATAGTCTGTTTTATACAAAATCATAATTTTTCTTAAATGAGTTAAAAAAGATCAAACTTTTTTCAATTATTTTAATCATTGTTACCATACAGTAGTCAAACCCATGTGCTATAATTATAAAAATATTTTTTATAGGACGAGGTCTCCCGTTATTTGACACTCTTTTACCTCCCCTGCTCTTGAAGGGAGAGGGGAGCAATCTGGAGCAGCCGTCAAGGCTGAGAATCTAATGGAGTGAAAGTCTCCTATCATCAATTAACCGGTTTGGATGATTAGCATATCCGGAATATGGGGAGGTGACAAACCATAGTGTGCCCGGATGTAAAAGCCATTGCGGCTTGTATTAATACAAAGTAATACAAGGTCGGAAC
>Ga0268284_1001233_pt1 | contig 13839 bp, 5 predicted proteins | sample saktaG_14_FD_190137 | JGI IMG/M metagenome (GOLD analysis project Ga0268284, IMG submission 190137) | Saline water microbial communities from Sakinaw Lake, British Columbia, Canada - sak_2013_06_06_40m | ecosystem: Environmental > Aquatic > Non-marine Saline and Alkaline > Saline ... | reverse complement strand
AGAAAAAATCAAAGCAGATAAAATTAAAAAACTTGAAAAGCAATTAGCCCGTTTAAAGCAAGCGGCATAAAATTGACTAAACAATGGTATTGAAATCCAGCCGGTTAAAAAGAGTTATATAGGAGAAGTTACAAGGGGCTATATGATTTATTATCCTGGGGCTTCTACGATATTGAGCTTTGCAGGGAAGATGAATAATGGGCTATTCACAACATTAACATCGTACACAGACACAGCAAAAGGGTTCAATCTTGTACCCAATCCTTATCCAAGTGCGATCGATTGGAGATCTCCTAATAATGTTGGATGGATAAAGACTAATGTTGATAGTGCTATTTACATTTGGAATTCTGGAACCAGCACCTCACAATATGCATCCTATGTAAAAGGTGTCAGTGTTAATGGTGGCAGTCGGTATATCGCACCTGGACAATCCTTTTTTGTACACGCTAACCTTAGCAGTCCCGTTGTCAGAATGGACAACGATGTACGCGTTCATTATACTGCTGCATTCATGAAAGATCAGGAATTTATTCCTAATTGTCTTCATCTAAAAGTTAATGCCAATCAGGCCAACGATGAGATAGCTGTGCGATTTACAGAAGGAGCGACATCAGGATTTGATGGTGCTTGGGATGCCTATAAATTACAGGGAATGGTTGATGCCCCTCAACTCAGTACTGTGTCATCGGATAATAATGACTTATGTATAAATAGTCTACCCATTGTAGGAGGAAATATTACAGTCCCTTTGAACTTCTCTTTCAGCTCCTCAATAGATGTTACTTTTAGTGCTTGTGGCATAGAAACATTCAAATCAAACGCACCCATTTACCTTGAAGATAAAACTGACAACAAGTTAGTTAACTTAAGACTGAATCCAGTTTATACTTTCAGTTATCAAACAAATAATCCAATCGACCGATTCCAGCTTCATTTTTCCGGCATCAATGGCATCTCTAATCTTACGAGTAAAGATGGTAAAGTCTATTTCAACAACGGACGTCTTTATATAGATTCACCCGGAATGGAAGGAAATACAGCAGATATCAGTATTTACAATCTTCTCGGACAGTTAGTTCGCAGTGAACATTCTGTTATTAATGGGATTGTCAGTATTGAGGCTCCTGAAAGCCCTGGCGTATTTATCATCAGTGTGTCTTCAGCTGAACAGCATTTTGTTTCTAAAGTAATAATCAAGTAATATTCCATTCATATGAAAAAGTTAATCAAATTTTTCTTTATTATCTCATTTCTGAGTTTTGGCGTTCTTGTATTTGCTGACCCACCAGCACCTCCGGGAAATCCTAGTGACGCCGGAGGCGTACCTGTTGGCGCACCCATCGATGGCGGCCTTGGCATTCTTCTTGCCATGGGTGCGGCGTATGGTGGTAAAAAACTGTACAAGGCCAGGAAAGATAAAAAGGAGAAGAAAGAATCTGAAATTATTTCAGAAGATCAATTATAAGGGTAACAGGGTGCCGGTTCTAACGCGCACCCTGCTTGCTTTCTTGTTAAGATTTTTATCCTCTTCGGGGGAATTTATATCTGGTATATATGCCAGATTGCAGGATGTTTTTTTATGAAAAACAAATAAATACGATTCGTTATGAAAAGGAAATTTATCGCCTTGGTATTCACCTTTTTATCCTTTGCAGGTTTCAGCCAGTATGTGGGGATAAACACTACAGGCGCAGCGCCTGATCCTTCTGCTGGTCTCGATATCAGTTTCAGTAACCTTGGCTTGTTGTTTCCAAGGATAGCCCTTACCGGTACTTCAGCATTCTCGCCACTGGGAGCACACTTTGCAGGTATGCTCATCTATAATACGGCAAGTGTTTCTGATGTCACTCCGGGCTTCTATTATAATAATGGTACAAAATGGATCGCAGGTCCCAAGCCGGCAACTGCCAGAGGTGACATGCAATACTGGAATGGTACTGCCTGGACAACTCTTTCGGGTGGCATTGCCGGGCAATATCTTGCCATGGGAAACGGTGGAACACTGGTATGGGGAGGTAATGTCTCTGGCTTCGCAACGCTAACTACAACGGCCGCATCGGGCATTACATCATCAATAGCCTCAAGCGGAGGCAATATCACAAACAACGGAGGCACGGCGGTAACAGCCCGGGGTGTGTGCTGGAGCACATCTCAAAATCCGACCATTGCATTATCAACTAAAACCAGCGATGGTACTGGTAGCGGAAGCTTCGTAAGCAGCATCATCGGTCTTGCTTCTGCCACGGTCTATTACGTTCGCGCCTACGCAACTAACGGAGCCGGAACAGAATATGGAAACCAGGTAAGCTTTACAACGAATTAATGAAATATTAATATTTAAGCATAAACGTCATGAAAAAAATTGACTCTAATTCAACAACCAGTCTGACAAGAGGCATTTACTGTTTATTGATCCTGCTGATCACATCATTTAGTGGTTTTACCCAGAATATTGGTATTAACTCTACAGGCACGGCCCCTAATGCCAATGCCGGACTTGATGTGGATTTTGCGAACAAGGGATTGCTGATTCCGCGTGTGGCGCTCACTGGTACCACCAGTGCTTCCCCCCTTGCAGCACATGTGGCAGGCATGATCGTTTATAATACTGCCACTACGGGTGATGTCACTCCCGGTTTCTATTATGATAATGGAACGCGCTGGGTCGCCAGCATCCCCAATGGCGTCTCTGCCGGTGATATGCTTTACTGGAATGGAAGCGCTTGGGTTACAATCCCTGCCGGAACAGCCGGTCAGTTTCTGCAATTCGCCCCTTCCAGCGTCCCCACCTGGACCGGAGCATCGTTTGCAACAATAACCACAACAGCATCTTCGGGTGTGACGGGCAGCACTGCTTCCACCGGGGGTAATATCACAGCCGACGGAGGCTCGTCAGTTCTTTCACGTGGTGTGTGCTACGGCACTGCTTCGAATCCGACTACCGGAAACACAGTGATAATGGCCTCCCCGTCAACAGGCACAGGATCCTGGGTAAGTAACCTTACAGGCCTAACATCCGTGACTACCTATTATGTAAGGGCCTTTGCCACCAACAGCTTTGTAACAACTTATGGCAACCAGGTAAGCTTTACTACCAATGGTGTGGCTCCAACCCTCGCAGCTACAACCCCGGCCACAGCCATTACGGGAAATTCCGCCACGACCGGGGGCAATGTAACTTCCACCGGAGGTGCAACAATTACAGAACGGGGTGTTTGCTATGCAACAACTTCCACCCCCACTACCGCCAACACCAAAGTAATCGACCCGTCGCCGGGACCAGGTGTATTTGTTAGTAATCTTACTGGTTTGACCGGAGGCACCCTCTATTACGTAAGGGCTTATGCAACCAATAGTGTGGGTACTTCCTACGGCACACAGATCTCATTTACAACAACCGTAATTCCGCCTACCCTTGTTACTGCTGCAGCCACCACTATAACAGGCTCAACGGCAGTCTCGGGTGGTAGCATGAACTGGAATGGCCCAGGCTATTCCAATTACCAGGCCTATGGTGTTGCCTATTCAACATCACCCGGTGCTGCATCACCTACAAAAGTTGCAACAAACTCTTCGAATTTCCCGGTCAACCCCCTTGTTCCTATCACTCCATGGGTGACCAATCTCCCGGGACTACTTGCAAACACCACATATTATATACGTGCATACCTTGATGTTTATCCTTCCGGCACTGGTCCATGGATCACGGTATATGGCAACGAACTGAGCTTTACAACACTGACGCCTACCGCACCAGTGATTGCCTCTACAACCGCGGCAACCGTTACTTCGGCTAATAATGCCACCAGCGGTGGCGCAATCACTAACGACGGAGGTTCCCCGATTACAGCCAAAGGGGTTTGCTGGAGCACCAGCCCGTCTCCGACAAAGGGGGCTTCCAATTTCACCAGCGATGGTACCGGCACGGCCTCCTTTACCAGCAGCATCACAGGCCTCATAGGGAGTACAACCTATTATGCAAGAGCTTACGCAACAAATAGTATCGGCACATCTTACGGGCCGGCTGATGTCAGCTTTACCACCTGGATTCAGGCGCCTTACGTTCTTTACCAGAATCTCGGCTTTGGTTATTGCGCATATGTTACACCTTTAGGAACAGGGTTTATCGTAAGTTATGATCTTACTCCCACGGCTCCGGCTACTAAGTTCCAATGGGGCGCCGACGGAATTGCAGTCGGTTGCAGTAATGCAGTAGGTTCAGGCCAGGCAAACACCAACCTGATTTTAGCAGCTGACCTTGTTACAAGACCCATTGCTGCAAGCGTTGCCAACGACTATACCATTACATATAATGGCAGAACTTACAGCGACTGGTATCTGCCTTCAGCAGGTGAATTTGCCATCATGGCTCAGTATCCCGCATACTTCCAGCTTGGATTGGGATATAGTACGAATAACTATTATACTTCTTCGGAATACTCAAGCCTCACCTATGCTACAGCCTTTTTCCAGAACGGCAGTCAGCCTTACCAAAGCGGCGCTTCAAGAATGACAGATACGTATACTAACTTTCTCCGTGTGATCATGGACTTCGCTCCGCCGGTAGCACCCACTCTTACAACTACTGCTGCAAGCGGCATCACTGGAACCGCAGCTGTTTCGGGTGGTAACGTTACCAATGACGGAGGAGCTAACGTTACGGCTCGCGGCGTTTGCTATAGTACAACCCCCGCTCCGACCATAGCCAATTCAATTACATTGGATGGTACTGGTACCGGTGTGTTTATAAGCAACCTCAGCGGATTGAGCATTGGAACGACTTATTATATTCGTGCTTATGCAACAAATTCTGCCGGAACCGGATATGGTAACGAAATAACCATTACAACACTTAACATTCCGACATTAACTACGACAGCAGTAACCAGCATCCTTGGTGCTACCGCCACTTCGGGCGGGAATATCACAGCCGACGGCGGTGCATCTGTTACTGTTAGGGGCGTATGCTGGAGCACCACAACAGGCCCTACCATTGCAAACTCAACCACCTCGAACGGAACAGGGACGGGCGTCTTTACAAGCAACCTGACCGGTCTCACCATCGGAACGACCTATTATGTGCGTGCTTATGCTACAAATTCTATCGGAACCGCTTACGGCAATGAAGTCAGCTTTACCACCCTCACTATCCCAACGTTAACTACTACGGCAATAACAAATATTACAACTACCACAGCTACCTCTGGTGGAAACATTACGAGTAACGGTGGGGCAAATGTAACTGCACGTGGTGTTTGCTGGAGTACATCACCGGCACCTACTACTGCAAACTCCCGTACTAGCAACGGTACAGGGTCAGGTGTATTTACCAGCAACATAACCGGATTAACCACAGGCGTGACCTATTATGTTCGTGCATATGCTACGAATACCTACGGAACGGCTTATGGCAACGAGCTTAGTTTTACAACAAATTCAGTTCCCGCTGTGACTACCTCGCCTGTCGTTATTACAGGGACAACGGCAGCTACCGGTGGAAATGTTACTAACGGAGGAGGAGTTAATGTAACTGCCAGGGGTGTGGTTTGGGCTCTCACAACCGGCGCAACCGTTGCAACACATCTTGGAATTACTTCGAATGGCACCGGAACAGGCACATACACCAGTAGCGTAACAGGTTTGGTCTCAGGCACAACCTATTACCTTAGAGCTTATGCTACAAACAGCGTGGGTACTGCATATGGTAACGAAATCGTCTTTATCGATAATGGACTGGGAACAGTCTCAACCACAGCTGCTACGGCTATTGCAGTAACTACTGCAACCTCGGGAGGAACCGTAAATAGCGATGGAGGTTCAGCTGTAACTGCCCGGGGCGTTTGCTGGAATACTGCGATTAATCCAACTACCGCCAATCCCAAAACCAGCGACGGAACCGGCACAGGCGCTTTTGTAAGCAGCATCACCGGATTAACCCAGGGAACGCTTTACCATGTTCGTGCATACGTCACTAACACCACAGGTACAGCTTACGGTACAGACCTCACTTTCACAACCCTTGCATTGTCAGCGCCTACCGTAACCACAACGGCCGCTACCGCCATAACCACTACTACCGCAACAACAGGTGGTAATGTTACAGGCGATGGTAATTCACCGGTCACTGCCCGTGGCGTTTGCTATGGTACAACCACAAACCCGACGCTAGCAGGAACGTTTACCAGCGACGGCACCGGAACTGGTGTGTTTGTAAGCAGTCTTACCGGCCTTACAGGAGGAACATTGTATTATGTGAGGGCATACGCTACTAATAGTATTGGTACTACATATGGTAATCAGATTACCTTCACAACAACGGCGATATTAGCAACTGTTACAACAGCCCCAGTGACCTTGCCCACTTCTACGGGATGTACCTCAGGAGGCAATATTACAAGTAACGGCGGAGCAGCAGTTACTGCACGCGGTGTATGCTGGAGCACATCTCCTGGATCAACAATAGGCAACTCCAAAACAAGTAATGGAACAGGCAACGGTGTTTTTGTCAGCGCTATCACCGGGTTGACACCGGGGCTCACCTATTATATCAATGCTTATGCCACTAACAGCGTTGGAACAGCCTATGGCACCGAAGAAACATACATGCCTGTGGGTCCTCCCACTGTTACCACTGAACCTATTTACTATATTCCGCTTGATGTTGTTGCTACCTGCGGAGGAACGGTTGTAAGCGACGGGGGTTCTGTCCTCACTGCAAGCGGTGTTGTGTGGAATACGACAACCGGCCCAACCATAACTACAAATCTTGGAATTACTAATGACAATACCGTATTAGGATGGTACAGTTCCACAATAACAGGTATACAGCAAAACGTGACCTATTATATCAGAGCTTATGCAACAAATACTAATGGATTAACCTCTTACGGCACACAGATAACATTTACACCTGGCGTTATCGGCATTCCCAGCGTAACCACCAACCCGATCAATAATAAAATCGGGGCTATTGCCGAAGGGGGTGGCTCTATATTAAATGATGGAGGAGATCCGATAACTGTATCGGGGGTCTGCTGGAGCACCACGGCCAACCCAACGACCGCTTTAACTACTAAAACGATCGACGGCCCGGCTTGGACTGGGACTTTTTACACTACGCTGACCGGTCTCACAGTCGGCACAGTATACCATGTTAGGGCATATGCCACCAATGCCATTGGTACCGCATATGGCGCTGATCTTACGTTTACCGAAACTGCTGCCTTTATCGGCCAGGTCATAACAGGTGGCCTTATGTCCGGAAATGTGTTTTCCATTGATGGGACAGGTCTGCATGGATTGATAGCCGATCCACGGGGATATGGTCAGTCTGACTGGGGATGTACCAGCATAGCCACCGGGGCAACGGGAACCGCTGTTGGAACCGGCCCGGCCAATACCACAGCCATCATTAACAGTAACACAACTAATGGTTGCGTAAGTGCTTCTCCTTACATTGCCTTCGCGGCTGAAATTTGCAAATACAACGGAACGGATTGGTATCTGCCATCAAAAGACGAATTCAGCCTTTTATGGACCAACCAGGTTGCAGCCGGGATATCCGGTAACATGTCAATTTACGCACCCCTGGCGCCATTCTGGTGCTCATCGGAAGTAACCGCAACAACGGTTTGGCACTTTGATGCAGTAATCCCAACCCCGGCCTGGAACAACACTGGATTGAAAACAGACTTGAATAATGTATGGCCAATCCGCTCATTTTAACCAAACTGTCATCAGTAAATTAAGACTTCATGAAAAAATATCTCATAATCCCGCTGGTGTTGCTCTGTACATACGGATCCAGGGCTCAGGGAATCTATAATAACGGGGGAGCTATCGTGGTGGGTTCCGGAGTCACACTGTATGTGAGCGGAACCGCAGGGAATTACCAGAATGAAACCAATGTGACCAACGGCAAGATCCTGCTTACAGGTACACTGAAACTGGATGGTAATTATACCAACAACGTGGCTGCGACAGATATCCTGTCCAGCCCGGCTGTGGGTAGCACAGTCGCCTTCACCGGGACTGCCCTTCAGACCCTCGGTGGTACAACTACAACACCATTTACCTTTGCCAACCTCACGGTTAACAACAGTGCAGGTGTTACACTGGCAAATAACTCCCAGGTGAACGGCACCCTGGCCCTCACTTCGGGGCTGTTGAACCTCTCATCAAAAAACCTTACCCTGGGTGCATCTTCAACCATTGCCGGAACACCTTCTGCTTCGGCAATGGTTGTTGCAACAGGATCGGGAAACCTGCGCAAATCGTTTACCGCAGCAGGTTCATTCACCTTCCCCGTTGGCGATAATACCTCTACCGCCGAGTACAGCCCGGTCACTCTTAACTTTACTTCGGGTACTTTTGGGTCAGGTGCATTCGCCGGAGTCAACCTGGTAAACGCACCCTACCCAGATCCTTACATCACCGGAACGTATATCAACAGGTACTGGAATGTGACCCAGACCGGCATCAGCAGTTTCACCTGCGATGCACAATTTAAATACCTCCCGGCCGATGTGGTGGGCTCCGAAACCGATCTGTATTGCCTGCGGGTTGATCCCCTGCCAATAACAACGTTCAGCCCTGCCGACGCTGCCCTTCACATTCTTTCAGCTCCCGGACTTACTGCTTTTGGCACGTTTACAGGCGGAGTGGGAATAAGAAATCTGGCCCTGACAATTTTCCTCGAAGGATTATATAACGGCGGAAGTACCATGCGCCAGGCCCAGAATGCCACAGGCAACCAGTTTCCCGGGAATACTGCTGAACAGCTTACCATCGAATTACATGAGGCTGCAACCTATTCCAATTTAATTTATTCAGTCGGAAACATAAACCTAAGCACATCCGGTGCAGCAACCGTTCCTATCCCTGCCAATTTCTCCGGGTCCTATTATGTAACCATAAAAAACCGTAACCATATCGCCACCGTTTCAGCCACCCCGATCTCTTTAGTTACTCCGCTTATAACTTATAACTTCTCGAATAATATAAGCAAGGCCTATGGGAATAATCTGCAACTGCTTGGTCCGGGAGTTTACGGGATTTTTGGAGGGGATGAAAATCAGGATGGTGTAGTGGACGCAATTGACCTGATTGCTACTGAAAATGATGCGTTCTCATTTATGACAGGATATGTACCAACAGACCTTAACGGGGATGGCGTAGTGGATGCCCTGGACCTTATTCTCGGGGAAAACAATGCATTCAATTTTGTCACAAGCATTAACCCGTAACCACTTCTTCTCTTTATCGAAAAAAAAAAATTACAGGCGCTGTGATCTGAATACCAAGCAACAGAAAAAGCATGAACAAGCATATATTCAATCCTATGAAAATAACAACATTCACCCGATCGCTGCAAATTACTCTGTTAATGCTGATCCTGTCATCTGCAGCATGGGCACAAACACCTACAACCTACCAGTGCTCAGTTAGGAATGACTCATTGCTTACCTCCAAAATATATGAATTTGACCTTTACCTGCTGGATAACGACCCGGTCAATATTTTCGAATTGGGTACTTTCCAGGCAGGAATTGTGGTAAATTCTGCCATGATTAATGGCGGGATTATATCCGCATCCCTTGTCGCAGGTTCTTCTCAGCTTGTTGCTGCACAGGTGCCTTCCTCAGTTACCTTTACAGCTTTAACATCCTGTATAAAACTCGCACCCAAAAGTGGACCGGGATCAGGTTCTGCAACAATCATCTCTTCCACTTCTCCGGGTACCAGGGTGATCAGGATCAGGCTGACCAATACTGTTAATTTCGGACAGGTTTCACCAAATTTTGTTTTTAATTTCACATCGTCTCCTTACAACACCATCGTTAGCGCCTATGATCAAACCTCATTGCTGAACATTAATATTACCAATGAAGCAAATCATACCGTGTTAACAATGACCAACCCTGTACTCAACTTACCGGTACTGGCCTATAATATGACAGGCGGTGGCAATTACTGCCTTGGCGGATCAGGAATGCTTGTGGGTCTCGACGGATCACAATCAGGCGTACAATATAAGCTGGTTAAGAATACCGTTCCAGTTGGAGCAAATATCCCGGGAACCGGATCAGCCATTTCGTTCGGACTCCAGACAGCAGGCACCTACACATCTACTGCTTACCGAAAAGCAACCTACCTTACAGGTACCATGACAGGCAGTGCTACCGTCACGCTGGTTACAGTAGTTCCTACTATTTCCGGCCTGGCTACGGCATGTGCCGGTTCAGGTGGAGTTGTTTATACTACCGAATCAGGAAAATCCAACTATTTATGGACGGTTTCAGCTGGCGGAACAATTACTTCGGGCGGTACTGTTACTGATAACACGGCAACGATAACATGGAACACTGCCGGAGCGCAATCCGTTAGTGTCAATTATACAGATGCCGGATGTACGGCAGCAAGTGCAACCGTTTACCCGGTTACAGTTAATGCGCAGCCAGTTCCTACGCTATCAGGTACCAATAATTTATGCGCCGGCACAACGGGTGTGGTTTATACAACCCAGGCCGGGCAGTCAACCTATGTCTGGACAGTGTCTGCAGGAGGTACAATCACTTCGGGAGGTACCTCTTCCAGCAATACGGTGACCGTTACCTGGAATACTGCCGGAGCGCAAACCGTAAGTGTTAATTATACAAATGCCTCTGGATGCACGGCCAGTACTGCGGTCGTTTACTCCGTCACGGTCAACGCAACCCCGGTTCCGTCAATTTCAGGCAATAATAACCTTTGCGTTGGCACTGCAGATGTTGTTTATACTACTCAGTCGGGACAATCTGATTATATATGGTCTGTTTCGGCAGGCGGCACAATAACCGCAGGCGGCACAGTTACCGACAATACAATTACTATTACATGGGATGCAGCAGGAGCTCAGACCGTGAGTGTGAATTATAATAATGCTTTGGGTTGTTCAGCAGCTGCTCCTGTTGTTTACCCGGTGACCGTGATTGCAGTGCCTGTACCTTCGGTTTCGGGACTCGCTTCAGTCTGCCAGGCAACGAGCGGCGTGGTGTACACCACCCAAACTGGAAAATCAGCCTATTCATGGTCCGTTTCTGCAGGCGGAACGATTACTGCAGGCGGAACTGCAACCGACAACACGGTTACCATAACCTGGAATACCGTCGGCGCGCAAACCGTGAGCGTTAATTATTCAAATGGTATTTGTTCTGCAGCCAGTCCGACCGTGTATAATGTAACGGTTAATGCAAGACCTGCTCCCACTATTTCAGGACCCGCCCAGGCATGCACCGGATCAACCGTTGTGTATTCAACTCAGGCAGGTATGACAAATTATGTTTGGACAGTATCTGCTGGAGGCACAATTACTTCCGGAGGGACATCCGCAGATAACACGGCAAGCATTCACTGGACAACTACCGGAGCTCAAACCGTTAGTATTAATTATACAAATGCCAGCAGCTGTGCTGCATCTTCTGCCGTTGTTTATAATGTAACTGTAGCAACTGTCTTTAATCCCGGGATCTCCGGCAACAATGCACCCTGCGTAGGCGCTACCGGAGTGGTCTACACGACCGAACCGGGTAATAGTAATTACGCCTGGGTGGTTTCTGCTGGAGGTACAATTACTGCAGGAGGCAGCGCAACGGATAATACTGTTACTGTTACATGGAATGCATCGGGTAGCCAGTCGGTAAGCGTAAATTATACCAACAGTTTACCTTGTACATCAGTCACACCAACAGTTTATGCTGTTAATGTGAAGAATACTGTTGGCACACCCACTGCTATAACCATATTCTCAGGCACCGAACCCGTTTGCCAGCTCACCAACGGAACAACCACCACGACCTATGCCACCACAGCAACCGATAACACAGGTTTCAACTGGTCGTTAAGCAATTCTGCCGCAGGTACTATTAATGCTGTAACCGGACTGATGACCTGGGCCAGCGGATTTTCCGGCCTGGTCAACATACAGGTTACCGCCAGCGGTTGCGGTGGACCATCTTTACAGGTGATCCGCGCGGTTAACATTACCCCCACGGTCGGCAATCCAACAGCCATCACAATTTCGGCAGGTACCGAACCTGCCTGCCAGCTTACAAATGGTACAACAACTACAACCTACGCAACAACTGCAACCAACAGCATCAGCTTCAACTGGTCACTCAGTAATGGTTCTGCAGGAGTTATAGACCAGGCTACCGGGATCATGACCTGGGCCAGTGGGTTTTCAGGCTCGGTCGACATCAGGGTGACTGCCGACGGATGCAACGGACCTTCCTCACAGGTTGTTCGCACAGTTAATGTAACTCCTACTGTGGGCACTCCAACAGCGCTTACTATATTTGCAGGAACTGAACCTTCCTGCCAGCTAACCAACGGCACGACCACAACAACTTATTCCTCTACAGCTTTAAACAGCACTGGTTTTAACTGGTCGTTAAGCAGTCCTGCTGCCGGGTCAATAGGCGCTGCCACAGGTATAATGACATGGGCCAATGGATTCTTTGGTTCAGTGGATATACAGGTCACTGCAAATGGCTGCAACGGCCCTTCGGCACAGGTGGTGCGCACAGTCACTGTAACCCCGACCGTAGGCACCCCAACTGCAATAACAATATCAGCAGGCACTGAACCCAGCTGCCAGCTAACCAATGGAACTACTACTACAACCTATGCCACAACAGCCACAAATAACACCGGGTATAACTGGTCGGTCAGCAATGGTTCGGCCGGCAGCATTAATGCAACCACCGGTATCATGACCTGGGCAAACGGATTCTTCGGTTCTGTTGATATCCGTGTAACCGCAAACGGATGTAATGGCCCTTCGGCACAAGTAGTCCGCACAGTTAGTCTTACTCCTACTGTTGGCACCCCCACAGCCATTACCGTTTCTGCCGGTGCTGAACCCACCTGCCAGCTAACCAATGGAACAACTACTACAACATATGCCACAACAGCCACAAACAATACCGGGTATAACTGGTCGGTCAGCAATGTTCTTGCCGGGGCTATAAATGCAACCACGGGAGTAATGACTTGGGCTAACGGTTTCTCTGGCTCAGTAAATATACAGGTAACGGCAAACGGCTGTAACGGACCCTCGGCACTGGTTATCCGAGCAGTTAATATTACGCCTACTGTTGGCACCCCCACAGCCATTACTGTCTCTGCCGGTGCTGAACCCACCTGCCAGCTAGCCAATGGAACAACTACTACCACCTATGCCACAACAGCCACAAATAATACCGGGTATAACTGGTCGGTCAGCAATGTTCTTTCCGGAGCTATCAATGCCACTACAGGAGTAATGACCTGGGCTAACGGTTTCTCTGGCTCAGTAAATATACAGGTAACGGCAAATGGCTGTAACGGACCCTCGGCACAGGTTATCCGAGCAGTTAATATCACGCCTACTGTTGGCACCCCCACAGCCATTACCGTTTCTGCCGGCGCTGAACCTACCTGCCAGCTAACCAATGGAACAACTACTACAACCTATGCCACAACAGCCACAAACAATACCGGGTATAACTGGTCGGTCAGCAATGTTCTTGCCGGGGCTATCAATGCCACTACAGGAGTAATGACCTGGGCAAACGGATTCTCTGGCTCAGTAAATATACAGGTAACGGCAAACGGCTGTAACGGACCCTCGGCACAGGTTATCCGAACAGTTAATATTACGCCTACTGTTGGCACCCCCACAGCCATTACCGTTTCTGCCGGCTCTGAACCTACCTGCCAGCTAACCAATGGAACAACTACTACCACCTATGCCACAACAGCCACAAACAATACCGGGTATAACTGGTCGGTCAGCAATGGTTCGGCCGGCAGCAT
>Ga0268284_1001232_pt1 | contig 13844 bp, 12 predicted proteins | sample saktaG_14_FD_190137 | JGI IMG/M metagenome (GOLD analysis project Ga0268284, IMG submission 190137) | Saline water microbial communities from Sakinaw Lake, British Columbia, Canada - sak_2013_06_06_40m | ecosystem: Environmental > Aquatic > Non-marine Saline and Alkaline > Saline ... | reverse complement strand
TGGAGTTGGCTCATGAAAACAATGAGTCTGATCCGACATCTGACGCAATTAACTAACTGACTTCAGCTCATATTTGACAGTTTGTGAATTAGATTGACGGCAGCGAATGAAAAAAGGCCATATACCGATCAGAACTTGCGTTGCATGCCGTAGCAAACGCCCGGCCTTTGAAATGATAAGGTTGGCGGCATTGGAAAAAGTGTTGATAGAGACGAACCGAAAAATAAATCTTGGTGGAAGAGGATGTTATATTTGTCCATCAGAGATATGCGCCGCAAAGGCGCTAAAAAAGAGGCTCCTTCAAAAAGCGCTTCGGTCCGAAATCGAGATAATTCCGTCAGTGCAGAGCATTCTGAAAAGATCTAGACAAAAAGGGGTGTGCGGATGAGTATTTTTACCGTTGATGACCTAGCAAGAGATTTAAAGGTCAAAAACGAAGATTTAGTTAAAGAACTGGTGACTATGGGTTACGAAGTTGAGGGGCCTGAAAGCTCTCTGGTAACTGACGATCCAGTGGCATTGAGAGCCCATCTTGTATCCGCTCTCCCCCAAAAAGAGGTCGTTGAAAAACGAATCAGACCAACAGTCATACGTAGGCGCGCTAAAAACCAACCATCTCAAGAGCTTCACGAAGATTCAACCATGCATTTAGAAACCCCACAGGAAACAACAGCGCTTTCTGAAACGGACGAAGAGTCAGTGGATTTTCCCCAGCCCGACTCCAAGAATGGCGGACAGGAAGCCCGAAAAGTTCAACGAAAAGCCAAGCGTCACGAACCGGCCAGAATAATCGAAATGGCGCCGGTAAAACCACCTGTGAAAACCCGTCATGATGAAGAAGAATTCACAGACGCTCAGGACACACAGACACCGCCAACTCGGGAAGGAGACCACGAACCTAGGGTCGTAGACTCTCAAGCGCAGCAGGCGCCAGGGAAGGACATCTCTAAGGTGGAGGGGCCGTCCCATGCCGACGGAGAGCGACCCAACTTTGAAAGATCGGAACAAAGTTCCGGAACCGAAGTTCCATTAACTTTGACGGAGGAGCAACGAGAAGCTGAAGATCGGGCCGCTAGGAAAAAGAAAAAGAAAGATAAAAGGATACAACCAGCTCAAATTATTGGTAAAGTTGATCTCAAGAAAGAACCTCCTCCTCGTGCCCCAGAGAGACCCGCTCCACGACCCCATTTTGTGGAATCACAAACTCCGGGGCCACCCGCTCCAGGACAAACCCCCAGGCCTCGCATTGGTGATCCTTCTTCACGCCCAACGGCCAGGCCGGAAATTGCGACCAAACAGTTTATTCCTGAGTCACCAATCGAAATGGAACGTCGTCTCAATAAGCGTAAAGAAAAAAAGGGACGAGCAGTCGACGAGCGGCCAGACGATGAAAAAGGAAAACTGCGTCGACGCAAGGAGGTAATTAATGTTGCGGACCTTTACGATGACAGGCCTCGTGGCGGGCGTCTCAGAGGAAGAGCTAAGAAAGTCAAATTAAGAAAAACAGAAATAACTACTCCAAAGGCTATTAAACGGAGACTCAAGTTACCGGAAACTGTTACTGTGGCGACTCTTGCTCACAAGATGAGTGTCAAAGCCGCAGAGGTGATCCAACATCTACTCCCACTTGGCGTGTCTGCGGCAATGAACGAAGTGCTCGATTTTGATACGGCCACACTGGTAGCCGGCGAGTTTGGTTTCGAAACTGAGACAAGCCGCCGCCCTGAACAGGACCTTCTTCCTCAAAAGATCCTGGACACTGAAGAAAATTTAGTTCCCAGACCTCCGGTAATTACTGTCATGGGTCATGTTGATCATGGTAAAACATCGCTTCTTGACAGGATCAGATCAACCCATGTTACCGACCAGGAAGCTGGCGGTATTACTCAGCACATTGGAGCTTACAAGGTCAAAGTTCCCAAAGGGGAGCTCGTTTTTCTAGATACGCCCGGACATGAGGCTTTCACAGCAATGAGGGCTCGAGGCGCTCAAGTTACTGATTTTGTCATACTGGTTGTGGCAGCGGACGATGGGGTCATGGATCAGACTAAAGAGGCCATAAATCACTCAAGGGCCGCTGCGGTCCCGATACTGGTAGCAGTAAACAAGATAGATAAACCTGAAGCCGACAAAGATCGTGTGATGCGTGAACTTAGCGAGTACAATCTTATCCCTGAAACGTGGGGAGGTGACACTTTGTTCGCCGACGTGAGCGCAAAAACGGGGCAAGGAGTAGACGACCTGCTGGATCTCATATTACTCCAGGCTGAAATCATGGAACTGCGCTCAAATCCTGACAAGAGGGCCACAGGAATTATCATTGAGGCCCGCCTCGACAAAGGCAAAGGGCCTTTGGCCACGGTTATTATAAAGGAGGGCACTCTTAAACTGGGAGATCCTTTTGTAGCAGGGGTGCATTATGGCAAAGTTCGAGCGATGTTGGACCACGAGGGCAGGAGTGTCACAGAGGCTACCCCATCAACTCCGGTAGAGATTCAAGGATTTGCGAGTGTTCCGGATGCGGGTGAAATGGTTATGGTGGTTGAAGAAGAAAAGCTTGCCCGTCAAATTGGAGAACAAAGATTCATTAAACATCGCGAGGATGACGTGGCTTCGACAAGCCCGGCCTCTCTTGAAGAACTTATAGCCCGGATGCAGACCGAAGAACTTAAGGAACTCAATTTGATAGTTAAGGGAGATGTCCAGGGTTCTGTAGAAGCCGTAAAGGAAGCCTTACTCGGAATTCCTTCCAAAGAAATCAAGCTCAAGGTTATTCATGGTGGCGTGGGAGCTATAAACGAATCGGATATCATGCTTGCAAGCGCTTCTAAAGCCATTATAATTGGATTCAACGTACGACCTACACCAAAGACAACTCAACTGGCCGAACAGGAAAAGGTTGATCTGAGGCTTTACACGATAATCTATGATGCCATCGAAGATGTCAGAAAAGCCATTGAAGGCATGCTCTCGCCCATTGAAAGAGAAACCGTCGTTGGAAGAGCGGAGGTGCGCCAAACATTCCAGGTTGGCAAAATCGGGGTTATCGCTGGATGTCATGTAGTCTCCGGAAAAATAGAACGATCCAATCAGATCAGGCTACTTAGAGATAATGTTGTTGTTCACCAGGGAAAACTGTCATCAATGAAGAGGTTCAAGGAAGACGTCAAAGAAGCTTTAGAGGGATATGAATGTGGCATCGGCATCGAGAATTACAGGGATGTCAAGGTTGGAGATATTATCGAGGCTTTTGTCGTGGAACGTGAATCAGTAAAACTGGCTCAATAAGACCTGAAAAGTTGAGTTGCCAGTTTTTGGTTTGCCTCGGGGTTACCAATAAAATATATGCCCATGTTCGTCGGTATCGGATTGTTTAGAATAATGATCCATCAGTCGTCTTCCCTTAAAGCTAAGAGGCAGGTGGTGAAGAGCATCCTCGGCAAGGTTCGTTCCAAATTCGATGTGTCAATAGCTGAAGTTGACGACAACGATAAATGGCAGATCTGTTCACTTGGGCTAACAGTCGTATCAAATGACGCTGGACACACGCACAAAATGTTGGAAACCATTAATGAATTTATAGAGAATTTGTACTTAGCCGAGGTTATTAGTTTTTCGATCGAGATTTTGCCATTTGGCCAATTCCATTGAAGTATCATGCCATACCAGTTCACAGTGACGAGTTAAATGTTGATTGATTTTAGTAACTCCCAACAATAGCCCAGACAACATTATAAACCCGTGATCAGAAATATCAATAAAAACTAGGGCTCATTTATTTCCTTACACGATGAAAATGGATTCAGTACCATGCCACAGTTTAGAAAAGAGAGAGTCGCTGAACTATTAAAGCAAACCATGTCAGACATAATCAGGGACGATATCAAGGATCCCAGAGTTAAGGGTGTCACCATCACTGAAGTGTCCTTGGGTTCAGACCTTAAGTCGGCAAGGGTTTTTTTCTCAAGTTTGGATGACGGAAAAGCCGAATTACATTGTAAAGGATTGGCTGCTGCAGAAGGATTTATTCGTCGTCGATTGAAGGCGGAACTGGATTTGAAGTACATACCTGTAATGACCTTTTCCTATGATTCTTCATTCGATCATTCGTTAAAGATTTCAAATCTTTTGAAAGAAATCGAATCAGTCTCGAGTGACCAAAATGATTGACCAAATTGCTGCGACTCTTTCTGAACAAGATGGATTTGTGGTTGTCACTCATGTCAATCCAGACGGGGACGCCATAGGTTCCTTGCTCGGAATGTACCTGTCCCTGAAAGAAATGGGCAAAACCGCAGTGGCGGCGCTCGGCGCTGATTTTCCTCAATCTTTCGCTTTTCTTCCAGGGAGTATGGAAGTGATGGTAGGACTGGGGCCTATTGGGTTCGATCCATCCTGCGTCATAGCCATAGATGTCGCCGCTCACGATCGTATAGTCCCAAGTATCACTGATGTGGGAACGGCCCCGTGTCTCATTAATATAGATCACCATCCTACCAATCCTGGATATGGCGATATCAACTTTATCCGCCCTCATGCCAATTCATCCACTCAACTGGTTTATGAATTGCTTTGCAAGATGAGATACAACTTGAGTGTAGATGTAGCGAAGTGTCTGTACACTGGGTTAGTCACTGATACCGGCTGCTTCAAATTCTCTGGAGTAACAAGTCAGACTTTTCAACTTGCAGCGAAACTCCTGGCGCCAGGGGTGGATAGTTATGATATTACAAAAAGTCTGTTCGAGGAACTTCCTCTTTCCAGGCTGACCCTTGAGCGATTAATGCTTGAAAGATTGGAGTTTCTATTGGATGGGAAGCTTGCCCTAAGCTACCTTAATATCGAGGACTACAAAAAAATAGGCGCTGCCTTGACTGAGGGAGAAAGTATTGTAAACAGATTACGAGAAACACACGGAGTGGAAGTCGGCGGGCTTATTACTGCTCTGGCCGACAATTCCTGTAAAGTGAGCCTCCGCTCTAAAGGCAGGTTGGATGTTTCAAATATTGCGTCTCAGTTGGGCGGAGGTGGCCATCGCCGCGCGGCCGGGATCAGTAGCTCAATGGGATGCCAGAGTCTCCGTGTAAAGTTAATCGAACTGGTTGAGAAATCCCTGGAGAATGAATCAGCATAATTTGTCAGCAAAAATCATGTTTATGTTCTGAGAATAACGGTAAAGTTCTTTCGAAGCTCATCGGAAGATTCGATAAAACTGATTCGGTTGAAAGGGCTACGTTTATAGCTTCCCCTACATCACTGACAAAATGAAGGACAAGGCCCTGAGTGACGTGTTCGTTAAATGTCCTGACCTGAGGAAAGTTCTTTGAAGGCAAAATAACTTCTCTCACCCCCGCCCTCCTGGCAGCCAGAAGTTTTTCCTTTATTCCACCGACAGGCATAATTCTACCGTGCAAGGTGATTTCTCCAGTCATAGCAACGTCTCGCCTAACCGTAATCCCCGTGAAGAAAGACGCCAAGGCTACAGCGATCGTCACTCCGGCGGAGGGACCATCCTTTGGGATCGCGGCCGAAGGCACATGCACATGGAGTTCAGTATCGTACAACCTTTGCTGTTCAAGTCCGAAGAGTTCACAGGAATTCCTTAAGTAACTCAACGCCGCTTTTGCCGACTCTTGCATCACATCCCCCAAATTCCCTGTCAGGGTAAGCCCGTTGCGTCCTCCGAAACCCGTTACCTCTATGAATATTATCTCTCCTCCATTCTCAGTCCACGCAAGACCGGTAGCCAGGCCTACCTTGTCTGTTTCTTCCGCGAGTTCTGAAAAGTACTTCGGTCCCCCCAACAGTTCTTCAATGGTAATTGAATCAACAAACCTATTTATTGGCTGACCGCGCGTTATTTGATATGCAATTTTTCTGCAGACAGAATGGATTTCTCTTTCCAGGTTCCTGACTCCAGCTTCTCTTGTGTAGCCATTGATCAATTTCCTTATCGCCTGTCCTTCAAATTTCAGTTTGTAGCTGTTTACCCCGTTTTGCTCCAGCGCCTTGGGAATGAGAAAGAGTTCCGCTATTTTTTCCTTTTCTTCATCGGCGTATCCCGGGATTCTGATAGTTTCCATACGATCCCTGAGGGCTCTTGGAATAGAATCAAGTTGATTGGCCGTGGCTATAAACATCGCATTGCTTAGATCAAAAGGCAGATCAAGATAGTGATCCATGAAGCCGGCATTTTGCTCTGGGTCCAGGGCTTCGAGTAGCGCGCTGGAGGGGTCTCCCCTGTAATCCTGACCAATCTTGTCTATCTCATCAAGCATGAACACAGGATTGTTTGTTCCGGCTCTCCTTATTTCCTGGATTATCCTGCCTGGCATGGCTCCAATGTAAGTTCTTCTGTGCCCTCTTATTTCGGCCTCATCCCTGACACCGCCCAGGGAAACTCTGACAAATTTGCGTCCCATGGCTCTGGCTATTGACCGACCCAAAGACGTTTTCCCCACACCTGGGGGACCAACCAGGCATAGAATTGGGCCCTTATTATCTGACTTGAGCTGACGAACGGCCAGGAACTCAAGGATCCTCTCTTTCACAATCGACAGGTCATAGTGATCCCTGTCCAGGATCTCTTCCGCCCTAGCTATGTTAAGTTGATCTTTTGTAGTCACATCCCAGGGTAAACTGGTCAATACCTCGAGATAGGTTCTGGAAATTATATGTTCCGGGGAATGAGGAGGTATTCTTTCAAGTCGTTGAATCTCTCTAGTTACGGCCTCTGCTACGTCGGCCGGCATACCTGTTTCCCTTATCTTTAGTTGGAATCCTCTTATTTCGGAAGCTTGAGGATCGACATCCAGGCTGTAATCCTTTTGGAACACCTTGAGATGTGATTTGCCGTCTGGGGCCGGGACTCTTTTCATACCTAAGGTTGAAGCGGCTGAATCAACGGTGGCGACCGTTTTGCCCACAAAACTGTCTATATCCAACTTGAGGTAGTTGATTGACCGTCGCAACCTAGTGACTGGGTCCAAAAGTTCCAGGAGTTCCTGCTTGGAATCTGCATTAACAGAAAGTTGCGCTGAAACCAAGTCGGCAAGTTCACTGATATCACGAGCTTGTTCAATGGAATCAAGAACCTGGCAGCTTATGGTTTTCCCAATGGCTTCCGCCATCTTGAACTGACTCGAGACACAGGAAACCAATGTTTCATGAAAAACTGAATCGCACTGTTTTTCCTCAACGAGTGCAACCTCAGCCATAAGGTATGGTTCGTTCTTCACCTTACTTACGAGATGAACCCTGCATAGCCCTTCGGCGACAGCTCTCAAACCACCTGATTCTAACGACACAACCTTGTCTACACGCGCCAATACGCCTATAGAAGCAAACTCTTCGTTCCAGAGTCCGAATCTGCCTCGAGACTTCTGAAAAAACAGACTTACCAGATTCGATCCACCTTGGAGAGATTCCGCTAGTTTCACGACCCGAGCCCCCTTTAAAAACAGGGGGATTACTGCGTGTGGGAATATAACCATATCCCTGAGAGGCAATATCGGCACAACCGTGGGGAAATTGCCCACAGACTTTAGACATTTCATGATTTCGACGCACCCATCCCTGGAATCATATCGAAATTGACATATTGTAAAAAATGGTTTTCCGGAATGTAACCTATCAGATTATCTAGAAAAAGTCAATAATGACTTACCTTCCGACGATATCGGAGGCGCTTGCAAATCATTCCCGATCTGATTGCCAACAATAACAAGCTGTCCCAAATAGTTAAGCTTAGTACATTAATTCAGTAATAGGATTTCATAATAAAGGTCAGTACACGCAAGGAATTGATGATGTCAACAAGAGATATTTGGATCCAGAATGTCGTTCAGTTCTGATTGCGATATAAGATCCATTTCGGACAATGTCTCCGTGAGGGGCTTTACTCCCTGAAAAAGAATAGTCTGATATCCGGCCTCAGAAGCCCTGACCACGTTGCCATGATTGTCATCAATGAACAGACATTCTTTGGTAGGTATTCCGAGGGTCGACGCTACATCTAAAAAGATTGAAGCGTCTCTCTTGGCTTTTCCTAGGTGGTATGAGTTGAACACTGCGTCGAAAAATCTGCAAAAATGGGACTTAGCGTCAAGTTCGTCCAACCAGTTCGTTTGATCAGTCAACAATGAAACAAAGAGGTTTTTTGCCCTCAGTACAGTCACTATTTTTATCATCTCAGGACGCAAGATGAAACTGCGGAGAATTCTTGATCTCATCTCCATGTCGGTCATTGAAGCCCCTGTGATTTCTCGTACAACCGACCAGTAATGTCTTTCTAAAGCTTTTCCAATAACGTATCCTGATTCATAGATGGCTTTTGTAGCGGATTCGAAGAACCTCCCGGGTTCAAATCCCTCATGGCTGGCAATGCCCATGAGTCCATCTCTAAATCCTTCTTCAGCTATAACTCCACCAAAATCAAAAAATATTGCTTCAAATTTGTGGACTGCTCTAGTTTTATTTTTCACGGCGCCTCTACAAAAAAAGCTATTTTGATCAAATTTATAAGAAATTCGCGTTGATTTAATCAGACAGTCCTTTTATAATGGAAGCTTTACGAGTGAGTCAATATCTTCGGTCGTTTTGACCTTGGCAATTGCAACGTTCTTTTCTATTCTTTAACCATTCGAATGACTTTGAAATTCAGACTAAACCGTTGATAACAACGGAGGGAGAGCGAAACAAGCTCTTCTCGAGAAATTAACAAATAAGGAGTTTAAGGAATGATCGATCATGTAGACGCCGCATCGCCTAACCTGAGTCTCAGAAAACAGAGTGGTTCTTCTGTTTATAGTTTTTTAGGGTTCCTCATATTGGGAATCATCGTAGTTGTAGCAATATTCTTCTTCCCGTGGGGGCAAATGCTTAAGGGGGGGCAAAGCCCGGAGCTGGCGGCTGCAAATGAGGCAATGAACAAAAAAGAATTCGATAAGGCCCTTAAGCTTTTTGACAAACATATTTCCTCCAATTCGGGAGACGCCGCCGGATATGTTGGCAGATCTCGAGTTCGCATTCAGTTGGGCAATTTACAGGGGGCCGCTGAAGACGCAAAATTAGCTATCGAGAAGGACCCAAAAAACGCGCAAGCATATGGTCAAGAAGCCATTGTCCTTAAAATGCAGGGCAAAACAGATGAAGCTATGAAAACTTTTTCGGAAGCGATAAAGCTTGATCCTAAATACTCATGGGCCTTAGCTCATCGGGCTGATCTCTATTCCAGAGCCCAGGAGAATGATAAGGCTCTAAAAGATATCAATAAAGCCCTTGAGTTGAAACCAGGTTTTGTTGATGGCTACCGAATGAGGGCATGGATTCTCAGTAGGAGCGGAAAATGCAAAGATGCGTTTGAAGACTTTCAGAAAGTGGCCAAAATCGGTCCTAATGACGCCTGGAGCATTCAGGACACAGCGTGGTTCTTGTTGACATGTCCGGATGAAAAACTTCAGGATACTCCAAAAGCCATGGATTTGGCCAAGAAAGCGCTCGACATGATGGGTGGCCAAGACGGCGTGTTCCAGGAAACTATGGCCGAAGCTTATTTTAAGCAGGGAGATCCATTGAAAGCGGCAGAGCATCAGAAGAAAGCTATTGAGATGGGTTCCAAAAAATGTCCTGATGAATCCTGTATAAAGGAAATGAAAGAGCGCCTTAATAAATACGAGTTGGCCGCTCGACAGGAAGTTAGAAAATCCTATGAAATTTTATCTCTCGATAGCGGAAATTGAGATGTAAGGTGACATCTATTGATATTTGCAATTAATCTCATGGATGTTTCCTAAACAAAGAGGCGCTTCAATATGGAGCGCCTCTTTTGTTATTTCAAAGCCTCGAAACTGACGACCCAGTCTTCCCCTTGCTGCTGCTCGAAGTTGACTCTGACCGATTTTCCCAAGAATCTGGCCGCCTGAACTCTCTGCTCATTACAAATTCTACCAGTCTTCTTGTCACTGTCCTTCCCTAGCAAAGTGACAGTATTGAAATCCAACCGTTCCAGTTTTCCAGAAAACTCGTACGCCACCACAACGGTTGTAAAAGAAAAGAATACGACGGTAACAAGCGTACCCACAACACGTATAGTCATGTGACCTCCGTCCAAACCCAAATCAATCGCGTAATCAGACGTGCCGCAATATACGGCAAATCAAAGCTCGGCGTTGTAGTCCGAGCAAATACATTATAAAGTAATGATAACTCATTAGCCGATTTCTTTCAAGACGCAATGAATCAGATCAAGCAAACACAAAATTGAATACCGAGGTAAAGTTAGATAGTTTTTGGAAAGACTACGGATCAAGAAACTGTCAAATAAAGAGTTACATTATGTTTCTTAGGAAGTTGCTCGTCACATAAATGAAGTTTGCCCTTATACGGAGTCTTTTAGCGTGCAGCCTTGGAGGGAAAGGATAGTATGGAGCTGCGGATTTGATCGCTTTTATTGCTGATTCGTCCAAAATTGTGTGGCCGGATGAATCCAAAAGGTTGACGTAGACAAGTTCACCATTCTTCGCAATTGAGAACTCTACTGACAAGCTCCCCCCTATTCCGGAACTGGCGGCGGCTGTAGGGTACACCCAAACACCTTGAATTTTCCTTTTAAGATGGAGCATGTATGAAAAAAACTTGTCCTCTCTAGTGTTTATGTCTACAACAGCCTCTTCAATATCACCATCTGGGAAAAAATCATTCGGACCGGCTACGGAACTCGAAAGCCCCCTGGCGACTTCTCCCGGAGTTGGTCTTAGGTCAATTCTTTTGGGGTTGTTTTTAGGTTTTTGGGGCGATGAACTGACATCCTTGTCCTGGGTGCGAGATTTCTTTTGAGCCTTTTGTTGTTCAACGGCCTTATTTATTTCCTCTTCAGCCGCATCAGGCTTCTTTTTTGTAATATCTTCCGGCGCTACCGGCGGAGTCAGAGAAGCCATTTTCTTTGGCGGTTCCTGCACGGAGCCAATGGGAGGTTTTGGAGGAAGAGGCATTTTGGGTAAACGTTCTTTTTCGGCTTTATGATCCCGATCCGACATGGCGGCGGAGTCCTTGGGAGGTGGCTCGTTAGTTTTCCAGGATTCTTGCGGTTCAACCAATCTTACCTGCGTGACCTTCTCGCCTGGTTTGAGAAGAGAACTTGCAGGTTGGAACCCAACTACTCGAGCTACAACAAAAAAAAGAAGTAGATGAAGCAAAAAGGCGGTCAGAATTCCGTATTTGAGGACTTTTTGAGTTTCACCGTCATCGATGACCAACGAGGAGGGAAGAACAAATCTCTCTCGGTCAAAATCATCCTTCAAATCGATATCAAGATCTTCATTGATGTGAGTTTCCTCTCTCCTCATCTTGTCCTAACGCTTCTTCCGATCTTTGGCTATAAAGCTCAAAAGTTTTAAACCCGCATGGATCCAATCTATTAATTATATCAAAAAGATGTAACTATAATAAACAGTTTTCTCAATTTTACAAACTATTATCATAACATTATTTTCCGTGTTTGTCAGGGGGGTGTGTCTTGATTGTGACAAATTCTGCTGACATGTCCATCAAGGATTCCTTAATCTGGAGCCCACGTTTCCGGTGGCGTAACAGTAAGCGCATCCATGAAAACAGGTATTATATGAACCGATGTCAATTGAGGCCGCGCATCTGCATTCTTTTCTGGTCGGCCTCATCGGTGTCCCGTCGAGAAACAGTTTTCTATAATCAGATCTGACAACCTGCTTCAAGAATTCAGGATCTATGCATCTAGCTCTGCCGATTGACCCCACGGCGAGATAATCATGAGCGCAGGACAGCAATTTGATGCCTTGATCAGATGCAATCGCCGCCAATTCCAAAGCCATCAGGACTGATTCTTCACTGGCAGGTTCATGATGATCAGGTAGAAGCTTTTCCAAATTCTTTCTTGTCTTACCGTAGTAGTCGCAAAAACTAAATATGCATTCGTCAACAAGGGACTTCATAATACCGCACAAGCTTTTGAAGTTTTTTAGATGCCAAGTTGTGTTAAGAGTTTCAGTTAGAACTATGGTGTCATATCGCCACCTAAACACTTTTGAACCGTAGGTTTTGACCAGTTTTTCCAACGTCCTGACTGTTTGACCCATTTGGGGAACATTCGGTTCCACGATATGGGGATAATTGTTCATGGAGTACAGAAATGTGAAGTCATGCCCCATATCAGAAATTTCGTCGAGATAGCGCGCAATAGGTTCTGCGTTTTTTGTCCAAAAAACTATTGCAGCAACGTCATCTGGAGAGAGAGACTCCTGTCTCGATCTCTGGTTAAACGGATTCACCACTTGGACTGACTTTTCACGAAATCTTGATAGGACCCATTCGGCATGGAAAGCGGGAATGTCTGTTCTTCGGCTTGCAGATATGATCTTCATTTTCCTGCTATGACCAGAGCAGGTAGAATCTCTTGGAATCTAACGGTTTGGGTGGAAAGATTTCGAGACAAATTTTCTCCGCTGCAAAAATAAAGGGCACATTTGAGCGCTGTATGTAATATAATAATTGGTGTTTATCCTAGTAAAGAAACGTATTATCCTGGATTACATTCCGCTCCTTGGGGTTTATACGCTCAACAAGCATTGAACTGCCGTCATATCAAACAGGGAACGGCGATAGGATCAGCGGAATTCGTTCAACTAAAGCTGTAAAGGATTTTAAATGGCCAAGACAAAAAAAACAACCGACTCCATCGAAGGAACCGGACATGAATCTGAAAAACTGAGGGCGGTCGACATTGCCGTATCCCAAATTGAAAAACAGTTCGGACGCGGCTCAATTATGAAACTTGGCACTTCTGGAGCGATCCCGGATGTAAAAGCTATTTCTACTGGATCCCTAGGACTTGATCTTGCCATTGGGATAGGAGGAATACCCCAAGGACGCGTCACGGAAATTTTTGGCCCTGAGTCCTCCGGTAAAACCACTTTGTGTCTGCACGTTATTGCTGAGGCCCAAAAAAAGGGTGGGTTCGCTGCTTTTATAGACGCGGAGCATGCCCTGGACACTCACTATGCGAAAAGACTGGGCGTCAACACAGACGAATTACTGGTCTCACAGCCGGACAATGGCGAACAGGCATTGGAAATCACGGAAATTCTTGTTAGATCAGGCGCAATGGATGTTGTCGTGATAGACTCAGTGGCGGCATTGGTTCCCAGAGCGGAGATAGAGGGGGAAATGGGAGACTCACACATGGGCCTTCAGGCCCGCCTTATGTCGCAAGCGCTCAGGAAACTGACCGCCGCAATTTCTCGATCAAATACTTCGGTGATTTTTACGAACCAGATCCGTCAGAAGATTGGAGTAATGTTCGGCAACCCTGAAACGACTACTGGGGGTAATGCGCTTAAATTCTACGCATCCCTGAGATTGGACATCCGTAGGATAGGACAAATTAAAGAGGGTGAAAATATCACCGGTTCCCGTACTCGTGTAAAGGTGGTCAAGAACAAACTTGCCCCACCATTTCAGCAGGTGGAATTTGACATCATGTACAATGAGGGCATTTCATCATCAGGGGAGATACTTGACCTCGCTGTAGACAACGGGGTCGTCGAAAAATCAGGGGCATGGTATTCATACGGAGATGATAGAATTGGCCAGGGGAGAGAAAACGTCAAAACTTTTCTCAAGGCAAACCCTGACACATTAGCTACCATTAGATCCAAAATACTTGAGCTAAAGGCCCAGGCAAGCAGTTCCCCTGAAGAATCGAAGTCTGGGACTCCGTCTACCGAGGTCGAATCTGACGAAAACTTTTGAGTTTCAGATGGCTGCTGAATGATCATTCTACATGACTTATCAATTTTCATCGCTTCTGTTGG
>Ga0268284_1001231_pt1 | contig 13860 bp, 13 predicted proteins | sample saktaG_14_FD_190137 | JGI IMG/M metagenome (GOLD analysis project Ga0268284, IMG submission 190137) | Saline water microbial communities from Sakinaw Lake, British Columbia, Canada - sak_2013_06_06_40m | ecosystem: Environmental > Aquatic > Non-marine Saline and Alkaline > Saline ... | reverse complement strand
GTTTGTAATATTGTAGAAATCGTAAAAATTTATTGAAAATCTTTATTTGGTAAAGCACTAATTATACAATAATATACTTTGTTTTTAGTTAAATAGAAAAACACAATTGTTTATGCACTCAAAATTCATCAATATAATTGGAATTCTTCTTGTACTCACCTTTATTACTTCCTGTAATAAATTTAATATTTTCAAGAAGAAACCAACAGCAAGTCACAGTACAGGATGGAATTATAATACAGCAGAGAATGGTGGATTTAATGTTTCTGATTTAAATGACCAAGAAACAGGACCCGGATTAGTTTTTATTGAAGGTGGAACTTTTGTAATGGGATCAACCATGGAGGATGTGATGCATGAATGGAATAATATGCCAAGAAGAGTGACCGTTCCTTCATTTTATATTGACGAGACTGAAGTTACAAACGTAGATTATTTAGAATATTTATATTGGACAAGCAGGGTATTTGGAAAAGATCATCCTGATGTTTATCGAAAAGCCTTGCCAGACACCTTGGTTTGGCGTGATCGTTTAGGCTATAACGAGCCATTGGTAAATATGTATCTTCGTCATCCGGCGTATCAAAATTATCCGGTTGTTGGAGTTAGCTGGGTACAGGCTACTGAATATTGTAAATGGAGAACTGATCGGGTAAATGAATTTTTACTCATAAAATCAAAAGCTCTTCAATGGAATAATGATCAGAAGAATGCAGACAATTTTAATACTGATGCTTATTTAGCAGGTCAGTACGGAAATGTTCCTGCCAATGATTCTACAAATAAAGATGCGGTTCAAAGAGTTTCAATTGAGGATGGCGTTATATTACCAGGATATAGGCTACCTACAGAAGCAGAATGGGAATACGCTGCATTAGGATTGCTTGGTAACACCGTTAATGAAAGAGTGGTTGAACGAAAAGCTTATCCGTGGAATGGCCATTATTTACGTACCGGCGACAAAAAATACCAAGGTGAATTTATGGCCAATTTTAAACGAGGACGTGGCGATTATATGGGTGTAGCTGGAAGTTTAAATGATGGGGCTGATATTACAGCTCCTGTTGGTTCCTACTGGCCCAATGATTATGGCTTATACAATATGGCTGGTAATGTTAGTGAATGGGTATTAGATGTTTACCGACCTCTTAGTTTCGAAGATTTAGCCGATTACAGCCCTTTCAGAGGTAATGTTTTTATGAATAAACAAACTGATTCTGCAGGAATGCTTGTACAAAAAGATAGTTTAGGAAGGATTCCTGAGGTTAAGGTTTCAGAAGAAGAAATAAAAAACAGAAAGAATTACCGACAGGCAGATAATATTAGTTACCGTGATGGTGATCGACAATCAATGATAGGAGGAAACTGGTTAGCTCAGCCTGGTGACGACACCAAAGCCTTGTCAATGTATGAATATGGTGTGAATTCACTTATAAGTAACGAATCAAGAGTATATAAGGGTGGTTCGTGGAAAGATCCAGCTTATTACCTAAGCCCGGGCGTGAGAAGATTTTTAAATCAAAATGAATCTTCTAACTCAATTGGATTCAGATGTGCGATGATTCGGGTTGGACGAACTGTACCTGACGAAAAATAAAATAATCAATATAAAGAACTCAGCCCCTTCCGTAATTTCGGGAGGGGATTTTTTTATCTTTGAATTATGGTTTCATCAATAGAAGAATTATATCAGCATTACCTCAAGCATCCGCAAATATCAACGGACAGTAGAGCAATTTCAGCAGGATCTATCTTCTTTGCGCTTAAAGGTGAGAATTTCGACGGGAATAAATTTGCACTTCAAGCAATAAATCAAGGTTGTAGCTTAGCCATAGTTGATGATATCGATCTAAAAAATAAGGATTGCTGTTTTTTTGTTGAAGATGTGTTGCTTACACTGCAGGCAATTGCAAAACTCTATCGTAAAAAACTAAATATCCCAATCATTGGAATTACAGGTACCAATGGCAAAACAACAACCAAAGAACTTATCAATGCTGTTCTCTCAAAGAAATTCATAACCTATTCTACAAAAGGGAATCTTAACAATCACATCGGAGTACCCCTAAGCATTCTTTCCATAAATAATGATGTTGAAATAGCTGTTATTGAAATGGGTGCAAATCATATTGGCGAGATAGAAAACTTATGTAATATTTCAAACCCAAATTATGGATTAATCACCAATATTGGGATCGCACATCTGGAAGGGTTTGGTAGTTTTGAAGGAGTAATTAAAGCTAAAACAGAGTTGTACCATCATCTTCAAACGCAATCAAACGCAAAAACTTTTGTAAATCAAGACGATTTACTACTGATGGGTAAGTCCGAAAACATAAAAAGATACACCTATGGCATGACAGATAAGGCAAATGTTCAATTCACTAAAATTAATTCCGATATTTTTGCCAGAACAAATTGGCAAATTGATGGAAAAAGTTTGATCATCAATTCAAAATTAATTGGAGATTACAATGTCCCCAATATTATGGCCGCTATTTGTATTGGGCATTTTTTTGAAGTTCCGGAACTTTTAATAAAAGAAGCCATTGAGGAATATGAACCAAAAAATCAACGGTCACAACTATTGCAAACCCCAAATAACAGATTAATTGTCGATGCATACAACGCTAACCCTAGCAGCATGATCAAAGCAATCGATAACTTTGCAATGATAAAAGCCGATCAAAAAATATTAATTCTAGGAGATATGCTCGAATTGGGATCAGAAAGCCTGACACTTCATCAGGATATTGTAAATCACATCTCACAAAAAGGGATTGAGGAAGTGATATTAATTGGATCGCAATTTTCACTATGCGAATTAAATTCAATTTGGACTCACTTCAAAACTACCGATCAGGCTTTTAATTATCTAAGCACAAATAAAATAAAAAATTACACCATCCTACTTAAAGGATCGAGAGGAATGCGACTTGAAAAACTTATTGAAACCCTCTAAAAATGAAGCAATATAATGTGATTGGATTAATGTCCGGCACTTCTCTTGATGGATTGGATATTGCTTTTTGTAGTTTTATTGAGGAAAAGGGGAATTGGGATTTTAAAATCCGACAGGCTGAAACTATTCAATACACTAACGAATGGATAAAAAAGCTGACTGAGGCTCCCTCTTTGTCTGCAATTGAACTAAAACAACTTGACTTATCTTACGGAAAATATTTGGCAGAGAGAACCTCAGCATTTATTGAAAAACATCGGCTAAACCCTGATTTTATTGCTTCGCACGGACATACCATTTTTCATCAACCTGAAAAAGGCTATACTTTACAAATCGGAAACGGAAATCAAATGGCCGAAACCTTGAATCTTCCTGTAATTTATGATTTTCGATCTTTGGATATTTCATTAGGTGGGCAAGGAGCTCCCCTTGTTCCAATTGGTGATCAACTGCTTTTTAAGGATTTTGAAATTTGTTTAAACCTAGGCGGATTTGCAAATATTTCATTCGATTTGAATGGAGGAAGAATGGCTCAGGATGTTTGTCCGGTAAATATGGCGTTAAATTTTATTAGCCAAAGGGAAAATCAAAAATATGATCATAATGGAATAATGGCTTCAAAAGGAAAGATTAATTCTGAACTTCTGGAAATCTTAAATAATATTTTATTTTATCATCTTGATCCACCAAAGTCTTTGTCGCGCGAATGGTTTGAGTCAGAATTTCTTTCTAACATGTTTAAATTTCCCATTCCTAATTATGATCTTCTTCGCACCATTACTGAGCATATCGCTTTCCAAATATCAAATTCATTTAACGTAAAAGAAAAAGGAAAGGTTTTGATTACTGGAGGAGGTGCAAACAACGCATATCTGATAGAACGTATTCAGGCACTTTCAAATCTTAATTTAGTGATTCCCGATAATGATTTGATAGATTTTAAGGAAGCTGTTGTTTTTGCTTTTTTAGGAATTCTTCGGATGCGCAATGAAATTAATTGTTTAAGTTCGGCTACCGGAGCTAAACATGACAGCTGCGGAGGAAGCATTGCTTTTCCCAAAAAATAGTACAAAAAAAGCGGCCTGAAAGGTCGCTTTTCAATTATCTGGATTTCATTCCGGATCGAGAGTGCATTGCTCCCATTCCAGCTCTTGAATTTCCTCTGGCAAATTGTCTGTTTCCTTGTCTGCCGGCCCTACTATCAAATAAAACACGTTGATCTTCTGTGAGCAAAGCTCTCATCTGCTGTTGATGCGCTATTTGAAGCTTCATTTGTTTTGAAGTCAAGTTTGCAATCTCGTCAACTACTTTATCAATTTCTTTTTGATTAACATTTTCAGCAGTCGTTAGAGTTCTTAAATGTGCTCTTTTCTCTTGCATTTCATTCTTAATTGGGAGCATCTCTTTGAGGTGATTTGTTCTAAATTCCTCCATTTTACCAACTTGTTCTTCACTTAAATTCAATCCCATCATTCCCATTCCTTTTTGTCCCATATTCTGATTACCCATTCCTTGACCGGGGTTTTGATGCATTCTCATTGCATTTGCTTTTTGATTTCCATCTAATCGCTGCATTCGCTGAGCATAAATATTGCTTGACGTAAATATGGCTGCTAAAATAATTAGTCCATATATCCTTGTTTTTACATTAATTGTTTTCATCTTAATTGAGTATTAAATTGTTTCTACTTGTCTCTTTGAGGGTTACCATTTCTAATATTCCTACCTCTTCCTTGAACTTCAGACCATCTGCTATAATTATCATCCATCAACGATCTTTGAAATAATGTTACAAACTTATCAAATTGAGTATTTGTACAATTATTTTTTATTATCAAAAAATGGTCAATGGTCTGACGTTTAATTTGTGCATGCAACTTTCCTATATCATCTGCCATAGCAAACATTTTTGCTGTATCCGGATTTGCCGACGACATTTCGTTTATTAAATCTAACCTGATTTTTTGCATTTCATCCATCCTCACTCTAGTATCGAGCATGAACTTTTTTCCCAATTTGCCAAATTCGTCAATTTGCTGTGGGTTAAGATTAAGTTCCTGCCTAAAATCCCTCATGGATGTTCGTTCTGTTTCAGCCATTTTAGTTCTGCGATTTCTATATGAATGATAAACTATGGTTGAAATAGATGCAATATTTATAATTAACAGAACTGCAATAACTAGAATGACAATACTTCTTTTTGAAAAATAGTTCATGACTTAGTTTTTATTTATCAATTAAAAAAATCTCGATGGGCTCATAATCCATTTCGTTGAATAAAAATTCATCAACAAGGGTTCGGTTATCAGCACTAGCGATTTCCTCCCCTTTTGACACATAGCTATTTCCAAGTCCAATACCTAAATAGATTCCAATTACCAGAATTGCAGCAACCATAATAGGCTGCAAAATACGCATGACACTTAATAATACGCTTGTACTTTGTCTGTTTTCAATCTCCTGCAATATTCTGGTATGCATAAAAGGATCAGGAAGAACTCTCTTTTGCTTATCAAGAATTGATAATGTAGCAGATAATTCCTTAACTAATTTCTCACAAGAACTACATTCTGTCAAATGTGAATGAAAGAGCTCGCTCTTTTTCACATCCATCGACCCATTTAAAAAAGGGGTGATTAGTTTATGTACTTCCTTGCATTTCATTTTGTTCTGTTTTTTCATTAGACTATTTATCTCTAAAAAACTTGCGCTAATTCAAATTCTTTTTATAGTACTTGATTAACTTCTTTTGTAAATTCAACTTTGCGCGATGAATGAGTGACTCAACTGCAGGTAAAGAAATATTCATGATTTCGCCTATTTCATTATATGAAATGTCATCAAGCTTATTCAAACTAAACGCAATTCTTTGATTTTCATTCAAACTATCTACTGCCTTAAATAAAATTCTTGATCTTTGTTCCTGCTCCAAGTCAATATCTTCTTGTTCACTTTCGTGGTGAACCCTTAATTTCAAATCACTTGAATGTGATAAAGCTTCCAAATCAGTTGTTTTAGCCTTTTTATCAGCTCTAATAAAGTTCAATGATTTATTTACCGAGATGCGGTAAATCCAGGTAGAGAGTTTTGCATCTCCTCTAAATTTATGAATAGAGTCGTAAATCTTAATAAATACTTCTTGTGTCAAATCTTTTGCGTCGTCAACATCATGCACAAATCCATAGCAAGTGTTTAATACCATCTCCTGATATTGATCAACTAACTTTTTAAAGGCTGCGTGATCCTTTTTCTTAATGTCTTCTACAAGATCTGATTCACTTATCATAAAATCAAAGTATTCACCTTATCTGCCAAATTAACAATAACTTGAATTAAAAACAATATTCTATAGACACAATCTTACTTAATTCCTTTTGGAAGGGTTAACATATATTATAAATTTTTCGTAAAAAAAGGTGGGTTGATAAAACCCACCTTTCAATATATTTATACAATGCTTAGAAATGGAATAAAATCTCTTGAAGATAATATGTACCTGCACCGGCAAGATAACCGACAAGTGCTAATAGACTTATTCTTTTGGTGTACCAAATGAAATCTATTTTCTCCATACCCATAGCCGCAACACCGGCTGCTGAACCAATAATCAATATACTTCCTCCAGTACCGGCACAATAAGCCAGAAATTCCCAAAAAGCTCCATCAACAACAAAGAAGGCATCATAGCCTGTTGAGGCAACATGTGCAATTTCATACATTCCCATCGCTCCCGCAACCAATGGCACATTATCTACAATTGATGACAATATTCCAATTACCATGTTTATAATATAAATATTACCAATTTTATCATTCATCCACCCGGCTAACAATGATAGGTGGCCCGCTGATTGTAATGCAGCAACGGCAGTTAAGATTCCTAAGAAAAAGAATATGGTCGGCACATCAACTCTTCGAAGCACACCAATTACGGTAAGTTTCCTTCTGTCTTCATGAGTCTTATTTCTGTGCATAATTTCAGTTGTAATCCAGATAACACCTAAACTGAATAACATTCCCATATAAGGAGGAAGATGGGTTATTGTTTTGAATACAGGGACAAACAACAAGCCACTAATACCCATAATTAAAATCAATTTACGTTCGAAAGGTGAAGTAAATTCTTTGGTTTCTTCTTTTGATAATTTAGGTCTGCTAACTTTCCCTTTCATTGTGAAAGACACAATAATTAAAGGAATTACAATGGACATTACACTTGGGACAAAAACCATTTTAATAATATTTCCGGCAGTAATTTGTCCGCCTATCCATAACATAATCGTAGTCACGTCACCTATCGGCGACCATGCGCCTCCCGCGTTTGCAGCAAGTACGACCATACTTGCAAAAAACCACCTGGTTTGTTTGTCGTCCACTAATTTACGTATTAGGGCAACCATAACAATTGTAGTGGTCAAATTATCGAGTGCTGCCGACATGAAAAAAGTCAAAAGACTTATTATCCACAACAATTTTATTTTACTTGTAGTTTTAATTTTGTCGGTAATCAAATTGAATCCTTGATGCTGATCAACCGTTTCAACGATGGTCATAGCACCTAGCAAAAAGAATAAAATTGTAGATATTTCTGCCAAATGTTCCATTACTGAATAATGGGTAATAAAAGCAAGCATATCAGCTGATGTCGGGCTACTAATCCCATGTTCGTGGATATAATCACGATAAGAGAGACTAAAGAATTCGCCAGCATTATTTACAAGACTAAGAATATCGACCCTTGCAAATACAAAAATAACCCATAATAACATCCCTAAAATCAAAGCTGAAGCAGCCTTGTCAACTTTAAGCGGGTGTTCTAAAGCTATAGCAGCGTATCCGAGAACGAAAACAACCACCATCAGAATAAAAAGTTCCATGTAAATATTTTTGTTTGTTAAAGTGGCAAATTTAAAAAAGATTTCGACAGTTTATCCTAATCATAATTACAATTAAAGAGTTGATTCATATTTATATCGATTCTGGAAAGTTAATATTCCTATTGACTAGAATGTTATGAAGCCTGCCATCTTTTTTAAATCTTATACAATTTTTTTAAACGGGAGATTCATGACATAATATTTCTCTTAAAATACAGTTATATTAACAAACTAGTGTTTAAAATTAAGATCATTTAAATCGACCAATCTAACGATTAGTATTACATTTATTTCAAAAAATTAATGATAATGTTAAACTTACTTTTACTACAACTTGCTACCCAACCAAACCTGGGAGGCGAAGAACCCACTGAAATTTCTTTATCAGTTCTTGAACTTGCAATTAAAGGGGGATGGATCATGGTTATTTTGGGGGTTTTCTCCATCATTGCCATGTATATTTTCGTCGAAAGATACTTTGCAATTATGAAAGCTTCTCGCGAAGAAAATAATTTCATGAACAATATCCGCGATTTCATTCATGATGGAAGAGTAGATTCAGCATTATCGCTATGTAAAAATAATTCCAGTCCAATTTCTCGTATGATTGAGAAAGGGTTAAAACGTATTGGAAAACCATTAGGTGATATTAATGCCGCTATCGAAAATGTTGGAAAGCTTGAAGTATCGCAGCTTGAGAATAACATTGCCGGTTTGGCAACTATTTCGGGTGCTGCACCAATGTTGGGATTTTTAGGTACGGTAATCGGGATGATCAGAGCATTTTATGATATGTCGATGGCAGGCAATAATATCGACATCGCTTTACTTTCAGGAGGAATTTATCAAGCCATGGTTACTACGGTTGCAGGGTTAATCGTTGGCATCATGGCTTATATTGGGTATAATATGCTTGTTTCCAGAATCGAAAAGCTGATCTACAAACTTGAGGCAAGAGCTACCGAATTTATGGATTTGTTGCACGAACCAGCTAATTAAAATCAAATGGCCATTCAATCTAGAAATAAACGAAAAACAGATTTTAGCACAGCGTCGATGTCCGATCTGGTTTTTTTACTGCTTATATTTTTCATGCTAACTTCTACACTCGTAAGCCCGAATGCCATAAAGCTTTTGTTACCTTCCAGCAGTAGTAAAACAATGGCTAAGCAAACAACAACGGTTTATATCAATGATCAGTTTCAGTATTTTGTAAACGAAAATATGGTAACTAAAAATCAGTTAGAAGATAATATTTACCAAAATATCAGCGGAGAAACAGAAGCATCGATTGTGCTGAGATCAGACCAAAGCGTACCTGTTCAATATGTTGTTGACGTCATTGATGCTGTAAATACCATTAATAAAAAACATACCACAAAACACAAAGTAATTCTCGCAACAAAACCGCGATAATGAGTGACAAAAGAGAAAAAATAAAGGGAGTTATTGGTACAATCATTTACCATTTACTGGTATTGTCTGCTCTGTTATTTTTCGGATTAACAACCCCTTTGCCATTACCCGGTGAAGAAGGTGTAGAAGTAAACATAGGGAATAGTAATCAGGGAAGCGGTGTTATTCAGCAAGCCATCCCTGAAGAAGTATCCCAGACTCCTGAAAAAAAGGAAGAAGTTGTAGAAAAGAAACAGGAAGAAAAAGTGGTTGAACTTCCACCGGAAAAGCCTGTCGTTAAAGAAAAAATTGTTGAAGAGAAAATAATACTACAGGAAACTGAAGAAGCACCTGCCATCATTAAAACTGAAAAAAAGAAAGAAACAATTAAGAAAGAGAAAACAGTGCCCATTGTAGAAAAAGTACCGGATCCTGTAGTAAATCCAAACGCCCTGTACAAAAAGAAAGAACCGGTTGAAAAAGCTGCTGAACCTGTGGTCAACACAAATGCACTTTATAAGAAACCGAGTGGTACCAACCAAGGTGTTGCAGGTGGCACGGGAGATCAAGGTCAGGTTCATGGAACCCCCGAATCGGTGAACTATGAAGGACTCGGTGGAGAAGGATCAGGAATTTCATACAGTTTAGAGGGGCGTGGAGCTAAAGTTATCCCTAAACCTACGTATACTTCGCCTGAGCAAGGGCGGGTTGTTGTAAGCATTTGGGTCAATCGTCAAGGGCAGGTTGTGAGGGCAGATGATGGAGCAAAAGGAACGAATATCTCCGATATAAATCTTCGTCGCCTGGCCAGAGAAGCTGCTTTGCAAGCAAAATTTTCGGAGGATCCATCCGCTCCGGATTTACAAAGAGGAACGATTACCTATAATTTTATTCGCATCAATTAATTTTGGTTGTGGGCAGTTCTTGAATTTATCTAAAAAAATATTAATTTGCCCTCATGAAAAATAGCTACCAGAAACTTGCTGATTTACTCGATCAAATACCAAACGGTTATCCAAAAACCAAAAGCGGTGTTGAATTAAAAATATTGGCTAAACTTTTTACCGAAGAAGAAGCAAAGCTGGCAACATCTTTAAGTTTGACTCCACAGAGTATCCGTGAAATTGCTATAAAAACATCCTCGGATGAAGCATTGGTTAAGTCCAGCTTAATCACCTTGGTTAAGAAAGGCCTGATAGAACTTCGCCGTGAAGAAGGTAAAGGATTGGTTTTTTTCCTGATGCCTTTTGTGGTTGGATTTTACGAACGTCAAAATGCTAAAATTGACAAAGAATTTGCTGAACTCTTTGAAGAATATTACCACGAAGCATTTCATCATGTCATGATGGTTGATCCTTCAGTTCATCGGGTAATTCCGGTTGAAAAAACAATCCCCGTAAACATTGATGTAATGCCTTATGAAAAAGCTTCGACATACTTGAATGAGGCTAATTCGTGGGGAGTTTTAAATTGTATTTGCCGGGTTCAAAAAAAATTAATTGGCAAAGGCTGTGATCATCCTGTTGAAAATTGTCTTGTTTTCTCATCAAAAGTTGGAGCCTTTGACCGAACAGACGATATCCGCTCACTCTCAAAAGAGGAAGCTATACAAATTCTTGATGAAGCTGATAAGGCCGGGTTGGTGCATTCTACAAATAATGCACAGCATGACGTGACCTACATTTGCAATTGTTGCAGTTGCTCTTGCGGAGTACTCAGAGGAATTACCGAACACGGTAGTTTAAGTGCAGTTGCCAGCTCTGATTTTTATGCAGTGGTTGATTCCGATTTATGCAATGGTTGTGAAGTTTGTATTGATCGCTGTCATTTCAACGCCCTATCAATGGATGATGGGATAAGTGTTGTAAATTCCACTTTCTGTTTTGGATGCGGGCTTTGTGTGAGTACCTGTTCTAGTGATGCTTTAAGTTTGGTTCAAAAAAATGCCACCCAGATAAAAATTCCCCCGATATCTGAAGAAGATTGGAGAAAAAAACGTACAATTGCGAGACAGAATCTTTAACACAAAATTTGTCAGACATGTTTTACTACACAAGTATTTTTTAAATATTGATTCGTATAATAAATTTATTTCCGCTTAATTTAATTCATTATGAAAAAAAACTTCATCCTTATTTTAACCTTGGGCTTTCTTTTCTCTTTTTACCATTTAAATTCTTATGCCCAAAAAGACAATAAATCCAAGCTGACTATCAAAGAGATCATGCAAGGCGAAAAGTTTGTTGGTTATCTTCCTTCAAATATACAATGGTCGGACGATAGTAAAACCATTTATTTCAACTGGAATCCAACCGGAGCTTTTAGCGATTCATTATATTCATATAGCATTGCGATTGATAAGATTTCAAAAGTAAGCTTTGAACAAGAATGGGAAATCCCTTCAAATTATGCCGTTTTTAATAAAGATAAAAGCAAGAAAATCTATGCAAAAAACGGGGATCTTTTTTTAATGGATTTAAAATCTTTTAAAAAAACCCAAATAACAAATACCCTTGCACGGGAGAACAGTCCACAGTTCACCGCCAACGAAACAAAAATCGCTTACAGAGATGGAGATAATTTATTTACCTGGGACATTGCAAGCGGACAAATTGAACAAATAACAGATTTTACAAAAGATGGTGATCGCGAAAAACCATTGAATTCAAAAGATGAATGGTTAAAGGAAGAGCAACTAGAGTTGTTCAATATTTTACAAGAAAACAAACAGATAAAAGAAGAGGGAAAGATTTTCTCGGATAAAGAAAAAGAAAAACTACCCTTACCGATAAAGCTTAATGGTATGTCTGTCATGTCGGCTCAATTAAGCCCTGATGGTAAATTTGTGACTTATATATTAGTGAAAAGGGAACAACCAAAAAGAGCAATCATTCCCCAATATGTGACAGAATCGGGTTATACCGAAGATCAGAATACCCGTTCTAAAGTTGGTGATGAACCTAACACTTACAAAATGTTCATCTATAATATTGCTAAAAGAAAGACTTATCCTGTTAGCTTTACCACGCTTGAAGGAATGGATTATACCCCCGAATACACCAAAGATTATCCAAATAAAAAATACGAGAATAAAGATCGTATTGGCTCTATTTCGGCACCAGTTTGGAGTGATAATGGAGAAAAAGCATTTATTGAAGTTAACTCGAACGATTATAAAGATCGATGGATTGCATTACTGAATATTAATGACGGTTCTATTGAAAATTTCGAACATCAGCATGACGAGGCTTGGATTGGAGGCCCTGGTATTAGCGGATATGGTGGAGGTTCAACGGGTTGGATGCCGGATAATAAAAGGATTTGGTTTATTTCTGAAGAATCAGGATATGCACATCTTTATTTGAAAGATATTGAAAGTAAAAAAGCAAAAGCTTTAACTAACGGTAAATTCGAAGTTTTCGATCCTCAGATTTCAAATGATAAAAAATATTGGTATTTCACGTCAAGCGAAGTTGACTTAGGAGAACGCCATTTTTACCGAATGCCGATCGAAGGAGGTAAAGCAATTCAAATAACAAAAATGACCGGGAATAATCAGGTAAGCTTATCGCCTGATGAAAAATCATTGGCCATTTTGTACTCATACTCTAATAAGCCGGAAGAGATTTATTTAATGAAGAACCCGATGGCATCAGGTAAAGATGAATCGCCTAAACAAATTACCCATTCGACCACAGAGGCATTCAAAAATTACAATTGGAGAGTTCCTGAAAACATCACTTTTAAAGCTGAAGATGGTGCAGAAGTTCATGCTCGTTTATACCAGCCCAAAAATGATGTAAAAAATAAAGCAGCGGTCATATTTGTTCATGGCGCGGGCTACGCTCAAAATGCACATAAATGGTGGAGTTCTTATTTCAGAGAATATATGTTTCATAATATTTTAGCAGATAACGGATTTACAGTAATTGACATTGATTACCGAGCGAGTTCTGGTTACGGACGTGACTGGAGAACTGCAATCTATCGTCACATGGGTGGAAAAGACCTTTCCGATCAGGTTGATGGGGCAAAACATTTAGTTGAAAAATATGGCATTGATCCCGGTCGAATAGGAATTTACGGTGGCTCATACGGTGGGTTTATTACTTTAATGGCCATGTTTAACGCACCTGAAACTTTCAAAACAGGTGCAGCAATACGTTCAGTCACTGATTGGGCACATTATAATCATGGATATACTGCCCGTATTTTAAATACACCTGCAACTGATAGTTTGGCTTATGCTCAAAGTTCTCCGATCTATTTTGCAGAAGGTTTACAAGGTCGATTGTTAATGCTTCATGGGATGATTGACGATAATGTTCATTTTCAGGATATCGTAAGACTTTCACAGCGATTAATTGAATTGGGCAAAGAAAATTGGGAACTCGCAGTATTTCCGGTCGAACGCCATGGCTTTACAACTCCAAGTAGTTGGACGGATGAATACACCAGAATATTTAAACTATTTCAGGAAACATTGCTGGATAATTAATTTCATTACAATTACTTTTACTGAATGAATTACCCTGAAACTCTTGATTATTTATTTAGTCAGTTACCCATGTATCAACGTGTGGGGAAAGCTGCTTACAAAGCGAATCTTGACAATACTATTGCCCT
>Ga0268284_1001226_pt1 | contig 13908 bp, 7 predicted proteins | sample saktaG_14_FD_190137 | JGI IMG/M metagenome (GOLD analysis project Ga0268284, IMG submission 190137) | Saline water microbial communities from Sakinaw Lake, British Columbia, Canada - sak_2013_06_06_40m | ecosystem: Environmental > Aquatic > Non-marine Saline and Alkaline > Saline ... | reverse complement strand
ATCAAACAATCTCTTGGCACTCTCCGCAGGACGAACCGACTGATCGATCATCCCGCGTCTGAGAACCTCTCCTTCGGTATCGACAACAACAATTTTTGTCGCACGCGACCCGGCATCTATTCCGACATACACTTGACTACTCATTACTATCCTGTGTTCTAAAAGGTGTCAGTATATCTTTTTTGTGCAGAAATAACCATTGGAAAATTTCGCTTGCCGCGGATGGGGGTGTGATTTTATATTGCTGAAGTTTAGACGGCAAGAAAGCGGTTGGTGTCTCCGTTTGGAGTGCAGTGACAACCAACGGGAGACATCACTTTCTGGCCAGTCCAGAAAGATGACAATATCGTCATCTTTTAAAGCGTGTCATTGTCATGATAAAGTGGTTTAATATTCATCAGCAAAGCCCTCATGGGCAAATTCAACACGCATTCATAACACAAGGAGTCCATCATGAACAAACATCTCATCGTTTCACTACTCGCCGGCACCACGGCAGTACTCTGCGGCATCGCCCAGGAACCAAAACACCCGACACCTCCACAGCAAGAAGGCATGGGATGTCAATGCCCGATGCGTCAAAAGCAAGAGGGTATGGGACAGCAACAGTGCCCGATGCGTCAAAAGCAAGAAGGCGCGGGACCGCAATGCCCGATGATGCGCGGCCCCATGAGCGAAGCCCCAGGGCAGATGCCCCAGATGCGCGGCATGGCCAACCAAGGCCATCAAATGCCTGGGGAACCCACACCCCGTCGTCTCTTCTCCGATCCGGAAGCTCTGAAGGCTGCGGGCGCAACTGACGAACAACTGTTGGCCTTTAAGGCCTTCATGAAGGAATTCCGCATGAAGCAGATCGACCTGCGTGCATCAGTTGAAAAGGCTGAACTCGCATTGCAGTTACTCGAGGCGGAACCCAAGTCAGACGAAGCGACACTTCTCAAGGCCACGGATGACATCTCAAATGCCAAAGCGGAAATGTTTCGCCAAGAGACACTCATGAAGACAAAAACAAAGAGCATCTTTGGTGAGGAAGTCATCAAAAAACTCATGGGAGCCAACCAGAAAAAGAAAATCCAACGCCCGCAACAGCCACAAGCCAAAGACGGCTCACAGCCGACCCCGAAATAACTCTAGAATACCGTTGCTTCACCCCGAGAAAACGTGATATTCTCATTATTTCAAGGGGAAAATTATGGTCGGTTCTAAAGTAAAAGCGTTATTCACGTTTTCTGTTTTTGCTGTTTTCTCGATCTTTGCAGTGGAAAAATCTATTGAGTCCACGACGAGTGATTCTGAAAACTTAAAGTCACGCAAACAAACGAGAAACACGTCAATCACGCCTAAACAGGCTAAGACGAAGGAACCGAAAGTTAAGCAACCAAAGGCTAAGGACGCTCCTCGCGGAAATGAATCACTCGAAGCGTTGGTCAAGAATTCCCCCCCCGACGCACTGGTTCGGTCCATCAAGCACATTCTCAAAACCAAACCTCGCGACTACACGAATGGTCGTGACTATTTAAAGCAGGCCGAGGAGATCGCGGCAAAGATGCCCGCTCTCCTTTCAAAACTCGACAAGGGCGATGTTGAAGCTCTGAATCTTTACCATCAACTAGAAGCGCTCAAGTTCAAGGCTCTGATCCTGGACAACCCCTATATCAACTTTGATGAGACACTGGTCGTCATGACAGACCGTCTTGCAACAAAGAACAACTGGCTTGGAACGCATGTGATTGCACCCAAGGGGTATAAAAGTAAAATTGCGAAGTTCAACATTAAGACAAAGCAAGTTACAGATCTCTATGAACCCAAAGATGGTTCGTTTGTGGGCGAACCCGACCTCTATTTCGATGGTTCAAAGTTACTCTTCACCTCCACAGATGCGAACAAAACATTTCAGGTGATGGAGATCGGTGTTGACGGCAAAAATCTGCGGCAAGTGTCAAAGATGTCCGGCGAGTATGTCCACTGCTATGGCGGTATCTATCTGCCTAATGATAAAATCATTTTCAGCTCCACCGCTCCACTGGTTGGCGTACCGTGTATCAGCGGTAGCCAGACCGTACCCAATCTGTATCTCATGGACTCCACTGGCGATAATCCCCGCCAACTGACCTTCGAGCAGGATGCGGACTGGTATCCGACTGTCCTCGCAGATGGAAAGATCATGTATCTGCGCTGGGAGTACACCGACATCATGCACTACTATTCGCGCATCATGATGACCATGAACCCGGACGGCTCGAACCAGCGATCTATTTATGGTTCCCAGAGTCTGTGGCCGAATGCGATGTTAAATGCACGTCCGATTCCGGGTCAACCCGGACAGTTTTCGGCGATTGTCTCCGGACATCATGGCGTTGCCGGGACAGGAAAGCTGACCATCTTTGACACCAACAAGGGGTATGCCCATGCAGACGGCGTGGTTCAACATATCCCCGGTTACGGCAAGAAGGTCACGCATGTGACCGTTGACCAATTGTACCCCAAAGTGAAAAAGGAATTACTCGTCCAATTCCCAAACTTGCAGAAAGACGTCGATGAGCTGATCGCCAAGAATATGCCTCCAAATACTCAGCAGGGCAAGGATTATCACGAACTGAATAACGATTTTTTTAACACGTGCTATGGACGCTTACGCGACATCTATCCTGAAATGGCGCTGGACTTGGATAGCGTCGCCAACGGAGTCTACCCACAATGCTACCAGCCCTATCCTCTCAATGCGAACTTCCACTTGGTTGTTGCGCAAGTGACACCGAACAGCCCGAATCGCCTTTATTTAGTCGATACCTTCGACAATTTTATCCCTGTGCAACCTGAAGATATGGGGCCGTACACGGTCATGACAGAGCCTTATGTCGTGCAGGCGCGCGCGCGTCCGCCTGCGATCCCTGAGCGTGTCAACCTCCAGAACAAGGAAGCTGTCTGCTATATCCAGAACATTCATCGGGGTCCCGGCATCAAGAGCGTCCCGCTGGGCGAAGTGGATTCCCTCCGCATCTTCACGTATGTCTATGGTTATTTCAGAACCGGCAATCACCATCATCTTGGCGTGGAGAGCGGATGGGATTGCAAGCGCGTATTGGGCACCGTCAAGGTTGAGAAGGACGGCTCTGCTATGTTCAGGATTCCTGCGAATACGACCCTCTCGATTCAACCTCTCGACAAACAAGGGCGCGCAATCCAGCTCTTCCGTAGCTGGCTGGTCGCCATGCCGGGAGAGGAACTCTCCTGCGTCGGCTGCCATGAACCGCCGACCGAACCGCCTCTGACCAGCAAGACACTGGCATCGCTCAAAGCCCCACAGCAGATCACGCCCTATCGCACGCCAGTGGAAGGCTTCTCATTCCCCAACGAAATACAGCCCATCTTAGATGCTTATTGTGTGCGGTGCCACGATGGGAGCGATGCCAAGAAACCCAACTTCAAGGACACAACGCTCGCGTCCAAGAACTTCTCGGATAACTTCAGCAATGCGTATCATTCATTCCACCGTTATTTCCGTCGTCCAGGACCGGAAAGCAACGGCATCATGGGTATCCCTTATGAATTTCATGCCTCGACATCCGAAGGCATCCAATTGCTGGAGAAGGGACACCATGGCGTGAAGCTCGATGAAGACTCCTGGCACCGCCTCTATATGTGGATCGACCTGAATGTGCCTTATTATGGAAGCTGGTCATCTGTTTATGCCAGTGATGCCGGCAAAGGCGCATGGGCTACCAACATCGCAGCGAAGTCCGCGGCGTCCCGTGAAAAATATGCGTATATGGATTCGGATGAGAATCGTGAATACCTTTCTCCTACGCCTCATCCGATCACTGTAACAAAGGAGAAGAGCGAGGAACGTCAGACTCCCGTGAGCGTCTCCGCAGTGAATTGGCCCTTCTCCGGAGAAACAGCCAAACAGATGCAGCAGAAACTCGGCACAACAAAGAAGACAATTCAAGTCGAAGACGGTGTGAGCATTACGCTCGTGCGTATTCCGGCAGGTGAATTTATTATGGGGTGCGACACCGAAACAGCACTCGAGCAACCGCGCCACAAAATCATAATTAACAAGCCCTTCTGGATGTCTGAAAATGAAATAAACAACGCGACCTTCTTCGCCTACAAGCCTGACCACAACGCCAGCGTTTTCGACCAGCAATGGAAAGACCATGTTCGCCTGGGATACTATGCGTGCTATGTCGAACAGCCTGCCGTGCGCATGAGCTGGCTTGACGCGGACGCTTTCTGCGCGTGGCTGAGCAAAAAGTCCGGCCTGAAGGTCGCACTCCCCACAGAAACGCAATGGGAATGGGCCTGCCGAGCCGGTAGCGACACGGACATGTCATTCGGAGACAAGGATTCCGATTTCAGCCCGTATGCAAATCTTGCGGATAAATCCATTGAGAAGTTTGCAGTCACAGGCGTCAATCCGACCTTTAACTCCAAGAACGTTGGAAATCGTTCGCTCGACTTCATTCCGCGGATCTTTGAATTCAATGATTCGCAATTTCTTGTGACCGGCACGAAGCAGTATCAACCGAATGTATGGGGCCTCTACGACATGCATGGCAACGTTTCTGAATGGACACGCAGCGATTACGCGCGTTTTCCGTACAAGGCCGAGAAGAGTGACACCCAGTCGGCTACCGAGAAGAAAACTGTCCGTGGCGGTTCCTTCTTTGACCGCCCCTACCGCGCAACCTCCAGCTATCGACTGGGGTATGCGCCATGGCAGGGCGTATTCAATGTGGGCTTCCGTATCATCGTTGAGGACTGATTCATGGCTTCAAAAAGTGCCTTATTTAAAATTGGATGTTGGACGTTTTCCATTTCCAGCATTTCATTCGTGTTGCTCGCGTCTCCCGCTTCCGCCGCTGAGGCCAACTACCTTTCGCCCTCTGATCTACTTGCGACCCAGGATGGCAAGACGCTCTATGTCGCCTGTGAAACAGCAGGCCAAGTGATGGTCTTTGACACGCCCACTGAAAAGGTCATTACGCGACACGTTATTGAAAACGTCCGTGAATTAGCCCTCTCCCCTGATGAGAAGCACCTCTACATCACGGGCGGCACCAGCCACGGCACACTACAAGAGATGGATGTGAAGTCCGGCAAGACCTTGCGGACCTTCCTGGCAGGTCACACGCCTATGTCGCCCCGGTTGACGAAGGACGGCAAGACGCTCTTCTACTGTAATCGCCATGCACGCATCGACCAGCCGGATGTTCATGCGCTTGACGTAGCGACAGGCAAAATAAAATTATCCGTGAAGGCGATCCGCGAACCCGTTACACTATGCCTGTCCAAGGATGAACAAACGCTCTGGGCCTTTAACCACCTGCCGTTAATGGAGGCGAACCTCTCCAACGTCTTTGCTTCAGTCTGCGTCTATGACACGAAAAATTTAAAGAAACGAGCGACACTCGACTTACCCTCCGGCTCCTTCGCCATACGCGGATCGGTTATGAGCAAGGACGGCAAATACTGTTTTGTCACACATACGATCGGTCGCTTCACGGTACCGACCACGCACCTTGATCGCGGCTGGATTAATACCAGCGCCATATCGGTCTTTGATGTCGAAAAATGCACGTATCTCAATACAGCTTTATTGGATGACACCACACGCGGGGCAGCCAATCCATGGGGCGTTGATGTGACTCCAGACGGTAAATGGCTGTGCATCACAGCATCTGGGATTCACGAACTGCTCGTCATCTCAATACCCGAACTGCTCAAGCGCTTCGAGGCAAGTGTGACACCCAAGGAGATCGTGAACAACCTCTCCTTCCTTTACGGAGCCAAGACGCGTGTGCCACTGGAAGAGAGCCAAGGTTCACGCGCCGTTGTCATTACAGGCAATCGTGTTTATTGCGCGAACCGATTTTCTGATAATCTTTCGCTTGTCGAGATGTGGGATGACGGCCCTGGAGGTTCAGTCCCGTTGCCGCTTGTCGAGAAGCCCAAGGAGCCAGACCTTGCCCGTAGCGGAGAACGGATCTTTAACGACGCGACGCTCTGTTATCAGCAGTGGCAATGTTGCGCAAGCTGTCACCCGGACACCCGTTCCGACGGCACCAACTGGGACCTGCTCAACGATGGCATTGGCAATCCCAAGCAATCACGCAGCCTGCTCTATACCCACAAGACCTCGCCAGTGATGATTACGGGTGTCCGTGAATCTGCTGAAATCGCTGTTGAAAAGGGGTTCACCATGATTCAGTTCCATGCCGTAACCCCCTTCTATCTCGATACCGTCAATGCCTATCTCAAATCATTGGAATCCGAACAAAGTCCGTATCGGAATCCCGATGGCACGCTCACGGCATCAGCGTTACGCGGCAAGGTTATTTTCGAAGGAAAGGCCGAGTGCATCAAATGTCATACGCCCCCCTACTATGGCGACAAGAAAAAATATATTTTCGGCCTGGGAACAGACAACGAACGTACCCGCGCCTTCTACACACCCATCCTGATTGAAGCGTGGCGGACCGCTCCCTACATGTACGACGGCCGCGCCATCTCCATCCGGAATGTCATCACAACGGATAACAGCAATAATAAGCACGGCAACACAAAAGGCCTCTCCTCCAAAGAGGTTGAAGACCTCGCCGAATACGTCAATTCGCTGTAGTCCGATCAAGGCGCTGCCTAAACTGATCGCGGATAGCCTTGGGTAAAACCATCCGCCCAGCACAGTCGTTCAAAGTATTGTTTTCATGCCGTTAGAGCCGTGAGGCAGCGGCATGATCAGCGATCACAATCACATCCGGGTGGCTCTGCAGAAAGGATGCTGGGTTGTTAGTCGAGACGGGGCCCTTGAGTGCATCAAAGAGGATATCCGCTTTGTTTGAACCGAACGCCAGCATCAGGATAGCCTTGGCATCAAGGATGGTCTGAATGCCCATGGTCATGGCATGCGTCGGAACCTCGCCAATGGACGTGAAGAAGCGCGCATTGGCTTCACGCGTGTTCTGGGTCAACGTGACGACATGGGTGCGGGACTTTGGATCCGTGCCAGGCTCATTGAATCCAATGTGTCCATTGCCCCCAATTCCCAACACTTGCAAATCAAGCCCGCCCGCCTTGGCAATAGCCGCTTCGTAGGCGCAGACTTCCGCTTCCGCGTCGGGAGCCGTGCCAGAAGGAATATGCGTCTGGTCCGGACGCAAACCACACGGCGCATAGAGGTTTACATCCATGAAGGTATAATACGACTGTGGATCCTCCTTCGGCAACCCATAATACTCATCCAGGTTGAAGGTCACGATTTGTGAAAGATCCGCCTGCTTGGCCTTCACGGCCTTCGCAAGCTGGGCATACAGACCGACCGGCGTTCCGCCTGTCGGCAAACCGAGCACAGAAGCGGGTTTCGCCTTAATCTGCTGTATCACAATTTCAGCCGCTCTCACGGCACCTTCTTCAGGGTTAGCGACAATGATCAGTTTCATAAGAATCTTTTCCTAACGATCTGCCGGCAGTGTAGCTGCCGCCACGCATTGGCCGACACGCCGCGCCTTCTCATCTGGCATCATCAACCTGACCTTGCCGACACTTTCAGGGGCGACTTCAGCCAGCGTTTCAAGCGCGCTATTCACAATAATTTCACCGCCCTTGCCACTGGTGACGCGTCCTAGAAGCAGGATGGTATCATAATCATAAAACAGACGATACCATGGCAGGGTCCAGCCGAGATAGACGCCAATGGTCGTATAGATTTCAGCGGCCTTGGGATCATCCTTCGCCATAGCTACCTGCACCACCTTCAAGCGTTCTGGCAATGGCATGTCCGAAGGAAAATAAAATCCGGCTTTCAAGGCAAGGTAGTTGACGGCTTGCTGCGAGAAATACATGGCTCCGACACCGACATCCTTTGACCATTCGTCCGGGGTGGCCTTCGGATTAAAATCAACCGGCGCAAACGCAAGCTCGCTCAATCGGCCCGTCAGATGCCCTTCACGGTCAATAAAGCCAACCGCCTCACTCGAACCCATGGCAATGCCCAAAATAGCATTCGAACCCAACGACATCGCACCGGCCAAAGCCGTCACATCCCCATCATTTGCGACCTCAACTGGCACATTCCATGCCTCTTGTACGCGCTTAAAGAGACGCTGGGCTAACCCTCGGTCATCGCCCGTGATACCGCGAATCAACGAGGCGACCTTAATCTGATTGTCCACGATAATTCCTGCGGAACTTCCGCCAATGACATCGACTCTCGGCAGATACGAGGCGGCCTTTTTGAGCCCTTCCTGCAATAGGTTGAAGTGGTAATTCGGATCTGCAGCAGTCACCGGCACCCAGGGGAACTCATCCGCGAAAACCGTCACGCCATCTTTGACTGCGGAAATCTTGAAGTCACTTGCGCCAAGATCAAATCCGAGGCGGCATCCCTTCAAATGTCCTCCTAAAGTCTGCGCATGAACCTTGGGCTTCGGGAGCGTATCAGGGGTTGCAGCGATGATCATTAGAGGCTTGTCATACGCCATCTGCATCATTTCGCAGTCAAATGCTCGTGCCCCTGTCGGCGAATACGCTGCCTTCACATAATCGGCCACGGCTGACGGCCCAACGATATGCACTTCATACCCACCACTCGCCCAGAGCATAAACTTCACAACACGTTCGCAGAAACGAATCGCATCTTCACTCATCGGCGCGGCGAAATCCATAGCGAATACATCACAGGCATCACCGTCACGGACACAGCCGATGTGCACGTGTTCCTTCTTCGCGGCCACTTCAGCCTCTTTCCTGAACTGCTGATAAACAGCAAACAAGGGGATAAAGTCAGTCTCGATAATCTTCATCATGCCGCATTCACTCCATCTTTAAACACAGTTTTGACATCAAACGTGTTGATATCCAAAATCGCAAGGTCGGCCTTATATCCAGCCTCTATACGACCATACACGTCTCCAATCCCCAATTCAACAGCCTGGTTATAAGAGGTTGTCTGGATAATGTCACACAAGGGTCGTCTCGTCACCTCGTACACATTTTTTAAGGCCTGATTCATTCGGAGCATTGAACCCGCCAACGCACCATTTGAAGCAAGCCGGGCCTCGCCATTTTTCACAATCACCTCCAGCCCGCCAATAGATGACTGGCCATCGGGCAGATGACTGGCCCGCATGGAATCCGTAATAAGTAAGATCGACTCGATTGATTTCTTTTTAAAGATCAGTTCAATCATCTCAGGACAAACATGTACCTTGTCGCAAATAAGCTCAACCCTGACATCCGGCAATAACAAGCCTGCACCGACCATTCCGATATCGCGATGGTGTAGCGGCGACATCTGATTGCAGAAGTGCGTTAAGTGCCTCAACCCATGCTCATATCCTTGATGGAACTGCGCATACGTCGCCTTGGAGTGTCCGCAAGAGGCGACAATGCCCTGCTGGCCTAATTGCTTCGCAAACTCAACCCCATGGTCCAGTTCAACAGCATACGAAACGTGGGTCACGCGCGCAATGGCACTGAGTCGTTTGACCTCCTCAATATCAGGGGAGCGCACATACGCCGGATTCTGCGCCCCCAGACAGGAACAATTGAGAAAGGGACCTTCCAAATGGATACCGCAAACCTTGCAATAGCGATTGTCATACGCAGCAACGTTTCGCAAAGATGCGACCAACTGCTCCTCTGGCAACGTCAATGTGGTCGGACAGAACTGTGTGCATCCTTCCGCTAACTTTGCCTGCGCAATTATTTCAATCGCGACCGGCTTATCCGTATCGGTCACATCATATCCTAATGCACCATGCGTATGAATATCAATGAACCCTGGAACAACATAAGCGCCTTGCGCATCATAGATCCAATCCGCAGAGGGGAACCCCCGTTTAATATCATGTATGGCAATAATCTTATCATCCAGGATTTCAATAACCGCATCCTTCTTCTCAATCCCAGGCGAAACAAGCGTCGCATTGATTATAACCCCTTTTTTCATTTTCGCTAACCTTCTTCCCCGCGTTTCTACAAGTCTCTAATAAAGATATTCCTGAACTCAATCGGATCGCCATGACATTGCAATTCAATCTGCTCTTTCGGGAAGATTGGAATAGAGCGATCCCAAAAGTTTTCGAGGATCACATTGTCAACAACGCATTTGCCGTTAAGATAAACATCCACTTTTTCGCCGATCATGCGGATATAGAAGGTGTTCCATTCACCGATCTGATTGTCCGCAATGAGTAATGCTTTGCTGGGATTTTTCTGATTGTTATACAAGCCCCCCGAACCAATCTTCCACTGATTATGCGCATCCCAGATTTGCACCTGAGGAGAGCCGCGCAAATAGAGTCCGCTATCACCCTTCTGTGTCAGCAAACGCCAGTCGCACCACATTTCAAAATCAGCATAAGCCTTGGCTGTCCCCAGGCTGAAGCCCTTGCCATCAAAGCAGAGCACACCATCCTTGACCGTCCAATGCAGTTTTGCATCCGCATCCGCGAGGGTCTGCATCTCTGTGCGCTTTTCCGGTGTTGCAGCCGCACGTTTAATGGGATTATCAAAGCCTTCATTTTTCGTCACGCCCTTCCAATTCGTAAGATCTGTGCCGTTGAACAACTGCGTCCATCCAGGGGCAGGCGTGTTGCTTTGTCGAACGATTGGCTTTACCCTGACATTCCGATACCACAATTTATCACCATGTCCGCAGAAACTGATATGCCCCATCGTACGCTTAAGGCCTGGATGTTTCAGCTTGTCCATCGTGCCATCCTTGCTCGCTTCGTCAAGATCCGCATCAACAATCACTGTGCCATTGACTGTAACCTTCACACGGCGTCCATCGAGGACAATCTCTTCCGTGTTCCATTCCCCCACTGGTTTTTGCGCACCGCGTTTTGCAGGAATGATGCCATAGACCGATCCATGGAATTGATAAGGATGGAGGTCCGCATATTTTTTATCCGTATCTTCCAACACCTGTATTTCAAAACCTTCATACGCCGCATTCACGTTCAACGGCGTACGCACGCCAATCCCGTTATTGGCTCCAGGGGTGAGTTTGAATTCGAACCGGAAAATAAAATCACCATACTCCTCCGCTGTGAAGAGGTCTCCGCTTCCGCCCTTGGAAGGATCAACAAAAATTTCCTTGTTTTCAGTGATAGTATAGGCGGTCTTGTTCCCAATCCATGCATCCAAATTCGTCCCGTCAAAGAGCGTTTTGAAACCTTCCGCATCCTGCTTGGGTTGCGGACGCTGAATTTTATCCAGATCAATCACGGACGCACCAGATGCGATGTTGGATGCTTTGTTGATCATCGTAGCAAAGTCGCGCAGATCTTCCTGAGTAATCTTTTCGCAGGCCGCGAGAGCCTTCCAACTCTTCAGCAGATCCGAAGAATTCGCCATCGTGGATTGCAACTGCTGACGGACGCTGCGCAGCAAAAAGGCATCCTCTGGCTTCTGCGCCAGCGCGTCCATCAGGATCGGTGCAGCCCATCCATCGCGCCATGTGGACAATGCCCGCTGGGCATCCTTGTTCGTGGAGGCAAGCGAACTGACAAACGTCAACAAAGCAGGCGAGCCTATCCGACTAGCGACATCCAGCAAGATTTCAGAAGGTGTCGCGCCTGATGCCTGCAACGCCTGAAGCAGACGTTCGCCATACACTTCATTTCCAGAGCGCCGCGCTGCAAGAGCATACGCCTGAACCGCTTCACTCTGCAAACTGCCCTTCACCGTGGAGATACTCGTCAGCATTTTGTCTTGCTCATTCTTGCCTGCCGATTGACGCAAATAGCGGAACCCTGCTGTTGCAAGCTTGGCATCCGAATCTGGTGCAGTTGCGGCATCCAAAGCGGCTTTCACCATAGCGTCAGCCCCGGGATGCACTGCCAGCGTTTCAAGAATCAATCGCTTGCAAAGAGGTGTTTGCTGGGGATAGGCAGTCGTCAACGCTGGGACCGTGACGGTGGCAGGCAACGTTGAAAGAAATGCTGCAAGGGTCTTGTAGTTGTCGTTATTCACATTCGCCAAACGCGAGGGCAATGCTTGCTGTAAGATCTTTGGATCACGCTGGGCAAGCCCCGCAAGCGCAGCGCTGGACACCGTCGCATTCGTATTGCCACACATATCCAGCAGTAGCTCGGTTATCGGGGCGTCCTGATTCGCACCTAACGAACGGAGCAACAAGACAATAATAAGGGGGTCATCCGATTTTCGTGTGAACTCCACCCACTTCTTCTGATACTCCGAAGAAAGCGAACTCTTGATTTTATTAATTGCAAACGCTTGATACGCGAGGTCTCCCTTGGTTTGGACAGCCTCGAAAAGCAATTTGAACTGCTCAGCCTCATCCGCTTTCACGAGCGCTTCTCCTAGTTGACGCATTGTGGTCTTTGGAAAGACCACGGTCACAGGATCTGACATACCCTCAATCGCCTGCCGCGTCATGTTTGCGGAAGCCGCGACATTCTTGTCCTTTGATTCGCATAATTCCTTGATGACCGGCAAGGAACGCTTCGTGCCCATCCAGCGCAGTTGTTCAACAAAGAACAACTGTTGCACTGGGGATCCGCTCTCTTTCGCATACTTGGCATAGAGCTCCTCAAGAGCAGGAAGGTGTTTAGAGGCCGCGCCTTTGACGCAGACTGCCTGACCCAGCATAAAGAGCTTTGTCCGCACCCCTGCATCATTCAGACCATCAGCAGTGACCTGCTTACACAGCGCTTCCACATCCGCCATGCTTGGCGAATCGAGCAATGGAGCGACCTTCTCAACGGTTGCATTTGTTTGAGCGATAGCCCCAAACTCGACACCGGTTGTCTGTGCAATACCCACCATTGAACATGCAAGAGAAACAACCCACAGTACAATCATTTTTTTCATAGTAAAATCCTCTCTTTATCCACTGTCTTAAATAGTCCACGGAGCCCGCAGCGGCTGATCAATGAATCGATTAATGGCTGGATCGTTCGGACACGTCAGTTTCACAGGATCAAAGTCGAATCCGCGCCCGGCGCGCAGGGCCACCAACGCTAGGTTGACCAGCGTGCATGAACGGAAGGCCTTATCCTCATTCAATGGGAACGGAACGCGCGTCTGTAGCGCATGGAGGAAGCTTGAATCCTGGGGAAGCGGATCCGGCAGGGTGGTCAATAGTCTTTCCAAATCAGGGATATCTGATTTCATGTGCGGAAACAGTTTACCGTTAGGACCGCTAATAAACGGTTCGTCCTTAAGCGAACCATCACCATCCAGAATAATTTCCGTGCCATCCGCATATTTCAACATGATGCGGCGGAAACTTCCAACAACTTCAGGATGCTGCGGAGGAGCATCCACATCCACACGAATCGGACTCTCGTCATCCTTGCCTAAAATATATTGCACAGGATCCAAATAGTGCTGGCCCATATCCCCCAGCCCACCGCCATCATAATCCCAATACCCACGGAAGTTCTCATGTACACGATGTGGATGATACGGTTTGTAGGGCGCAGGGCCTAGCCACAAATCATAGTCCAGGTTTTCGGGAACAGGCTGCGGAGCTACATTCACAAGGCCCGTCCATTGAAACTTCAAGGAAAACCCCTGGCCTATTCCAACAATCGCGCGAAGCGGACCGCCTAGCAGTTTGTTTTGAACCACTTTTTTGATGGGCTTCACTTCCGTGCCGAATCCGTAGAACCCACCATACATGCGGAACCAGGTGTTGATACGGAAGATACGTCCGTTCGCTTTGACCGCATCAACAACCTTTTTGCCTTCGCCAATAGTACGTGTCATCGGTTTTTCGCACCAGATGTCTTTCCCCGCCTGAGCGGCATAGACGGAAATCGGGCCATGCCAATGCGGAGGCGTGCAGATATGGACAACGTCGACATCTTTGCGCTGCAAGACATCCCGGAAGTCACGGTATCCATCCACCTTCCGTCCATAGAGCTTTTCTCC
>Ga0268284_1001225_pt1 | contig 13915 bp, 10 predicted proteins | sample saktaG_14_FD_190137 | JGI IMG/M metagenome (GOLD analysis project Ga0268284, IMG submission 190137) | Saline water microbial communities from Sakinaw Lake, British Columbia, Canada - sak_2013_06_06_40m | ecosystem: Environmental > Aquatic > Non-marine Saline and Alkaline > Saline ... | reverse complement strand
CTTAAATGCGGGTATGGCTGCATCGATCTGATCCTGACTGGCATAGATGTTGCCAATTCCATTCCAGGGGTGGGCAAAGTTGGGTGCCAACTGGATGGCTTGCTGGTAATTACAAAAGGCTTCATCTGTGCGTCCGAGTTTCAGATATACATTTCCGATACCATTTAAGCACATTGGGTCATTTGGGTTGCATTGCATCGCGGTATGGAAAGCATCGAGGGCTTCATCAAAACGGTCAAGTTCGTTGAGAAGGTTTCCCAAATTATTCCAGGAGAAGATCTGATCGGGAATCAGGCTGCTGGCTTGTTTTAAGGCTTCAATGGCCTCACTAACCTGGCCTGAGTTGGCTTGAATGAGCGCCAGGGAATTGAAACAAAAAGCTTCGAACCATTTATTTTCAGTTTTGGCAGCGAGCTGCAAGGCAGTTTGGGAGAGCCCGATGGCTTTGTCAATATCTCCTTTGCGCCAATGCAAAACCCCCAAAGAAATGAGCAGATCAGCCCGTACTGATGTGGATTCATTGATCTCAGGAAGTTCCGCTAATAAGGAATCCCGCAGGGCGATCCTGTTATCGATATCGTCCATCGAGTTGGAATATTCCCCGATGCCCTGCCAGATGGATCCCAGACTGCGCAGGGGTGATAGACCGGGGTCCATATGTTCCAGAAATTCGACAACGCGATGGCGGTAACCCCAAAATTCCGGAGCATAGCGCGCCAGGTCATTGGCTTCTTCGACTGACAGCCAGAAGACAACCCGAACCGAGCGGTTGATGAAATAATCCCGGCCATTGTTCAGCGCCCGGTAAGCCTGGGCGTTTTCCTGCCCGCCACCCAACTTAAAACCTTCAACAAATATCACCTTTTTGTCTATGAGAGTCAGATTTGTGAGATACGCCGGGATATCTGAATTTTCATCACCTTCGATCTTGAAGGAATGAACATCCTGACCCACAGCCAGCAAACGACTTTTGAGGATGGATTCAACCTCTTCGTGAATATGGTCAGAATTAAAGATCGCTAGCAGGATGGATGGCCTCTGCCATCGTATGGCCAGCTCAAGCTCCCGGAACAGAATATCAATCCGATCATCTAAGGCCCCGGTACTTGTCGTTTGGATTGGGATTTGGGTTGTTGTCATAATTATTTATCCGGTTACTTGCTTGATATGGTAGGTTCAGTCATTCAACAAATTTCTTAGAACAGGATGGACATCACACCAATTTTCGCCATCACGATATTCCAATAATGCCAGAAGTTGAAGCAAAGAAGTAAGACGGTTGTTATATTCGAGGCGATTATCAACCTGTACTTTCTTTAGTATTACAATGTCTTCCTTCTCGAGAATGCGGCGGTATTCATTGCGAATCTCGGTAGCTGCAAATTCGACATCTTCGATCTCCACCTGGGCAGTCTTGCGTCTGCGAGCCTGGCCGAGGGCAGTGCGCATGATGCGGGCCATCTCCCGAAATACTCCACCACTGTACGTGATGGCTGTTTGCAGAGCAAAGGGGTCCATTAATTGGATGTCCATTCTTTGTTTTACAAAGCGCTCAAGGGTTTCATAGCCACCATTGACCCGTTCGGTTGGTTTGAGGCGTGGGTGAAGGTTGATATTTGGCAAGAAGACAGCCTGATCCCGAATTGAATCGAAATCTTTACTATAAAATAGAGCACTTGAAACCGTGTAAACAATGGCGCAATTGGGCTGCATCATGATCTCACGCCTGTCATGGAAGATGGCACGTGCTTTTTCAAGTTCAGGTTTATCCAGATCGTCAATCAGGATGAGAGGAATGCGTTTTTCCTTGCTGTAAATGGCTGTGGCAATGTTGTTGATAACCGAGATAAGACCGGTAATATCCCTTTCAAAAACCTGCCTGATCTCTGTTCGTGTTTTGGGTTCAAATTTCATTTTTAACCCAGCATTGATGAAGAATGCTTCCACCCCTGCACCCAATTCATATTGGACAGGCAATCCGCTAATGGTTTTTACTTCTTCCTCCACTCTACCGCGCCAGGAGTTCAATTCTTTAAGGAGCTGCTCAGGGAGTTTGCCTCCATTCTTGCGGTATTCACGGAACATGCGACCACCAACAGCCAGAAGGATATCTCGAAAATCCAAGTCAATAATATCTGCTTCATCCCGGATGCTGAAATTTATCGGCCAGAATTTTTCAAGGATCTTGGTGTTGCTCATAAGGTGCAATAATTCGGTGGATTTTCCACAGCCACGGTGCCCGGAGAAGAAGAATTTTGGAGGGCGGTAGAAGGGTGCCAGCAAGGCATCCTCCAACTCGGCAATCGGGTTGCCGGGACGATTGATATAAAATGGGTTGGTTGCTCCGTTCTTTCCTGGTTTGAGGGGCAGATCAAGTTCGAAATTTAACCAGGCCCGGTCGAAGTCCTTTGCCATGATGTATTCAAAATCAATCATTCGTTACCTCTTGTTTGCCTGAGTGGTTCACACAGATACCCTTAAAGCGGGGTCAGTGCATTACGAGATTCAGGGTTGAATAACGGTTGGGGTCAGTCTCGGAATCCATTAGCTTTATTTCCTGTTCTGACCATGCTTCTGCAGACCAAATCTCAAAGAAATCACCCATTCCTACCAAGACAGTTGGGGATTGTAAATCGGCTATTCGACGGAGTTTGTCGGGGATGATCATTTGCCCGGACTTGTCTATGAAAATTTCATTTGCATTGCCCAACAATAAACGCATTAGCATGCGGGCATCTGGATCCGTAAGATTCATGGACAATACACTGGATGATAATTTCTGAAAAGCCTGGCTGGTAAGCACCATCAGATTGCGATCAAAACCTCGCGTAATCATTGCTCCCGGCATTAGAAGATCACTAAATCCCTTTGGTGGAGTAAGTTGATTGGAGTTGTTGAGCTTAGAGCTGTATTGACCCGAGAACATTTTGTCTTTCCTTTTCGTTTTCCAGTGTAATTCTTACCAATAATAGGGGTCGAATCATGTGACCGACCTTGAATTTAGTATAGCGCCTGTGTTATTTGTGGGAAATGCAAGAAATATGTCTTTAAATAACTGGTACACAATGAAAAATGACCAGGTTTAAAATAATTACTGGTCAAGAATGACCATATGGGTATTCTGAAAGATGAGGCAGAAAAAAAACTTATTCTTTAAAACAAGAAAACGATCTCAATCATCACACGAGACCGTTTTCCTGTAAAAACCCCTTTGAAAGAGCAATTATTTAGATCTATTCCAAGTTCTTATCCAATTCAGATATCCCTTCCCGCAAGGCATACAGAGCAGCTTTCGTTCGATTTTCGACATGGATCTTGGTTAGGATGCTACTAACATACTTGGCTACGGTTCTTTCTTGAATAAAGAGTTCGTTTGCGATCTCCTGATTGCTATACCCGCGAGCAATAAGACGAAGCGTATCCAACTCACGAGAGGTGAGGGCATCCTGCGGCAGGGAGGTATCTTCGGGATTGTTAAATTCATGAATTACTTTCAATGCAATAGAAGGCGCTAAAGATGCCTCTCCTTTGGCGACATCCCGGATGGATTGCACAAGATTATCCCGTTTAAAATCTTTCAGCAGGTAACCCAATGCGCCGGCTTTGATAGCTGGAAAGACGAGATCGTCATCTGCAAAAGCGGTCACTACCAGAATATTCGGCTTTGGTTCGATCTCCAATAGTTGAGGAATGGTTTTTAAACCACCCTGACGGGGCATCGCCAGGTCTAAAAGGATCACATTGGGTTTGAGTTCCCTGGCCTTCTCCACGGCCTGAATGCCATCTTCCCCCTGGCCAACTACTTCAATTTCTGGATAGAACGATAAGATCGCTACCAGCCCTTCGCGGATAACTGTCTGGTCATCAACAATGAGTACTCTAATTTTTTCCATTTTTTCCTCCATCCTTTCTCAACGACAAAACAATTTTAGTCCCATTTCCGGGTTTTGAGTGCATCTTTAATGTAGCCCCAATTTTATCTGAACGCTCGCGCATACTTCGCAGTCCAATACCTCCCTGCTTGTAGTCATCAATATCGAAACCAAGGCCGTCATCTTCAATCTCGAGGATGATGTGTTTTTTGGATTGCTTCAAGTTGATCTCCACTGATTTTGCATGGGCATGCCGGAGAGTGTTATTAAGCGCTTCCTGTGCAATAAAGAAAAATTCTTCCTGCTGTTCAATTGTCAGGGGTATATTATCATCCGATTTGATCTTGCGAACCATATCTGCCCGACCTTCAACGGCATCCAGACGCTGACTGAGGGCAGCAATCAGGCCGTCTTTCTTCAAATTGGATGGACTTAATTCATACAGGAACAGGCGCATTTCTTTAAGAGCCTGGCGGGCATGCTCTCCAATTGGAACCAGGACTTTCGTTGACATTTCTGTGGATCCCATCTCCAAACCAGCCTGGGCTGCTTCTGTAAGGGCCAGAAGTCCATATAATTTTTGAGTGACCGAATCGTGCAGGTCACGTACCAGGCGGGCACGTTCTGCCAAGCTAATGGCTAAGCGACGCTGGCGATCATTGAAAACGAAGTTGGAGATCTCCTCGGATGCAAAATTGAAGCGAATTTTATCTTCCTGATTAAAAGTATCTCCTGATCTGCGCGTTATACAAACCATGCCAAGCATTTGATCGTTGGAACGCAAAGGAGCTGCCAACAGGGTGCCAGGTCCAATATCTTTGAATACAGCTGGAACTTGAGGATCATTCTTGATCTCCCGGGATACGAATGACTGTCTTCTGACCAGCACTTCATTAAATAAGCTTCCGGCCTTCCCTTCATCAACTGTGAACTTGGAAAGCTTATTGGCAATTTGTGTAGATAACCCAAACTGGTTTGCCAGGGCTAACTTAAGAGATTCTCCGTGTTTTTGATCTTCATCCAACAAAAAAATGCTAATGCTCTGGGATTGAAAAACCGGCATGATCTGATACATTGAATCTGATAAGAATGAATGCAAATTGGAGGCGGAACTAGCTGCACTTGCCAAACCACGTAATAATAAAAACAATTCCTCACGGGCTTGTCGACGAGAATCGTCAGCCATCTTTTGCTCGGTGATGTCACGCCATAAAATGACATGCCCGATCAGTCCTTTGTTGGTTTTGGTAAGAGGTTGCACCCGCAAATTAAAATAATGCCGATAATCCTTCAATTCCAGGCTGCAATTGGTGTCCAATACCAATGTGTCGTTATTGATCTGGCTGATGACATTTGGCCAATCTGTTAGAACATCATTTGCATATAAGCCGAAAATTTCATCTCTTGGCTTATTGATCAACTCTTCAGCAACAGGATTCAGATCGATGACATTTTTATTTTCATCCAAAACCATCCAGCCATCCTTCAAGAGCTCAATTACAGAATCCCGGGACTGAATTGAATAATCCAGCAGGTGGTTTCGAAGTATGCCGAGGACCAGCATAATTCCTGGGATGAGAAAAACAGTAGGTGATAGATCTGCACCCGGTATGATCGCTGAACTTGCCAGGGTGGCGACATATAAGATCAGAGGTGCGACCATCCCAAGAAAAAGTAAACCAGATAATTTGCGATTCGTTTTTGAAGGACGTATATAAGTTTGACCGATTATCAAGATAGATGCCAATAGCAAACTGTAATTGTAAACAGTGGTTATCCAATACCACGGTCCTATCTGTAAGCCTGTGCCAAAAAAAGGTTCGGTTGTCCGGGCGTAGAAAAAACTATGCCGTTGATTTGTTAAAAAAATTACGAGAGTGAGAATTGGTTCGATCAGGAATAAGCTGAAAGTGCGTCTGTTAAGCCAATTGTCTGTGTCTGAATATTGCAAGGAAAAAATGAAAAGGGAAAGGCGGGTTATTATTGCTGCAAGATAGGTAATGGCAAGCCAATAGTTCATCCTGGGCTGGGTGATATTGGGGAAAATATAATATAGGATGGACCAGATCGATAACCCGACGGCAAAGAAGATCAGGCTTGTTGCAATTCGGGACCTCGGATTTTTAGCTGATGTCCAAATAATTATTGTGGAGACTATCAGTAAAATCAGTAATATGAATCCCTTGAGAAAATTCATTTATCCTCTTTTCCTTATCCCTTTAAAAGGTTCTACCATCAATAACCAGCCATCAATTCCTGGTATCGGGAATCAGCATGCAAGCCATTAAAATTCTGATTGGTACGAACCGAATCAGGGTTTATCTGGTTTTCATCAAGGGCGATTTTCAGAAATCGGATGGCTGCATGGTGGTTCCCGCATAATGCTTCGAATTCGGCTTTTGTGAGGGCAGGCTGGTTTTCCAGCAGAGGCTGAGCCAGGGAAAAGTGTTTTGAGGCAGAATCGGATCTGCCCATCTGCCTGTAACAAGCAACCAGACCGGCATAGGGTAAGATAAATTTGGGAGTGAGTTTTATTGCCTTGTTGTAGGATGAGATGGCATCTTTAAATCGATTCATGCCCCGATAAATATTGCCCAGATCGTTCAGCAAGGAAGTATTTTCCGGAACCAGACGGATGGCTTTTTTATAAGCCCGAATGGCTAAATCAGGCTGCCCGGAATCCAGGTGTGTATGGGCCAGGTTGATCCATGGTTTGGCGTTCTGAGGTTCAAAGCGAGTAGCCTGCTTATAAGCAAGCAGTGCTTCAACCCTATTCCCGTTCTCAATGTGAAAATTACCCAGATTATTCCAGGCATTTGCATATCTGGGAGAAAGTTTGATGGCTTTCTTGAAGGCATGCAGTGCATCTTCCTGGCGACCCTGATCATTAAATACGCGTGCCAAATTGTTCCATGCGGCCGGGCTGTGAGGCTCCTGCTCGATGACCTGATGAAGTATGGTTTGGGATTTATCCATTAAGTATTGATCATGATAGAGCATCCCCAAAGCTATCTTGAATTTCACCTGGATGGCGGCAGCTTGTGGATGAGACGCCAAAGCCAGGCCATTTTCCAGATAAGATGTAGCCCGATCGTAATCCAGTTGGCACCAGTTTAAAAAAGCGAGAGCATACATCAGGTCTGTACGAGTAAACAGGGATGAATCACTGACGGGTAAGTCAGCCAGCATGGATTCCCGGAGAGCGATCTTGGCTTTCAGGTCATGCGGTGTTTCATTAACCTGCCAGTCCCGCCAGGAGAGATTATCCCGAAAGGATGAAAATTTTGATGAAATATTATCTGGAAATTCGACCACCCGGTGCCGGAAAGCCCAGAAATCGGGAGCATGGTGGGGCAGGTCGCTGGCTTCTTTCTGATTTAACCAAATGACCAGGCGGATCTTTTCATCCACGAATAATTCGCGACGCATATTTAATGCTTGATAGGTATTCGATCTACTCCGGCCACCACCCCACCTTAAACCGGAGATAAAAAAGACTACTTTATCATGCTGTTCAAATTGGGATACGAACCAGGCGAGGTCAAAGTTTTCCTTGTCAACTTTAATGCGAGTGACCTTTTGCCCAAGCCATACGATGTGTTGCTCAAGTGACTCCTGGGCCCGGTTGTTTATAATTTCTGATGGGTAAACTGCAAGCAGGATGGAGGGGCGATCCCATTTGATGGCGAGATCAATCTCTTCGAGCAGGGTAGTTATCCGGTCTTCGAATGATTCAGAAGATATATTGGGAACCTGACCTGAGAAGGATGGATTATTCATTAGATTTGATTATACAACAAGTAATGTATTTTAAATCGGTGAAGGGGACATCATAAAAAGTCAGAAAGACCAGATATTGGCAAGGCATGCTAGTGGTAGAATCTAATAAATTATTTTGCTCATCAACTTCCGAGCAGAAGAAGATCTGGTTTGATTTAGACGATACCTTACCAAATCCAGTTCTGTTTTAAGGACAATAATTTGGAGGAGATCATGACTAAAGTTTATATCATAGATGCCATTCGTACACCCATTGGAGCGTTGGGCGGAGTCCTATCTTCGGTGCGTGCCGATGATCTGGCTGCAATGGTGATCAAGGCTATTGTGGATCGTAATAAATTAGATCCCAGCCTGGTGGAAGAGGTTTATATGGGGTGCGCCAATCAGGCCGGAGAAGATAACCGCAATGTAGCCCGCATGGCATCCTTACTGGCCGGGTTGCCGGTGGAAGTGACAGGGGTAACATTTAACCGACTGTGCGCTTCCGGATTGAATGCTGTTAACCAGGCTGCACGAGCCATCAAGGCTGGTGAGGGTGATGTTTATATTGCAGGAGGGGTCGAAAATATGTCCCGGGCGCCATATTCCATTCCGAAAGCTGAGAAAGGTTTTCCATGGGGAAACCTGACCATGTGGGATACAAGCCTGGGATGGCGGTATCCGAACCCGATGATGGAAAAGATGTACGGTACCGAACCGATGGGGGAAACAGCCGAAAATATTGCCGCAATGAAACCGGAAATTACCCGTGAAATGCAGGATGCTTTTTCTGTGCGTTCGCACCAGAAAGCCATAGCAGCCATCGACAACGGAGTATTTGCGCAGGAGATCCTGCCTGTTATCATTCCGCAACGGAAAGGGGAAGCGCTGGTGGTGGATACAGATGAACGTCCACGCAGGGATACCAGTATGGAAACCCTGGCAAAATTACGACCGGCTTTTAGAAAGGAAGGGGGCAGCGTTACTGCGGGGAATTCTTCAGGGCTGAATGATGGAGCCGCGGCGTTGTTGCTGATGAGCGCTGAAAAAGCCAATGAACTGGGGCTAAAACCCATGGCCCGCCTGGTGACATCTGCTGCTGGAGGAGTACCCCCGCGGATCATGGGTCTGGGACCTGTTCCAGCGACTACCAAAGCGCTCAAACGTGCTGGTTTACAACTTTCTGATATCGGCCTGATTGAGCTAAATGAAGCATTTGCTGTGCAATCCCTGGCAGTTATTCAGGAGTTGGGAATTGACCCGGATATTGTCAATGTCAACGGGGGTGCCATTGCACTCGGGCATCCGCTAGGCTGCTCCGGGGCTCGCATCCTGACCACTCTATTATATGAAATGAAGCGTCGAGCAATGGATCAAGAACAGCCATTTTATGGTCTGGCTTCCCTGTGTGTGGGTGTTGGTCAGGGTGAAGCAACCATTGTGGAGTGGGTCAGGTAATTCAATTTCCGACCTTTTCCCATATGAAGGGAACATCCAGTGAAGAGATTTCGTCTTCAGCATATAAGACAGATATATTAAAATTATGATTCCCTTGGATGCAAATATCTTATTCCGGGTTTATGGGAAGCTCCTTATTTCGGGAGGTCGTATGCCGATAAATTCTCCAATTATAAAAATTTTCTCATTCCTATTGATCATAATGCTGGCAACCCTAGCATGCTCCCTTCCCGGGATCCCTGCACCTGTTCCGGCAACTGAAACACCGGCAACAGAAGTGCCAACTAGCTTGCCACTGGCATCCCCAACCCCGGATCCCATCTTACCTGCATATCTGCCAGATCTGCCGATTATCAGCAATCCTGCACTTGTCCAGATCCACATGTTAGACCTTGTGAATGGCTGGGGAGCCACAGAGACCAACCTGGTGCGAACCGTGGATGGCGGGTTGACCTGGTATGACATGACCCCACCTGGAGTCAGCAGCCTGGGATACTCTGCCAGTATCTTTTTCCTGGATGAAAACACGGGTTGGGTGGTGATCGGCGCTTCCGATTTTCTCAATGGTACATTGGAAATCACCACAGACGGCGGTTCTAGCTGGTCTGGATTTTTTGTGCCATTTACCGGGGGGCAGATCGAATTCATCAATACGACGACGGGATTCATTCTGGTCAGGCGTGGGGCTGCAGCCGGCTCTTCGGCTGTGGACGTGTATTCCAGCACAGATGGAGGCGTAGACTGGATGCCTGTGTATGTCATGCAACCGGGAGTCGGCGGTGATGTGAATACCCTGCCTTTCAGCGGGCAAAAAAGCGGTTTTACTTTTTTAGACAGTTTGCACGGTTGGGTGGGAGGCAGCATTCCCATGGATGGGAATGTCTATTTGTATGCCAGCTCAGATGGCGGGCACATCTGGGGCAAACAAAATATAAGTCTACCGAGCGGGTATGAAACTGCCATGACCGAGGTGGGTAGTCCTCAATTCTTTTCTGGGACAGAAGGTGTTTTACCGATTCGCCTGATGTTGGATAATATGGCCTATGACTTTTATGTGACCCACAACAGTGGGGTTACATGGACTTCAAGTTCTCCGATGGTTAGCAATGGGCAATATTCGATCGCTTCGATCAATGATTTCTTCGTGTGGGATGGAGGTGCGAATATATATGTTTCACATGATGGAGGACAAACCTGGAATTCAGTTGCCACCAATATCAAAGTGACGGATATATTGATGAAATTTGAGTTCGTGGATACTCAGACAGGCTGGTTGTTGACAGGTGATGCGGCCAATCACCATTCTCTCTATAAAACCCTGGATGGCGGTTCTACCTGGAATATTTTGACCCCGTGAGTATCTTGGAGGCGAGAAAACTATGAGAAAAAAGAATTATTCTTATATGGTTTTAGTGCTGGTCATTTTATTTACTGGTTGTGGTCAACCAGCTGGTTTGCCAGCTCAAAATCAAACTACTCCCAGCTTGGATCCAGCTTACACTATCCCAGCACCGTTAACCTTGGAGATGCTTAAGAACACTGAATACCAGGCTCAAAATGGAATGAGGCTGGTAAAAATGGTGGATGGAAAATATGAGATCGGCTCAGGCGCTGATTACATGTCTGTCAGCATGCTGGACAAGGTTGCCTTTGGGGATCTGAATTCGGATAGTTCCCAGGATGCAGCCATTATCCTGGTGGAGAATTATGGTGGCAGTGGCGCATTTGAGTACCTGGTTCCAGTTTTTAACAATAGTGGTGCCCCTTTGCCTTCCAGCGGATTTTTCCTCGGTGACCGTGTAGTTGTAAATTCCTTGAATATTGCAGATGGCCGCATTATTTTGGATATGTTGGTGCAAGCCCCGAATGACCCTTTATGCTGTCCAAGCCAACCCATGACCCAATCCTATAAATTTTATTGGGGACCCGGCTTGATACCGGTAAAAGTCAGTAGTGGAACACCAACGGGTGGTTTGCGGGAGATCGTGTTTGATACCCCCAGGGAAGGTGATGAGGTGTCCAACCCTATTCAGCTTACAGGTAAAGTGAGCATTTCTCCTTTTGAAAACACATTGGTGGTGCGGATTATGGATTCCAACAACAACCAAATTTACCAGGGACCGATCATGGTTTCCTCCCCGGATATGGGCGCCCCAGGGAGTTTTGATGCAATGGTGGACATATCCGGCTCTCCGGTCAGCCCGGGAATGATAAGGATCGAGATCCTGGACATAAGCATGGCAGATGGTTCAACCCTGGCAATGGATTCTGTGGAATTGATTTTGAAATGATCAACTCTAATATTTGTTAAAAATGAAGAGGTCACCCGATCTATTGGGTGACCTCTTACGATCTGATGAAAGCAAAAAATGGGTCAGATTGCCAGTGAGTCCAGCTTGCGGATGACCATGACTACTTTCCCCTGGATTATGAGATCGGCAGTGCTATCTACATAAATTGGCTGCATAGTGGGGTTGGCAGGTTGCAGGCGGATGCGCTTTTCTTCCTTGAAATAGTATTTAAGAGTGGTTTCATCTTTATCTTTTAACCAGACTGCCACCATTTCTCCATTTTGAGCTGATTGGGCTCTCTTCATGATCACAATGTCTCCATTGTTAACCATGGCATCGATCATCGATTCGCCTTCCACTTCCAGAGCAAAAAGTTCGCTGGTCTTTTCTTTGGCTGATAATAGGCTGCGTGCTATCTGGATGTTGCTCTCTGCATCAAAATAATTGAAGTCTGATGCAGCGATGGGGATCGGCTCACCAGCGATAATACGTCCCATGATGGGGATGTTCAACAGTTCATTGATGCTGCTGGAGATATTCTGCATAGTTTGAGAGATACGCTCGCCGGTTCTTTTGACTGGCGAAGTAAGGCGGACGCCGCGTGAGACGTTATGATCCCTCTCGATCAAATTCAATTCTTCGAGTTGCTTGAGATAATAGGTGACCACTGATGTGGAAGATATTCCGGTGGCTTCTCCAATCTCGCGAATGGAAGGGGGGTATCCGTTATTTTCCTGGCGGCGGGATAAATAATCCAATATTTTTTGGTGCCGTTCGTTTTTGATCTTTCGAGGTCTTACCATTTTTGCCTTCCTTTCCAACTATTCGCTCATATGTGCTAATAATAACACGAACATACGTTCTGTGTCAAGTACGACTTTTATATGTGTTTGAATGATAATGGCTGAATAAAAATTAATTCAATTATCGAATATCCACCGTTCATGAGGAAATAACTTGAATAAAGAAAAACGGTAGAAAGCGCGATGGACTCGAGATGTTGAACGCAATTTGATTGATTCTTAATGAAATGATACCAATAATCAAGAAAATTGAAATTATGTTTATAAATATTGATATAATTACTTGACTAATTAATATTATTGGGTATAATATTTATAGAAACAATAAAAAATCTGCTTGAAGATATATATTACTACCCCGCTAAAGAAGATATTTTACCTTTATTTTATTAAGCGGGTACCCAGAAAGATCTGTGTTAATAGTGGAAAGAGGTGAATATATGAAGCAATCTTTGAGTGCCTGCCCGGTTTGTGATTCTGAATTGGTGGTCTCCCGTTTATACTGCCCAGCCTGTGACACAACGATCGAAGGGCGTTTTACAAATGGGGCTTTTCCGGGCTTGACAAGCGAGCAATTGGATTTTGTGGAAACTTTTGTGCGTTGTGAAGGCAAGATCACCCGCATGGAGGATGAACTCAGCCTCTCTTATCCCACCATTCGCAATCGATTGCATGAAGTTATCCGTGCCATGGGGTATGAACCCGGCAAGGATGATGATATCCCTGAAATCACGGGAAAAAAGCGCTTAAAGATCCTGGAAGAATTGGATGAGGGGATTATCACAGCTGATGTGGCGCGTCGCCTTTTGCAGGGAGAGGAGTGAAAAATGGAACAACAAACTTTGCAAGCTGATGCCAATTCGCAAATCCTGGTACGGTCTGTTGATGGTGACCTGCGTGTGGCCGGTTGGGAACGGTCTGAGATCATGGCAAAAACCAATGGCGACAACCTGGATATCGAGGCGGACGGTCCGAATTTTTCGATATCTTGTGATGATGATCTGATCCTTTACATGCCTCGCCAAGCGAGCCTGAACGTAGAAAATGTGTCCGGGGACGCCAGTCTGCAGGCTTTAACAGGAGCTGTCAAACTGGGAACTTTGAGTGGTGATCTGTCTTTGAATGATGTACAAACTACCGAGATGGATGAATCATCAGGCGATGTTACCTTACGCAATGTTGGCAGTGTGAGTTTGGAAAATTTGAATGGTGATCTAAACTTACACAAAGGCCGCGGGGATTGTTCAGTTGTCAACGTAAATGGGGATGCTTCCTTGCGGGATGTTGAAGGGAATATCAACCTTGAGAAAGTGAATGGTGATCTCTACCTGCGGAATGTACGTGGATCTGTTAACGCACAAGTAAACTCTGATGCAGCTTTGAATCTGAAACCATTACCGGGATTAGAGTACCACGTTAGTGCAAACGGGGACATGCTTATTCACCTGCCAGAAGATGCCAACGCTGAACTGCACCTGGCGACGATGGAATGGGAATCCTTGAGTGTGGATTTCCCGGGTGTCATTTTGGAGGAGGAAAGCCCAACGCAAAAGATCACCCTTGGGGACGGTTCTGCTAAAATTTATTTGACAGCAGGAGGGGACTTGATGCTGACTAGCAAGTCTGAAAGATGGAATTCGACTGCGGAATTCGGTGTGGGTATGTCGGATGGATTCGGGATCCCACCCATTCCACCAATCCCACCGATACCACCCTTCCTACATGATCTGAC
>Ga0268284_1001222_pt1 | contig 13950 bp, 12 predicted proteins | sample saktaG_14_FD_190137 | JGI IMG/M metagenome (GOLD analysis project Ga0268284, IMG submission 190137) | Saline water microbial communities from Sakinaw Lake, British Columbia, Canada - sak_2013_06_06_40m | ecosystem: Environmental > Aquatic > Non-marine Saline and Alkaline > Saline ... | reverse complement strand
GATGACGTGCTTGGCTTCGCGCTGGCTCTTGACTTCCTCATAGAGCTCTGTGAAGACCGGGAGCGTCGCCTTCTTGAAACGGGGCTTCCAATCCAATGCGCCACGCTGTGCAGTCGCGGAGCAGTTAGCATACATCCAGTCCATGCCGTTTTCGTCCACGAGGCGGATCAGGCTCTGCGTCAGTTCTTCAACGGTTTCGTTGAAGGCTTCCGACGGGCTGTGGCCGTTCTTGCGGAGGACATCGTACTGCGCTTCCATCACGCCAGCGAGGCAGCCCATGAGCACGCCGCGTTCGCCCACGAGGTCCGAGGTCACTTCATGCTCGAACGAGGTCGGGAAGAGGTAGCCGGAGCCGACGGTGATACCGATGGAGAGCGTACGGTCAAGCGCCTTGCCTGTTGCGTCCTGCGCAATCGCGAAGCTGGAGTTGATGCCCACGCCCGCGAGGAAGTTACGGCGCACCGAGGTGCCCGAACCCTTGGGGGCGACCATGATGACATCCACATCCGCGCTCACCTTCACGCCCGTCAGCTTGCGATAGACCCAGCCGAAGCCATGCGAGAAATAGAGTGCCTTGCCTGCGGTCATAAAGGGTGCGATGCGCGGCCACACCTGCTTGATGGCGGCGTCATTCAAGAGAATCATCACGACGGTGGCCTTCTGGCAGGCTTCCTCGATATCAAACAAGGTCTTGCCAGCCTTAAAGCCATCCTTCTCGGCGCGCTTCCAGTCATTGGCGAACGTCTTGTCTTGTCCGATGATGACGTTGACACCATTGTCGCGCATGTTCAACGCCTGTGCCGGCCCCTGGACACCATAACCGATGATCGCGATGGTTTCATTCTTTTTCAGGAACGCCTGCGCCCTCTTCAGCGGATACTCTTTACGTGTGACGACGGTCTCAACAACACCGCCAAAATTAATCTTAGCCATAGTTTCTAAACTCCTTTTTGTCCTTTTCACCCTTTATAAGGGTAAAAAAAGAAGCATACATCATACCTGCCTTGTGCCCTTTAATCAAGTGTGAAAACCGAAAAAGCAAAAAACAGGTTTGAAAACAGGAGCGATTGACCGAAAATCTGCTTAAAATTGGGCTTGCGGGAGCAAGGCTCAAGGGGGTATACTCTTACGCTATGTTTTATCCAATAAAAAACTTTTTATTTTTAATGGCGGCAATGGGGATGTTTGTGAGCTTAAGCGACAAAGCCCTTGCCCAAGGGGATCCGTTACACATCACTATTACCAAGACGGGCGCTAAGAAGGATTCCGTGTCGTTGGCGGGCTTGCGAGCCTCTGGGGCGAACGGACAGCTTTTTGTGCAGACGCTGAAGCGCGATCTTGAACTCTCCGGATGGTTCAAACTGTCGAGCGGGAATGATGGGACGATCAACGTGGTCGGCGCGCTGATTGAGACGGGCAGCGGCATTCAGAGCAGTTGCAAAGTCGCCTGGCCGGGCAAGAGCTTTAATTGGACACGTACGGCCGCGAGCAGTACAGAGGTGCGGCAAGCCGCGCATGCGCTTGCGGATGAGATGGTCGAGCAGATTAAAAAAGAAAAGGGCATTGCCTCGACGCGCATTGTTTTCATCAACCGTCGCGGTAGCAATAATGGCGATGTCTATGTGTGTGATGCCGACGGTGGCGGGATGTACCAGGTGACGCATGACAGTGCAGGTGTGATCGGTCCGCAGTGGGGCGTCAACCGCAACGACCTGATCTATACCAGCCTCAAGCCCGGTTATCCGATGCTGATGCGTCAGACGATTGGCGGGGGGCGTAAGACGTTGGCGAATTTCAAGGGACTCAATACGGGAGGCGCTTTTTCACCCGAGGGACGTCGCATTGCGCTGATCTTGTCATATCAGGGCAATGCGGAGCTCTATGTGCTCGATTTGGGAACCTCCAAGGTCGCGCGCATGACGAACACCCCGCTGGGCGCGGAATCCAGCCCCTGCTGGTCGCCGGATGGCAGAAGCATTATCTATGTCAGCGACACGGCCAAATCGCCTCAGCTCTATGTGGTGGATGTCGAATCGCGCGTATCCAAGCGTCTCACCCTCAAAGGTTCACAAAATGTAAATCCGAGCTGGAGTTCCAAGGGGCAAATTTGCTATGCTACATTGCGCGGTGGAACATTCCAAATCGCGATGATGAATCCGGCGGGCGATGCTTCGTCAGAGATCGTTCCTGGACAGCCTGAGGGGTGCGAAGATCCCTCATGGGCGCTGGATGGTCGGCATATCATTTGTTCGGCGAGGAATACGCTGTATATTCTGGACACACTGGGCGATCCGGCGGTACGGTTGATTAATGCGTCAGGGAACTGGCGGTCACCGGACTGGAGCAAGTAATCACGTCATAAACGATACAAAACAAACAAAGGAGACAGGTAGCATGATGAAGTCACGCATGATGATTGCAAATTTCGCATTGGTTTGCGGTTTGCTGGGATTAGGCACGGGTTGCAGTTGGTTTGGAGGCGAAGACACTCCGTTAAACACGCCAACCGAGCCTACGGTCGTGGCGAATCCTACGGATGAAGGAACGGGCGCATCCTTGGCGGGTTCGCGCTTTGAAGACACCCTCAAGAAGGTCGAAGGCATTACGCTGTCTCCGGTCTATTTCGCCTTTGATAGCTATGCTTTGGCACCGAGCGAAACCGCAAAGATCGAGCAAGTCGCTAAGCACCTGATCGCCAATGCTTCGCAAGTGCTGGTCGTGGAAGGCCATTGCGACGCACGCGGCAGCGCCGAATACAATCTGGCGCTGGGCGAGAATCGCGCCCAGTCCATCCGCACCCACTTGACCAATCTGGGCGTCGATGGCAATCGCATCCAGACACGCAGCTTTGGTTCCGAGAAGCCGGCGATGGCGGGTTCGGGCGAAGCCGTGTGGAAGATGAATCGCCGCGGCGAATTCGCGCTGTATCAGAAATAATGGACATGACCGCGTAAATCGCGGATTGTCACGCACGGCTATCGTATCCTATTCGCGCAAGAGGACCTGTGCGCAAGGGTGCATAGCCGTGTGCTGTTTTCAAGAAGAGAGGATTTAAGAGGATGGTTATGCCTCAGCTCGCATTTTTAATGGAATCGGTCGGCATGGGGGAATGGGTTGTCTTGCTGGCTGTTATTCTGATTGTCATGGGACCGAAGAGTCTGCCCGAAACGGCGCGCAAGCTGGGGCGTTGGTCTGAAACGTTCCGTCGCGCAGCAGAAGAGTTTAAGCGGCAAATTATGTCGATGGATCAGGAGGTGCATCCTCAAGAGCCCGAGCCTCGGTATTCCGATTACGACTATGGCAGTGGCGAAGAACACGCCAAGAGTCCGGAGGTAACTGAAAATAAGGACGCGATTAGTGAACCTGTTGCTCCGCCAGAAGCTGTTTCGGAAACAGCGCCAACCGAGCACAACGATGCCGAACCTCAAGTGGCGGATGTGCATCCAAGCGAGGGGCTACCGGATTCCGCCCAGTATTATGGCAACGAAAAACTGGTTGCAGGCATGGAAGGGGAAAAGAAGACATGAAGGTTGGGCGTTTCTCTCTGAATGAAAAAGAGGGCGAGGAGTATAATGATCCGCCTCGGCCCTTTCTTGAACACCTCTTGGATTTGCGGGATTGCGTGATTAAGTGCGCCATCTCCTGGGTGGTCTGTTCTCTAATCATTGTTCCCTTTATTCCAAAAATCATGAAGTTTCTCATGGCCCCAGCAGGCACGTCAATCGATAAGGTGCAAGGCTTGGGTTGGACGGTTGGTGTAGAGATGATTCTGCGCATCGTCTTCTGGGGCGGGACAACGCTCAGCCTGCCGCTATTGGCCTATTTTATTATGCGCTTTGTTTTCCCGGGTCTCAAGCGCAGCGAGAAGACGCTCATCCTGATCTGCTTGATCAGTTCGACCTTCCTCTTCCTGGGCGGTGTCTGGTTGGCGTATGCGACCACCTTGACGATCGCCATTCAGGTGCTGGAGCAAATCACGACGTGGGTTGGACTTCGCACGGATATCGTGCGGATTGACGATCATATCTCGTTTACGCTGAAGATGCTGATCGGCTTTGGTCTGGCGTTTCAATTGCCGCTCTTGCTGATGGCACTGGGATGGCTCGGGTTTATTTCATCCCAGGCTTTGCGGGATAAGCGGCGTCTGGCGATTGTGATCATCTTTATTATCTCCATGGTTCTGACCCCGCCGGATCCCGCATCGCAAATCATCATGGCCATTCCGATGTGCATCTTGTATGAGATGTGTATTTGGGCGATCTGGCTGCGAGAAAAGGCTATTCGCAAAAAGAAAGATGCGAAATACGAAACATAGGAGGGATCACGATGCGTACAGCAACAAAGACACGTAAGACACGCGAGACGGATATCTCCATGTCGCTGAACTTGGACGGTACAGGCGTTACGAAAATATCCACCGGCATTGGATTTCTGGATCACATGCTGGAGTTGTTCGCAAAACATGCGCTGATCGATCTCGAGGTGCAGGCCACAGGCGATGTGCATGTTGATTTTCATCATACGGTGGAAGATGTGGGCCTTGTACTCGGTACCTGCATCCAGCAGGCGCTTGGGGATCGTAAGGGGATTCGGCGGTATGGGTTTTTCGTGCTGCCCATGGACGAATCACTCGCCGAGGTCGCGATTGATTTAGGCGGCCGACCCTTCTGTGTATTCGCCAGCGCATTGAAACATGCCAAGACCGGCGATTTCGATGTGAAGCTGCTGGAAGAATTTTTCCGTGCCGTGTCGGTTGAAGGACGTATGAATATCCACCTGCGTCATCTGTACGGCGATGAAGTGCATCATGTGTGTGAAGCGCTCTTCAAAAGTTTCGCGCGCGCCTTCCGTATGGCCGTTGAAACCGATCCGCGCGAAAAGGGAATCCCTTCGAGCAAGGGAACGCTGTAACCCGCTATGATTATTTTACCTGCCATCGACTTAAAGGACGGCAAATGTGTGAGGCTTCGCCAAGGCAAGGCGGAGGACGTGACCGTATACTCGGATAATCCTGTAGCGCAAGCGCAGACATGGCTCGCGCAAGGCGCTGAACAGTTGCACGTGGTGGATCTCGATGGCGCGTTCCAGGGTGAACCCAAACACGCCGCTGTTATCGGGGACATTGTGCGCGCGCTCAAGATTCCGGTGGAAGTGGGCGGTGGCTTGCGCACGGACGCGCATATTGAAGCGCTTCTGAAGGAAGGCGTTGCACGCGCCATCATCGGCACGCGTGCGTTGGGCAATCTGGCGATGTTGGCTGCGCTGATCCGGCGCTTTGGCGATCATATCGCGGTGGGCATTGATGCGCGCGATGGCTTTGTGCAGGTCAAGGGTTGGGTGGAAACAACCGAGACCCGCGCCATCGATCTGGCCCGACAGATGGAAGCGGTCGGCGTGAAGACCCTCATCTACACCGACACAGCCACGGATGGCATGTTGGGCGGACCGAATCTCAACGCAATGAAGCAGATGTGCCTGGCTGTGCCGTCCTGCAACGTCATTGCCTCTGGGGGCGTGAGCGCCCCTGAACATGTGACCGCGTTGACAGCCTTGGGATGCGCCAATCTCTTCGGAGCAATCGTCGGGAAGGCACTCTATGATGGGAAGACAACCCTCGCAGCCATGATGGCTGCGGCAAAATAATAATTTATGAAAAATACGCATAAGACGATCTTAAAAAACGGGGCGACCATTGTCACCTCTGCCATGGACGATGCCGAGAGCGTCGCGGTGGGGCTCTGGGCGAATGTAGGCGGACGCCATGAAAAGGCATCCCAGGCCGGCATCAGTCATTTTCTCGAACACCTGCTCTTCAAGGGCACTAAAACCCGGTCGGCCTTGCAAATTTCTCAGGCGATCGAAGGACGCGGGGGTTACCTGAATGCGTTTACCCAGGAAGAGAACACCTGTTATTATGCACGCCTGCCGTATGAGTTTATGGCTCAGGCTGTAGAGGTGTTGACCGACATGTATATGAACGCGATCATCGCGGAGGATGACCTTGAACGCGAACGCGCCGTTATTATTGAAGAAATTAAGATGTATCAGGATCAGCCGCAGGCGGTGGTCCAGGAGCAGTTGCAGGAGGCCATGTATGTGAACCACTCCATGGGACGCCCATTGGCTGGCAGCGAAAAGACGCTGTTACCCATTGACCGCAAGGCCATGCTGGACTACAAGGCGCGCGCCTACACCCCGTCTGCGACAGTCTTTGCCTTTGCTGGACGTCTCAGCCATGAAGCCTGCGTGGCTTGCGTGGAAAAGGCCTTTGCTTCGATTCCGAAGCGCAAAGGCTTGTCGTATCCCTTGGTCGGTGGCGACACAAAACAAAAATCCTTTGTCTTGACGCGCAAGGATATTGCACAGGTGCACGCGGTTGCGGGATTCCGGACCTTTGGACGCCATGACGACCGGCGATTCGCGATGCGCATGCTCAATGGTATTCTGGGCGAAAATATGAGTTCGCGGCTTTTCCAGTCCGTCCGTGAGAAGCATGGGCTCTGTTATGCCATCCAATCCTCTTATCAGTTGTTTGAAGAGACCGGCATTTTTACCATTAGCGGCGGATTCGATGCCGCCCGCGCGGAAGCAGCGCTCAAGCTGACGTGCAAGGAAATCCAGCGCATTATTGAGAAGAAGGTGACGCCTGCGGAGCTAAAGCGCGCCAAGGATTATCTCCAAGGCACGTTCCGTCTCGGACTCGAAGGCGTGGAGCATCAGATGCTCTTGCTTGGAAGCTCGATCTTGAATTATGGTCGACTCATCCCGCCGTCAGAGACCCTAGCAGGTATTCAGAAGGTTACGGCGGAGGATGTGCGGCTGGTGGCGGAAACGATCTTCATGCCAAGCCGCATGACCCTTTCGCTGGTGGTGCCTAACGAACAAAAACAGAGCGATGACGACTGGCAACGGGTGTTTACGATTTAGGTTAAAGGAGCATCATGATTACAAAAAAATCAGCCTGTATCGTCGAAGATCGTGTCAACATGCGCGGCGGTCAGGGAACCGTGCGTCTTGAACATTGGTTTAAGCCAGACAATTTCAAAGCAAAGGTGCGTCTCTGTACACGCATGATCCTTGCCCCCGGAGCAACCATCGGGCAACATGCGCATGAGGCTGATGACGAAGTGTACATTGTCCTTTCCGGGACAGGCCGTATCCTTGAAAAGGGCGAGTGGGTTGACATTGCCACGGGTGATGCCATCCTGACGGGCAACGGTGCCTCGCACAGCGTCGAAAACACCGGCACGGAGCCGCTCGTCATCGCCGCCATTATTATGTTGTATTAATGGCGTATGATCATTCCTCAACAATTGCTCTTACCGCAACAAACCTTCGCGAAGCCTGGCGCGGTCCGGTCCCTTGTGAAAGAGGCCAGCCTCTTCGGTCCGCGGGGCGTGCTGGTGCATGGCCGCTCGCTGGTTACGTCTGGGAAGCTCGCGGAGATTATGGGAAGTTCGACGACGGTTCGGTCGTGGGAGCATGGGGGCGGCGAGCCGACGGTTGAAGGCGTTGATGCTTTGCGCGCGGAACTCAAACGGGACCGTCCCGACTGGGTCGCCGCAGTGGGCGGCGGCAGCGTGATTGACTTGGCAAAGGCTGCTGCCGGCTTGGTGGACGCCCAGGAGACGACAGCCTTTTATCAGCGCAACAATAGCGCCATATTGCCTGCGACGCTTCCGCTGATTGCTGCGCCTGCCACGGCGGGCACAGGATCGGAAGCCACGGTTGTCGCGGTCCTGACAAATCCTGCGCAATGCTTCAAACAGTCGATCCGGCATCCGACTTTCATGCCTAAAATTGTTCTTCTCGATCCAGATCTTTTGGCTGGCTGTCCGCAGGCAACGCTGGCGGCCGCCGGCTTGGACGCCTTTATCCAGGCCTTTGAATCTTACACGAGTCAATATGCAACGCCCTTTACACGTGCGCTCTCGGAATTGGCGCTCGTGCGCATCAGCCAGTCGCTGCTGCCGCTCTATCGGGGCGACATGAGTTTTGCCGGGGACATGCTGGAGGCCAGCACGGTGACGGGTCTCGCCTTTTCACATGCCCGCCTCGGCGTGATACACGGGCTTGCGCATCCGCTGGGCGCGCGCTTTCATGCTGCGCACGGACTGACCTGCGCCTGCTGTCTGCCCGCGGCACTCGCCTTTAACCGCGCCGTCATCGCAAAAGACTTGGCTTACTTGAAGCAGCGCTACGCGTTGGATGTCGAAGAACAAGTCCATGCCTGGCTTTCGGAAATGGCGCTTGAAAATCCGTTCCGAGGAAAGCGCGTGGACGACATAGACACCTTTGTCGCCGAAGTGCTCGCCTCCGGCTCCACGGCCGCCAATCCGCGCACGGTCACGGCGGAAGACGCTCGGCAGTTGCTTGCGGATATTACCGCAGCAGCGTCATGAGGCTTCCGCGTTCATCGGTGAGGGTGCGGATATCCCGGACTTTTGTCCACTCCACATCTTTAATACGCTCGGGGCGTCCGGGATAGTGGTACGAATTGGGCTGCCGCGTCATGAAGACCCAGATGGAGCCGCTGGTGACGGGGGTATCCGAATACCCGATGGAACCATACGCGCAGACCCCTAAATCTGAGGCAACGGATTTACAGACGGGCAGCAAGTCAATGTGCCAGTTGCTGATGTGCACGGCAAGCATGCCTTCAGGCGCAAGACGATCAAAGTAGAGCTGAAACGCTTCACGCGTGGTCAAGTGATAAGGCACGGCGTCGCCATTGTAGGCATCAATGACAAGCAAATCATAAGGCGGGTCCTGCTTCGGATTGCTCTGATGGCTTGCGCGTTCACGTTCCAGCATGCGGCGTGCATCCCCCAGGACGAGATCAACGGTCGCCGAAGTGCTCGGCAGAAAGGTGAAGAGGCTGGTGTTTGTAGCCACGTCGATGACCTGCGTATTGATTTCATAGAAGCGGAAGAGATCGCCCGGACGGCCATACGTGGCAAGCGTGCCTGCGCCAAGGCCGACGATCCCGACTGTCATGGGCACACCCTGCTGATATTTCGGATGCGCGTTAAAGGCAATCCCGCCGCCTGTTGCACCGAAATAAGATGTTGGTATGTGTTGCTGATCTGGCGACATGACTTGCATGCCGTGCGTTGTCTGTCCATACCAGAGATAGTTGACTGGCGTGGAGCGTCCTCCATCCCGAGCGTATTGTTGTGTTACGGCAAGGCAACCGTAGAAGTTGCGTGAGCGATATAAAAGGTGCGAATCGGTCTTCCGTTGTGTGTAATGGGCTAACACCAGCCAGGCGACCATGCTGATGCAGGCCAACGGCAAGCGATAATTCCGGAGACAGCGCCACGCGACCAGCCCTGCGCAAAGCGCAAGAATCAAGGGGTATTCCCAGACTTGCTTAAAGACAAGCGGAGCGAGAAAGGCGGAGATCAGTCCGCCGAGCGCCCCACCAGCCGAGATGAACAGATAGTAGCGCGTCAGGTTGTCGGCCGCGGGTCGCGTTTCATAGAGCCAGCCGTGCAAAATCGAGCCGACCATGAGCAACAGTGCAATACCTGCGGATGCATTGGGTATAAAGCTGCCCGTTCCCCAGAGGCCGCGCGCATAAGCGGCCCCGACCAAGGCGAAGACAGCGCCTAGACCCCAAAGCCACTGCAGTCGTGATGCCCAGGGTGAAAAGCCAATGACATAACTTAACAAAAACGCAGACAGCAGGGCAACCCACACGAAGGGCATCGGCGTCACATCAATCGAGAGATAGACCGTGATCGCATTGAGTAGGAACGAGCTCGTGGCCGGCAGGGCGAGCCATAATAATGCGGGAATGCGCGAATGAGGGGATTCGGGAATGCGGGAATGCGCGAATGCGCGAGTTGTTGGTGATGGCTGTTGTATTTTTGCTTCATTCGCGCATTCGCAAATTTTCGCATTCGCGCACTTCTCTTCCCCTGTTTCCTTCGCCAGCTTGGCGAGCAACGCCACATAGACGGCGAGGCAAAGCGCGAACCCAAACCACTGCCAGGTGAGCGGCACAAACGGCTCCAGGAGGAAGGGATAGATGAGCAGGCCGCAAAAAGAGCCAAAGTTGGAGATGGCATAGAGACGATAGACATCGGAGAGAATTGCCTTATTATCTGATTGCCTTGTTACTGGATCTGATTGCGAGACCCACGACTGGACGAGTGAAGAGTTTGCGGAGAGTAAAATATAGGGCAGTCCTACGAAGAGCAAGACGCAGAACAAGACCTCCAGCGTAGGGTCTTCACTGGTGCCAAAATAATTCTTTAAAATAGGGCGCAGACAGACGATGCCGAGTGTCCACACAATGCTGCTCGCTAATAGAGAGATATGGAGCTTCTTAAATCGGGCGGGGTGGCCTTGATCTGATCGCGCGATGAGATGGGCGTATCCATATCCCACGAGCAGCAGCGTCTGGTAGACGGCCAGACAGACCATCCATACGGACGCGCTTCCGCCGAAGACAGGAAGTAAGGTGCGTCCGGTCAACGGTTGAATCAAAAACAGAAGAAACGAGCCAAAAAAGACCGTGGTGGCGGGTAGGCGTCTGCGATGCAATAAGGACTGCAACATGGGCATGGTCAAGAACCTCTTCATATTCAAAAAAATATTCTTGCACATTAACCGCGCCGTGTTAAAAAGTCAAGGTGAAACCTACAAAACGACCATATACGCCTTGTCATACACGGTCTTGAGTGTTATACTGAAAAAACTGTTTATTAATTTGAAGGTGTGATCATGCGCATTGATTGGGTACAGACGTGGGTAAATACGGTGACGGGGCACACGCCTTTCTCAGATAGGCTGATGGACGGGGTGAAATATGTATCCCTCTTTATGGGGGCATTTTTGATCTCTCTGGTTTTAACACCCCTGTGTCGCGAGTTGGTTCGTAAGCTGGGCATGATTGACCAGCCCGATGCGCGGCGTGTCCATAATAAGCCGATTCCGCGCGGGGGCGGACTCTCGGTGTTCGTTGCGTATCAGGCGCTTCTCGGACTCTATGTGTTTTTCGCGGGGGAGCCCATTAGCGCGGCATTCCCCTATTCCTTTCAAGTCAGTTTTTTAGTTGCGTCGTCCGTATTGGTGGTGCTGGGGTTCATCGACGACAAGCGAGGGATGCATCCTGCTGTGAAGCTGATAGGACAAATCCTGGTGGCGACCTTTCTATTTTTTATGGGTGTCCGCATCGGCGGGATCTTTGTCACTTTTCCGGTCTGGCTGGATTACGGGGTCACGGTCTTTTGGATTGTGGGGGCAATCAACGCGTTTAACCTGATTGACGGACTGGATGGCTTAGCGTCCGGGCTTGCCATGATCGCTTCTGGAGGCATTGCGGGTTCGCTCTTCTTTGCCGGGCAGTTTGCCAGTGCGATCCCTTATCTTGCACTCTGTGGCGCCTGCTTGGGGTTTCTGCGTTATAACTTCCATCCCGCCTCGGTTTTTCTGGGGGATACGGGAAGTATGTTTCTGGGGCTCTGCATGGCGGTGCTCCCCTTGAAAAGTGGTTCACGCATGGAACTGCTGCCAGCCATCGCGGTGCCCCTGCTCGCCATGGGCGTCCCTCTGTTTGACACCCTGCTGGCGATATGGCGTCGGACGGTGCGAGCCTTATTGCAAAAAACGAGCATCGGACAGCAGATCGAGAAGCGCATTCGCGTGATGCAGCCCGACAAGGATCACGTCCACCATCGTATTTTGCAGAGTACGATGAATCAGAAGAAAGCAGCCTGGGTGTTGTATGGCATTAGCGGAGCCCTTGTCGGTGTCGCATGGTTGGGGGTCATGCTTAAAAAGCAGGGTCCAGGGGTCTTTTTGCTGGCCTTCATCGTTGCTGTGGTGGTGATTGTTCGCCATCTGGTGCGTGTCGAACTGTGGGACACCGGAAAATTACTTTCTCATCAGCATGTCACGATCCGCAAGGGGTTGGTCACGCCTTTGTTCGTTCTCTTCGATCTCGTGGCGTTGTCGCTCACGAGTGTCGCGGCCTATTGGATTATTTATTTGCAGGTGACTCGCGAAGTGGTGCTGGCCAAGCTGCCTCTTTTTGTGGTCTCTGTCTTCGTGATGCTGGTGCTGGCCAAGACCTATCGGCGCGTCTGGAGCCGGACGCATTTTGCTGACATCTCCTATCTGATTGGCGCGGTGTTCATGGGGGCATTGGTGGGGAGCGCGTTGCTGTGGCTCCTGCATGGGCGCGACCCCATCTTTCGCTTTGTCATTGTCTTTGTTGCGCTTGCGACGATCCCCATCCTGGGGATCCGGCTTATGGGGGAGACGCTTTGTGGCGCCATGACCCTCATGAAACGACGCGCCCTGCTGTACAAGGAAAATACAGAGCGCATCCTTGTCTATGGGGCTGGCTTGCGTTTCCGTAATTATCAGCGCATACGCGAGGCATCCATCAGCTCAGAGGCAAGCGTGGTCGTGGGCCTCATCGATGACCATCTTGAATTTGCGGATCGCGTCATATACAGTTTTGATGTGCTGGGCAACATCAATGACCTGCCGGCCATCTGTAAAGAGAAGAAGATCAATCGTATTGTCCTGGCCTGCAGCCTGCCCAGTGAAAAGCGGGCCACGGTGCTCCGCATAGCTAAGGCGTACAACGCCAAGGTTACGATCTGGGCCTATAGCGAACAAGAATTGACAGCAGACGCATAATGTTTAGTTTGCGGCGAACCAGGCGTCTTGCAACCTGCGAATCGCATCGTACGGCGTAGACGAGAGACAGACCGGACGGACCACGGCAAAATTAAGTGCGCCAGCTTGGCGTACGGATTGCATATTTTTCTCGTTGATGCCGCCGATGGCCACGGTTGTGAAAGGGGCCGCGCGTATGATAGCGCCCGCCAGCGGGGGCCCCAGTGCAGGATCAGGAATCTCCTTGGTCGGCGTCGCATAGACCGGACCGACTCCGCAATAATCCGGATGAAGCGCTTCCGCCGCCTGGGCTTGAAGCGGACTGTGCGTCGAAAGTCCAACCCTGCGAAGCGAGGGGAATCGGCGGCGGACTTCGGGAACCGGCATATCATCCTGTCCAACATGTACGCCATCCGCCTCCACCTCAGCAGCAAGCTCAGGGTCATCGTTCACAATAAACAACGTGGAGGAGCCTCGCGTTACCGAGCGCAGGTTCTGCGCAATCGCAAGGATCGCCGCGCGCGGAACATTCTTCATGCGCAATTGCACATAACGAAGGCCAGCCCGTACAGCAGCCTCCGTGCAGGTTTCGTACGAGGTCACCGGGTTTGTAAGCACCAAATAAAGGCCAAAGGTTTCAATCGTCATCAGGGTCTCCTTCACAGGCGGATCACTATACCATAACCGACTCGCCAATCCCATTGCATAATACGGGTGCGCTGAAAAATGGCGCATCGGCGCGCCGGCGAAACACAACTTATTTTTGTTGTACTTTTTTATCAGACGAACCCAAAGAACCAGAGGAAAAGAGAGGTCTGAATAGACTTTCATGTAAATGTACGTACAAAATAAAAACAGATTTTTATATTCCGCTTGAACTTCCCCTACGGGATAGGTACAATATGCACCATTCCTTTTAGTGTTGGGTCGTTGACGAATAATAGATGTGTGGTTTATACTAAAAGAAAAAGAGAATAGATGGGTGTGGTACAGCAAAATACAAAAACGGGTTTCGCTGCTTGGGATAGGAGCGGTCTGACGGCATCAGGTTCTCTCGGGTCTGCTGAGCGTCACACAGTGCCTTCTGTCATCCATGTTCTCCGGGGCTGGGTCGTCCCCGGAGCGCTTCTCCGATGCAACGAGGTTTAAAATTAATTAACCCAAGTTCGCCTCGTTGCATCGGAGTTTTTTTTGGGTGTGATTCATTTTAGTTGGCACATCCTTAAGCTGCGTGGAGGTTTGAGCGGAAGCGAGCGACAAGAGCGCACATGTATGCGGCATTCTTGAAGCGCCAGTGCATGCCGGACTGCTTGC
>Ga0268284_1001221_pt1 | contig 13957 bp, 12 predicted proteins | sample saktaG_14_FD_190137 | JGI IMG/M metagenome (GOLD analysis project Ga0268284, IMG submission 190137) | Saline water microbial communities from Sakinaw Lake, British Columbia, Canada - sak_2013_06_06_40m | ecosystem: Environmental > Aquatic > Non-marine Saline and Alkaline > Saline ... | reverse complement strand
CAACGACTCTATGGCGTGGATTACAGCGGCTTGATGATATGGTGGCTTTCTATAGAATCACAAAGCCACTGCAAAGAGCAGGACCTTAAATTATACTCCCCGTGTCATGTATGGGTAAAAGTCAGCCCTTCGAGGGGGGAGGATTAAGGTGGGGGTGAGGCTGAGACTCCTGTTCCTCTCCCCGGTAATCACTCTTAAGTGCGGCCATCAGCCAGCCGACAGGACTCTTGATATTCTTCCTCTCCATCAGCAGATCTAATTTCTCTTCAATCTTCTTCACCGAATATTCTCTTAGTATCTTTTCCACAAATTCCTCCTTAAAATCTAATTCAGCCATCCGTCCTCTTAGTGCCTGCATCTTTTCTTCTTCTCCTTTTTCTTTTAATTTTTTAAAATTAACAGCAGCAACAGCAGCTTTTTCCTCTTCTGTTGTTGTTGTATTGGTAATGTTAAGATTGGTATTGTTAGGGTAGCGATTTGATACCAAAGAAAGTTTCAAATTGCTACCAATAGAGGTATCATTTTGATACCAATCAGGTTTCATTTTGCTACCAACAAAATCTATTATTTTGTCCGGATCCGGATGCTTGGTGAGCTCTTCAAGAGAGATAACCTGATAGATATTATTTCTATAATGACCGGTAGTAGATTTACCCCTGGTTATATTTTTAATCAGACCAAATTTGATCAGGGTATTCTGGTATCTGAGCAAGGTAGTTTTAGCTATCCCCATCTCTTGACAAAGGGAATCTATGGTAGGCCAGGCGATATACTTTCCTTTATGGCAATAGGAAAGCAGTTGGAGGTAGAGCAGGGCGGGTCCTATTCCTAATATCTTGACCTGTTCCCTTAAGAAATAGTTAGGAACAACAACATACCCTTCTTTTTTTTCTTCGCCTGGTTTATTCTGCTTTTCTTTTTGCATTTATTTCCTCCTTCTTAGCAATTAACCAGTGGGTTAATTGCGTGATAAGTGATAAGTAATAAGCAATTAGAGATTTGGTAATTCTCCGATTTGTCATTGCGAGGAGCGTAGCGACGCGGCAATCCCATTGTATTATGAGATCGTCGCACTCCCTGCGGTCGTTCGCAATAACATTTTCTTCTTTTTTTAATAAATTTTTCACACCAGCATTGTGCTGTTCTGCTATATTTTTAGCCATTAATCTAATTCGTTCTTTTTCTCTCAGTTTGTATCAATTGTTTTAACTTCTCCAGTTATAGTATTTTTTACTGTTCCCGTTGCGAAATTTGAAAGTGTTATTAATTTTTTGTTTTTTCTATATTCAGTTTTTAACCCAAAAATAAAAAAACCTCTTCATAGCCGAAGAGGTAATTATCATGTCTCATCTCTCGGAAATGAATTTTCATTCCGCGGAAATTAGCACCAACATAATGTCTTTAATTATGACATTACAGGTTGCCGGGCTTCTTAGGGTCCGTCCCTCCACCACTCTGGATAAGAGTTCAATATTCTTTTTTTAAGTTAACATAGTTAAGGCAAATGGTCAGATCTTGTTAATCCAATCTTCAAAAATAAAAAAACCTCTTCATAGCCGAAGAGGTAATTATCATGTCTCATCTCTCGGAAATGAATTTTCATTCCGCGGAAATTAGCACCAACATAATGTCTTTAATTATGACATTACAGGTTGCCGGGCTTCTTAGGGTCCGTCCCTCCACCACTCTGGATAAGAGTAAATATTCTATTGTTTGAATAAACGATATCATAATTGAGACGAAATGTCAAAATTATTTTTTAGTGGTTTTAAAAAAACTTTTTCCCTCCCTCTGTCATTCCTGCCTGTCTGCCGTGCCTGCACAGGCAGGCGGAAGCAGGAATCCATCCCTCCGTCATTGCGAGAGTCATGTCAAATGTTAAAACTGGCTCTTATTCTTATTCTTTATTTTGACATTGCCAATTAGTGTGATAAAATATCAATGTAAAAAAGAGTACCGTAAGTTATTTTGGGGAGATAACCTATGAAACCTAAAAATACATATAAGATTTTAGGGCCGATAGAGACGAATATTGTGGCTCGTTTGACCTATGAAAAAAAGGCTATTGTTACGGCGAAAGAAATGGATCAAATGTTTAAACTTTTGCCGGAGGATAGAAAACAAATTGTTTTTAGGCTCAAAAAGAAAAAAATACTTTCACCAATAAAACCAGGTGTATATGTTTTTTCGCCTCTTGAAGCAGGTCCCGAAGGAACAGGTGTAGATGAGTTGCTTATCCCGCCGCTTTTCTTTCCGAAGAAAAATTACTATGTCGGATACTCGACTATGTTTAATCATTACGGATTTATCGGGCAGCTTTTTCAAACCGTGTATGTTTTGAATACCACGAAACGTACGGAAAAGGTAATTTGCGGTTTGTCTTTTAAATTTATAAAGATAATGGAAAATCGTATCTATGGGATAGAAAAAATAAAAGTTCAAGATGGAGAAGTGAACATAAGCTCAAAAGAGAGGACGCTAATAGACCTTATTTATTTTAATAATCCTGTTGGAGGTATTATAAACGCTTCCAGGATATTTACAAAAATTGCACTTAGCAATAAATGTGATATAAAGAAGCTGGTTGAATATGCGGCTTGCTTTCCCAATATTAAGACCAGAAAGCGTATTGGGTTGATACTTGATGATGCCGGAGTTCCTGAAAATATTTTGAAACCTCTCATAAAAAGTATAGAAAAGACATCCATCGGTTCTCTTAGCGGTTCGCGTAAAGGCACCCTTAATAAAAAATGGAGAGTTATAGTCAATGATTCACGAAAATGAAGATGAGTTTATAAAAGTGTTAGGAAGAGCATCAAAGAAAAGGGGTTTTCTCTTACCTCTTATTGAAAAAGATTATTATTTAACCTTGATTCTCTCACAAATATATGAGCTTTCCGAAAATCTTGTTTTTAAAGGAGGAACTTGCCTTAACAAGGTGTACTATGCGTATTATCGTTTAAATGAGGATCTTGATTTTAGCATGATATTACCACAGTATGAAGTTGCGCGCGGCCAAAGACAGAAATGTATCCAACCGGTTAAAGATAAAATAGAAAAATTCATTGAACAGTTTGGTATGAGATTAGACGATGTTGATAATGCCGGACGTAATGAGTCTAAGCAGTATGTATTTTACTTTGTGTACCAGTCAGCTCTGCGTAAGGTAGAAGCAAAAATTAAATTAGAGATTGGGCTAAGATTTAATCCGCTTGATGCGATAGAAAAACATCCGGTACAACACATTTTTCTGCATCCGTTTACCGGAGATCCACTTTTTGATGGTGGACAAATTAACTGCTTATCTTTAAATGAACTTATAGCGGAAAAGTTATGCGCAAGCGCAATACGAAAAATTATAGCTCCCCGGGATTTCTATGACATTGACTTTGTTCTGCGTAATAAGTTTGATTTAACCAATAAAGAAGTAATAACTTTGTTTAAAAAGAAACTTCAAGAGGATGATGCTGATACAGATTTAGGTAAATATAAGAAAAACCTCGGCAGGTCAGATGAAGAAATTAAGGATATGAATTCACGTATTGGAACAGAGTTGTTTGACGTTTTAGCACCTGAAGAGCGTAAGAATTTTGATTTGGATACGGCTCTCAAAAGAATTAACAAAGCTATGGAAGCGATAGGATGATTTAATAAATAGGTCGCGTTTTCTATTCTGTGTCTCTTATGTCATTCCCGCTCCCCTTTATGCCTGCCCCGTAAAGCCTTGCTTTACCGGGGTCATTCCTGCGGAAGCAGGAATCCATCCCTCCGTCATTGCGAGGAGTGAAACGACGCGGCAATCCCAGGTGAAAAGGAGGACATTCTTCTTTTGTCGTCCCGCATTTATTGCCAGGCAAAAAGAAAAGCCTGTCCCCCTTGATTCCAAGATATTTCCCTAAAAAAGAAGGACTTTTGACAACTAATGTAGTATATAAATAACAGTTTGTTTTTACAAAGAAGGAGAATATTAATGCCAGAAAATAATGAAATAATAATATACACCACTCCGGATGGCAAAGAAACTTTTGAAGTTAATCTAAAAAAAGATACCATTTGGCTATCCCAAAAACAGATGGCAGAATTATTTGAAAAAAACACTGACACCATTGGATTGCATATAAAGAATATTTTTTCTACCAAAGAATTAGACAATAAGTCAACTACCGAGGAATACTCGGTAGTTCAATTGGAGGGTGGCAGAGAAGTAAAACGCAAAATAAAATATTATAATTTAGACCTGATCATTTCCGTCGGCTACCGAGTAAATTCCAAGCGCGGCACCCAATTCCGCATCTGGGCTACTAATGTCTTAAAAGATTATCTTATTAAAGGATACACCATAAACGAAAAAAGAATGCGCGAAGACCAAGCTAAATTAAAAGAATTTCAAAAAACCTCAAGAATCATGGAAAGACTCCTGGAGAATAAAGCCTTAGATTCAACGGAAGCTACCGGATTGTTAAAAGTAATTCTTGATTACCAAAAAGCCTTGCATTTACTGGATGAATATGATTTACAAAAATTAGAGATAAAAAAAGTCACCACTCAGGAGAAATTTAGAATTAGCTACCAAAGAGCCCGCCAGGAGTTAGACCGCCTGAAAGCTCATTACCCTTCCGAATTATTTGGTCTGGAAAAAGACCAGTCTTTCTCCGGCTCTATCGGAGCAATATATCAGAGCTTTGACGGAAAAGACCTCTATCCCAGTATTGAAGAAAAAGCTGCCCACCTCTTATACTTTGTGGTTAAGAATCATTCTTTTATAGATGGAAATAAACGGATTGCTGCATCTTTGTTCTTATGGTTTTTAAATGAAAATAAAATTCTATATCATGAAGACGGCAGTAAACGCCTTGCGGATAATGCCCTGGTAGCTTTGACCTTATTGATTGCCGAAAGCAGAGCAGAAGAAAAAGATACTATGGTCAAAGTTATTGTAAATTTAATTAATCGAAACAATTAAAAAGCAATAAACCGTAGGGGCCGGATTCATCCGACCCTCTCTGTCATTCCCGCGAAAGCGGGAATCTATCTCTCTTTCCGTCATTGCGAGGAGTGAAACGACGCGGCAATCCCAGGTGAAAAGGAGGACATTATTCTTTTATAGTCCCGCATTTATGCATGGCGAAAAGAAAAGTGTGTCCCCCTTTTAATATAACTTATATCTATAAATCGAAAAGAGCACATTTATCCCAGCGCCCTCTTTTCCTCAATTGACAAAAAATATTAAATACCATAATATAAGATTATAAACACAAACTAAAAAAGCAAAAATTAAAAATACGAAGGAGGTAAGAAAATAGGAAAACCATTAATTTGCGAAGTAAATCTACCTTGCATATAAGATTGAGTTATGTTGAAGAAATCAAGTAAAATTATAATTATTTTTTAGGAGGTCTGATTATGATAAAGAAAAAAATTTGGTTAGTAGGTTTATGTTTAGTTATCCTCACTTTATTCTTATTTTCCGCAAATATTGCTTTAGCAAAGGAAACATTAGCTATTTATACCACACTTGACGAGCCCTTAGCTCGCGCAGTGTTGGCTGCTTTCGAAGAAGATACTGGAATTGAAGTGGTGTGGGTAAGATTGTCAGGCGGTGAATGTGTAGCCAGGTTAATAGCGGAAAAGGAAAATCCCCAGATTAGTTTATGGTATGGAGGAGTTGGTTTAGATCACATCGTGGCTAAAGATAAAGGCTTAACCACCCCTTATGAATCACCAAATGCTGTGAATATACCCGATAATTTTAAAGATATAGATTATTATTGGACCGGGATATATGCTGGTCCCCTATGTTTTGTTAGCAACACTAATTTACTCACAGAATTAGGGCTCGAAGCTCCCACTTCATGGGCAGATCTTGCTAAACCGGAATATCAGGGACAAATTATGGTTGCAAATCCGGGGACCTCGGGAACGGCTTATAATGTATTAGCTACTATGGTTCAGATTCTTGGTGAAGATGAAGCTTTTGAATACCTCAAAGCATTAGATAAAAATATTTTCCAATATAGTAAATCAGGATCCGCACCAGGTAAAAGTGCCTCCTTGGGTGAGGTCGCCGTCGGTATAGGATATGCCCACGATCAAGTAAAGCTTGTTGCGCAGGGATACCCCTTAGTGATTACCTTCCCTTCTGAAGGGACCGGTTATGAAATTGCCTCTATTTCCCTTATTAAAGGTGGCCCTCAACCTGAATTGGCAAAAAAACTTTTTGATTGGGCATTAACAGAGAGAGCAGCGGAAGTATATGCGAGTGTATATGTATGTCCATTTGTAGATGTAGAGCTAAAAGAGGGGGCAATACCCATCTCGAAAGTAAAAACAATTGATCAAGATAATAAATGGGCAGGTGAGAATAAAGATAGATTAGTTGCTAAATGGACTGACGAAGTTATGGGTCAATAGTCTTTACTTTGACGTGAGTGGTAAAACAATAGGGGGTGTAAATTAGATTTTGCACCCCTTTATGTTGAAATTGATAATCAGTTTTCATAAGAGATATAGAAATTTTTGGAGATATCATAACGGTGAATAAACTTAAGAAATATTTTTCACTTAAAGTAAACGAAATAACCAGATTAGCTCATGAACCTTTTTTATTTGCAATTATTCTTTTAATAGGGTTAAGTCTTATTATATTTATACTTTATCCTCTGTTTGAAGTGATAAAATTAAGTTTATTACCTCAGGGGAATCTGAGTTTCGATATCTATAAATATATTTTTAATCATCGGTGGCTTAGCAAGACTTTCTTTAATAGTTTACTTTTAGGTACTATTGTCGCTACTATGGGCACTTTAATCGGATTTATTTTTGCCTTTGCCATAAACCGAACCGATGTCCCCTTTAAGCCTTTTTATAAAATACTATCCATGCTCCCTTTGATTTCACCTCCTTTTATGCTAGCTCTTTCGGTTATTCTCCTTTTAGGAAGAAATGGTTTGATTACCAAGCATTTGTTGGGGTTAACTAATTTCAACATTTATGGTTTAAAAGGATTAGTCCTGGTACAGACCATGGGAATGTTTCCTATTGCTTATTTGGTTCTTACTGGAATTTTACAGTCTATCAATCCTGAGTTGGAAGATAGTGCCATGAACTTGGGAGCTTCCTGGAGATCGGTATTTTCCTCCGTAACTCTTCCTCTTGCTTTTCCAGGTATTGCCAGTGCCTGGCTTTTAATATTTGTTACTTCTTTGGCTGATTTTGCTAATCCTATGGTTATATCAGGCAGGTTCGATGTGCTTTCTGTCCAAGCTTACCTCCAGTTTACCGGAATGTTTAATATGCCTCTTGGTTCGGGTCTGGCAATTATGCTGTTAATTCCTTCTATGGTTGCCTTCCTCTTTCAAAAATACTGGGTAGGGAGAAAATCATATATTACAGTTACTGGGAAACCTTATGCCGCAAGAGCTTTTAAGGTTGGGCGTCCGGTAAAATATTTCCTTTTATCCATTTGCACGATATTTTCTGCTATGATTGTGCTTTTTTATATTACTGTAATTATGGGAAGTCTTTTTAAATTATGGGGGGTTGACTATTCATTAACTTTTGAACATTTTAAATACAGCTGGGATGTTGGTTTTAAAGCCTTAAAGGATACCGTTACCCTTTCGGCTTTAGCTACTCCATTTACTGGAATTCTGGGGATGATTATTGCTTTTTTAGTGGTACGAAAGCACTTCATAGGGAAGCAAGCAATGGAATTCGTAGCTATGCTTTCTTTTGCTGTACCCGGGACTGTAGTAGGGATAGGCTATATCCTTGCCTTCAATACACCTCCTCTACTTTTAACCGGCACTGGTTTAATTCTGGTTCTCTGTTTTACTTTCCGGAATATGCCGGTAGGTATCGAATCAGGAGTTGCTGCCCTAAGTCAGATTGATCCTGCCATTGAAGAAGCTGCTACAAACTTAGGAGCAGATAGTCCACATATTTTCAAAGATATTACCCTACCCTTAATTCAGCCGGCTTTTTTTGCCGGGTTATCCTATAGTTTTATAAGATGTATGACTGCGGTCAGTGCTATTATCTTTTTAGTTTCGGCTCGATGGAATCATCTTACCGTCTTAATATTATCTGAGACCGAAATTATGCGTTTAGGTCCAGCCTGTGTACTGTGCACCATATTAATTGTGGTAGTTTTATTGGCTGTTTCTTTAATGCGAAAATTTACCGAGAGAGCACCGGTACGCGCTTTAGGTTAATCAATATGACCATACTGGGAGGGGAGATAAGTGAATAAAGAAGAAAAAGTAAGTAAAAAAAGTATTGCCTTAAAAAATCTGACCAAAATATTTAAGGGAATTTCCGGAGAAAAAGAGGTAATTGCCGTAGATAATATTTCCTTGGAGGTTGAACCAGGAGAGCTGCTAACCTTATTAGGTCCCTCTGGTTGTGGAAAAACTACCGCTCTTAGAATGATTGCCGGTCTTGAAATCCCTACCTCGGGAGAAATATATTTAGAGAATAAGATGATTAATAATGTACCTGCAAATAAAAGAGATACGGCAATGGTCTTTCAGAGTTATGGATTATTTCCCCATATGACGGTAGCTCAAAATATTGCCTATGGCTGGAGATATCGAGAGATAAAAAAAGCCGAACTTAAGAAAAAAGTTAATGATATTATAAAATTAATAGGCTTAGAAGGACTGGGGAACCGGGCTCCGGGCAATTTATCCGGGGGTCAGCAGCAAAGAGTTGCCCTGGCCAGGGCTTTAGTTATAGAACCTTCAGTTCTGCTTTGCGATGAACCTCTGTCAAACTTAGATGCAAAACTTAGGATTCAGATGCGTAGTGAGATTCGCCAACTCCAGCGTCGTTTATCCATTACCACTATTTATGTAACCCATGATCAAACTGAGGCTATGAGCATATCTGATAGGATAGTTATCATGAATAAAGGAAGAATTGATCAAATAGGAACGCCTTTTGAAATTTACAATTATCCCCGAACTAAATTTGTGGCTGATTTCATCGGTTCCATTAACTTTATAGAAAGTAAAGTGGAGAAGGTATCCGATTCGACAGTCACGGTTAATATTTTTGATACAGAGTTTGAGATACTCTACAAAGAAGCGAAGATAGAACCCGGGGCTGAAGTGCTGGTGATTACCCGGCCGGAAGCCATTAAAATTTGCCCGGAAGCTCAAGCTCATTTTTCTGGAGTGATAGACCGGGCTACCTACTTAGGTCCTATTGTAGAATATGATATTAATATGGAAGAAGGGATAAGAATCTCTGTAGTGGATTATAACCCAAGTCGAAAGAAGATCCATCGAGAAGGAGAAAAAATTGGAGTAAAATTATCGCCAGAACATTTATATATATTACCAAAAACTTCTAGTTAAACTATCTTCTCTTTCTGTAAACTTTGGGGACATTCTTCTTTTGTATTCCCGCACCCCTTTATGTCATTCCCGCGAAAGCGGGAATCCATCCATCCCTTCAATAATTTTCTTCCAAAAAAGAAGAACTTTTTAAATTAATGTCGAATATATAAAGGGCGTTGTATTCTACTCTTATATTACCTATAATAATGGAGGATGAAATATTATTTCGTTCTTTCACAACTAATGTATTTTTGTATTTCTGATTTTTTTAACATCAGAACATTTTTACAAGAACCAAAAAGGTCGGAGAAAAGGTCGGAGAAAAGTTGGGAGATAAATTGGGTGTAAAATTGGGAGAAAACGAAATAAAAATTATAGAGTTAATGAGAGAGAATAAATATATCACAACGAAAGAACTTTCTGAGCATATAAAAATAAGCACTACAGCGGTTGATAATAATATTTCAAAATTAAAGAAAAAAGGATTATTAAGAAGAATCGGCCCTGCCAAAGGCGGCCATTGGGAAATTATTAAGAAATAAGAGAAAAAATACAAATAGAAGATACATATAAGAAACCAAAAAAGATTTTAAAGGCGCCATAAAAAAGCTATAAAGACGCCATGGTATATATGACCAGATATCCTTTAACATATTGAATTTATACTAACGACTATTCACTATTTACTAACGACTAATTTGATAGACAGATAAAAGCTGTAATGTATGTAAAAGAAAAAGGGAGGATAACAAACAGGGAGTATCAGGAACTTAACTTTATTTCCAACAAGACTGCATATCTGGAATTATCTGATATCATCAAAAAGGACCTATTCGCAGTTGAGGGAAGTGGGAGAACCGTTGCTTACATTTTAAAGGTAATGAAAAAGTAATGAAGAGGTAATGAAAGTAATAATAGAGAAATGAAAAATCGCCAAGATAGAAACGGCCCACCAAGGACTTAGAAATTTAAATAAATAGTAACTCATCCCATCTTCTATTCTGTGTTTCTTCTGTCATCCCCACCCCTCCCTCTGTCATTCCCGCGAAACCTGTCCTCGACCTGATCGGGGAGCGGGAATCTATCTCTCTTTCCGTCATTGCGAGACCTGATTTATCAGGGCGCGGCAATCTCGAATCATGGGGGACATTCTTCTTTTGTATTCCCGCATTTATGCATGACGAAAAGTAAAGTGTGTCCCCCTGAATCTTAACTTATATCTATAAACCAAAAAGGTAACATTAAAAAATGCACTATTTTAAAAGAAATACTAAATTTAGTATTCTTTCTTTTCTCGTAATTGTTCTTTCTATCATTATATCCATTTCTACCCTTGGCTAAAACCGAAGTTTACTTTTCCCTTTACGACAATCCTCAAATCTTGTCTACCACTTCCCCGAAACTGGAAGTTCAAACCATAAATATCAATACCGCATCTCAGGATGAATTTATAAAAATATTAAAAATAAGCCAATCCCTCGCCCGGGAAATAATCAACCTAAGGGAAAAACTGGGAGGATTCAAAGAACCGCAAGACCTCACCCAACTACCGGAACTCACCAACATCGATTGGAAGGAATGGGAAGAAGAGGGGATAATAATTAACATTGAATAAAATATCAGTATGTAAAGTTTAGAGATAATCATGAGAAAGTAAAAAAATTCCGAAGAAAATAATTGCGATATAATTCATAATATTATACACTATAATAAACGTAGTGAATTTTAAACAGGTAATTTTTAAGGTTATAGAAAAATGATTGATTCAATATTCATTAAAGAAATAATAGAAAAAGATTTTCAAAAAGTAATTAAAAATGTAGTTTTTGAAAATGAAAATCATTTGAAGGACAAATTAGTAAAATATTTAAAGTTAAATCTTCCAGCGAATATAAATGTAAAAAGTGAAGAAATAACAAAATTTGGTGTTTTAGACATATTAGTAAATAATGAATTTATTATTGAATTAAAATATGCTGATAACGTGGGAACTTTAGAGAGAGGAATTTCTGAAATAATAAGATATAGAAATTTTGATAAAGAAATAATAGTAATAATTTTAGATACGGGAAAATTAAGCAAAGATATCTTTAATAAATATTCAGAATATTTTAAACAAGCTGGAGCTAAGGTAGTCATTATTATAAAGGCAAAAGGAAAAAGAAAAAGAGTTGATTCAAACATTTCCTTTTTAGAAGAATATATAATCGGTAAACATTTTATTATTGTAGAAGAAATACTAAAAAATTTTAAAGGAAATAAAGATAGTTTAAAAATAGCTTTACATAGGTTAGAACAAAAAGGGGAAATTGAACGTATTGAAAAAGGAAAATATTTAATCATTCCATTAGGAGCAGAAAAAGGGAAATACACCTTACATGAATTTGTTATTGGATCAACATTAATTGAGTCTTATTCTATTGCCTATTGGAGCGCACTTAACTATTATGGTTTAACTGAGCAGATTCCGACTACCGTATTTCTTCAGACGAATGCCAGGAAAAAGAATCAAGACATTAAAGTATTTGGCGTTGAATATCAAATAATAAAAATCAAAAAAGAGAAAATGTTTGGAATCAGAAAAGAATGGATAGAAGAAACCCAAATAAATATTACGGACAAAGAAAAAACTATTATCGATTGTCTGGATAAACCCCAATATTGCGGTGGGATAATTGAAGTAGCCAAAGCTTTAAAAAATAATAAATTTAATCGAAAAAAACTCGAAAATTATGCTCAGCGCATCGGAAACTCCGGAGTATTAAGAAGATTAGGTTATCTATGTGAGCTATTAAATATAAAAATAAAACTTCCTAAATTAGATACCAGAAATTATCTTTTGCTGGATCCCACCATGCCCGATAAGGGTCTGAAAAGCGCTAAGTGGAGACTAATCATAAATCTTGATGATAAGATGTTAGGAGAGCTTGAATGATTCATTCTTACCTGCTTTCGAGGTATCTTTTAATAAAGTTAATGAGAATAGAAAGGAAATGAAAAATGGATAAAGAATTAAAACAATTAATACAGACCGGTGAAGGTTACCACCTTGAATTTAAAGAATCTCTTGATAAATCTCTCATTGAAGAAGTGTGTGCTTTTGCCAATTCTTCCGGCGGGAAAGTGCTGTTGGGTGTTTCTGATGATGGGGAGATTAAAGTTAACAAAATAGACAATAATATTCTTTCAAGAATACAGGATGTGGTGAATCGACTTGAACCAAAATTAAATATAAAAATATCAGCATCGGATAGTATTATTATTGTCGATGTACCTCAGGGAAAAGAAAAACCGTATGGATGTTCAAGGGGGTTTTTTATCCGAATTGGACCGAACAGCCAGAAGTTAACACGGAATGAAATTGTCTCTTTTTTCCAGAAAGAAGGCAGGATTCGTTTTGATGAATTGGAAAATAGTAAAGCCAATTTTAACAGAGATTTTGATAAAGAAGCATTTATAAAATTTATTGAATTGTCAAATATAACACCGGCAATCGATCATAAATTTCTACTTGAAAATCTTGATTGTATATTGAAAAACGGTAAATTAACCAATGCGGGTGTGTTGTTTTTTACAAAATCTACAGAGTTCTTACTGTTACAAGCCAAGGTTGTTTGTGTTCTGTATAAAGGGACGGAGAAATTACATATCCTGGATAAAAAAGATTTTTACAGAAATATTATTCAAAATATTGAAAATGCAGTAATGTTTGTTAAAAGGCATACCAATATTGAATATAGGATTGAAAATTTACGACGGGAGGAAATTCCTGAGATACCGGATATTGCGCTCAGGGAAGCTATTATTAATGCTGTTTGTCATCGGGATTATTTTGAAAAAGGTGCCAGTGTGATGATTGAAATCTTCGATGACCGGGTGGAAATATCCAATCCAGGTGGCCTGCCTTCCGGGCTTGATGCCAAAGAATTTGGTACAAAAAGTGTGGTAAGAAATCCGGTTATTGCTTCCCTGCTAAACCGAGCAGATTACATTGAGCAAATTGGAACCGGAATAAATAGGATTAAAAACGCTGTTAAAGAACACGGTCAGGGAAGTGTAGAATTTTATTATAATAACTTCTTTGCCGTGACTTTTACAAGAACTAAAAAGGTCACTGAAAAAGTCCCTAAAAAGCTGGGTATAAAGTTGGGAGATAAGTTGGGTGTAAAATTGGGAGAAAACGAAATAAAAATTTTAGAATTAATGAGAGATAATAAATATATCACCACGAAAGAACTTTCTGAGTATATAAAAATAAGCACTACGGCGGTTGATAATAATATTTCAAAATTAAAGAAAAAAGGATTATTAAGAAGAATCGGCCCTGCAAAAGGCGGTTATTGGGAGGTTATTGAGAAATAAGAGAAAAAATACAAATAGAAGATACATATAAGAAACTAAAAAAGATTTTAAACAGGGGGAGGGGGAACGTAGGGGTCGGATTCATCCGACCCGCTCCCTTTTATGCCTGCCCCGTAAAGCCTTGCTTTACCGGGGTCATTCCTGCGCAGATGGCAATCCCTCCCTCTGTCATTGCGAGGAGTGAAACGACGTGGCAATCCCTGCTTGATTCTATTAAATATAAATAAGGGAACATTGTTCTAATATTTAAAAAT
>Ga0268284_1001219_pt1 | contig 13967 bp, 12 predicted proteins | sample saktaG_14_FD_190137 | JGI IMG/M metagenome (GOLD analysis project Ga0268284, IMG submission 190137) | Saline water microbial communities from Sakinaw Lake, British Columbia, Canada - sak_2013_06_06_40m | ecosystem: Environmental > Aquatic > Non-marine Saline and Alkaline > Saline ... | reverse complement strand
CTTCCAGCCCTGCTGATCCTGACTCCCGCGCTTCTAGCAGCGGAGGAGCAAGCCACGGATTCGCGGAAAAAGCTTTCCGCCATTTCCCTGCTTCCCGATGGCAGCCAACTCCATGGCGTGATGTTTCCGCGCTACGACGAGAATCACGGCTTGACCGGGGTGTTGCAAGCGATGGCCATGACGCTCGTCAATGCCGATACCATCTCCGGCGAAACCGTAGCCATCGAGTTTTTCAACCCGGACCGCAGCCAGCGCGCACGTGTGGATCTCACCCGTGCGGTGTTCAATCAAGCCACGGGCCTGCTTGAGGCCAAGGAGTCCGTCATCATGCACGGCGACCGGCTCAGCGCCCTGGGCACCGGTCTTCATTACGCCTTCGAAGATGGCCAAGGATTTCTATTCGGCCCTGTTACCACTTGGATCCAGAATCCCACTGCAACCACCATGAACTCCAGCCAATCCCCACTCCGTAACACCGCCCTGGTCGGAATCTCGCTGCTCGCTCTGCCGCTCACCGCCACCCCGCCGCCAGCCGTCACGCCCGGAGAACTCGCCGCCATCCATGCCGACGCGGCTTCCACGGCGGCCACCGCCAAGCAGGCCGCCACCAGCGCCCGGACCGATCTCGCCAAAGATTCCAGCGATGCGGCGGCAGCCTCCACGGCGGCTAACAAGTTTATCGCGCAGGCCGGAATTCCCACCCCGGATGCGGAACCCACAGCCACTGAGATCAAGCCCCTCGATCTGAAACCCGGCCCGGATGACACCGTGATCACCTGCGACGGCGGCATGTATTTCGACGCCGATGAGGGGGTGATGGTCTATCTCAAAAATGTCCGTGTCACCGATCCACGCTTCAATCTGTCCGGGGCCAATGAACTGAAAATCTTCCTCGGAAAAAAACCCGCCGCCGCCCCGAAAAAACCCACCGATAAAACCACCGATAAACCCGCCGATTCTCCGAAAAAACCTGCCAATAAAGACCCGTTGGGAAGTGGTCCCGGCGCCAAATTCGACGATGTCGAGCGCATCGTCGCCAGCGGTGCGGTGCGGATCCTTCAAAAGGCCACCGAAGCGGGCAAAGAACCGGTCGAAGCCAGCGGCGCCATCTGCACCTATCACCCCAAGACCGGCCAGATCATTCTGAGCGGCGGCTACCCGTGGGTCAAACAAGGCGCCACCTTCATGCGCGCCGAACAACCCAACCTCATTCTCCGCATCCTCAAAACCGGCAGTTTCGTCACCGAAGGCAAATGGGTCATGGGCGGCCCCCTCAACCGCAAGTGATTCTCCCCACGGATTTCAAATTTCACATCCGCCGCCTTCCGCCTTCCACCTTCCGCCTGCCACCTGCCCCACTCCCGCCATGCACGATCCCGGTTCCACCCTCGACCACACCGAAACCGCCGTGCTTTACGCCAAGGGCCTGCGCAAAACCTATGCCGGCAGGGCGGTCGTGGATGGCGTCTCCATCACCGTGCAGCCACGGGAAATCGTCGGGCTGCTAGGCCCCAATGGCGCGGGCAAAACCACCTCGTTCTACATGATCGCGGGACTCATCCCGGCGGATTCCGGTTCCGTGTATTTCGGCGGGCATGACATTTCCAAGCTGCCGATGCACCGCCGCGCCCGTCTCGGACTCGGCTACCTGCCGCAAGAGGAATCGGTGTTCCGCAAACTCTCGGTTCTGGACAACCTGCTGGCCATCCTCGAAACCCGGCCGCACCTCAGTCGCTCCGACCGCTACGACCGCGCCCACGATTTGTTGCAGCGCTTCGGCATCACGCGCCTCGCCAAATCCCTCGCCATCACCCTCTCCGGCGGTGAAAAACGCCGGCTCGCCATCGCCCGCTCGCTGTGTTCGGACCCCACCATGCTCATGCTCGACGAACCCTTCGCCGGAATCGATCCCATCGCCGTGGAGGACATCCAGCGCAGCGTGCGTGAATTGCGCGACCGCGACGGTCTCGCCATTATCATTACCGACCACTCGGTGCGCGAAACCCTCAGCATCACCGACCGGGCCTTCCTCATCCACGACGGCCGCGTGATCCTCGAAGGCGCCTCGGATGAACTCGTCAACGACCCCATCGCCCGCAAACACTACCTCGGCGACGATTTCAGGATGTGATTGCCTCGCGAACGCGAATGGAAGTTGACCCGGGCTGGCGAATTTGACCCTATAGCACCATGGTTTTTGCCAATTCCTCCAAACGAGTGGCCCGCAGGTGTCGCGGGCTGATGCTGGCCGCGTGGGCGCTGCTCTCCGCCCTTGCCCACGGCGGTGAAATGCGCGTGTTCCACAGTGCCGAGGGCAAAGCGCTGAAAGCCAGCTTCGTGAGCGCGACGGGCGATCTGATCAAACTTCGCCGCGAGGACGGCAAAACGTTCGAACTCGCCAAAGACAAGCTCAGTGCCGCGGATCAAGCCTACCTCGCGCAGCTCGCCACCCGCGCGGCCGAGGCCTATCAAAAACTCAACACGGCCGCAGGTCATGCCATCACAGACGGCAGCCCGTTTTCCGAACGCAAGGCGGAGACGCTCGCCCAAGCCCTCCAACTCCAGCCGGAATCCCAGTCGAAATATGGTCGCAGTTGGCGGCTCTATGCCGCATTTGCCAAAGATTACCGGCTGTTCGGTGCCATGCCCTATTCCGTGGCCCTCTATTCCGATGCCGCCGGACTCGTCACCAACCTGTCCATCGTGTATGCGAACAAAGGCGATTTTGGCAGTACCGCCGGCTTCGGCCAGGATCACTTCAAGGGCGGCACCACCGCCAACGCGGACTCTCTCGCCGAGGCCATGGCCAAAGACGACGAGGCCGTCTCCAAAGCCCTCACCGCCGTGCTGGGAGAGGGCAAGGTGCAGCGCTACGGCGAAGGCGACACGCGCCGGAAAATCACCCGCTGGGATTGGAACGGCCACTCGTTCCTGCTCTCGAACGAGACGGACGAATACGTCGGGCTCGCGATCGTCTCCACGGAATCCGCCAACGCCGGCGGCAAGTCCGCCCGCGTGAAGGACGGCGAGGTGAAACAACGGTTGCAGGACAGCATCGTCAAAGCTCCTAACGGCGATGTCTATCTGTCCGAAATCCCGATGGTGGACCAAGGCCCCAAGGGCTACTGCGTGCCCGCGACCTTCGAGCGGGTCATGCGCACCATGGGCCTCGAAGCGGACATGTATTTGCTCGCCATGGTCGGCCAAAGCAAGGCCGGCGGCGGCACCTCGGTGGAGTTGCTCCTGCAAAATGTGCGTTCCCAGGTGTACCGCAAGGGCCGGCGCACCAAGGACGAACCCATCAAACAACTCCGCCTCCGCGACCTCCGCCGCTATCTTGACCAAGGCATCCCCATCATCTGGACCATGTGCTCGGTGGAGCCTTATAACAAAACCGCGGATCAAAACACCGCCAAACGGGCGAGCGTCAGCGATTGGAAAGCCTATGCCGCTGAAATCGCCAAGGACGCTGACGAGGTGGCCTCGGCCCCGAAGCCCGAGGACAAACGCCACTGCTGCATGATCATCGGCTACAACGAGGCCACCCGGGAAGTCGCCGTCAGCGATTCCTGGGGCGCGCGCTTCGAACGCCGCTGGGTCCCGCTCGCCGTGGCCGATTGGGTCAGCACCGGCAGCATTTTCATGATTCTGCCCTGAAATTTCCCAATTTCGCCGGCCTCCCGGAAAATCCGCGCATCCTTCCAGATGGGATGCGGAGCGCGACGATGCCGATCCCGGCACGTTCAGACTGCAACCGCACAGCTTGCATGAGTGTTTCCACCTCGATGTCCGTATTCCACCAATGGCTCCTTGCCGATCCGGCAAACAAAGCTTCGGCTTGCACCATCATTCTCCACTGCGATGACACCTGGCCCTGCGCCCGGCTGATCCAGGACCTCGCCGATTACCTCAACGAATACGATGACGAAGGCGACGGGCACTGGCTCCCGGCCACCCCAGACCTGGTGGCAAAAATCTCGCGCGAAACCAGTCACCGGCGGCTTCTCGGCCTGCAGGAAATCACCCACCCCGGCGACCCCGCGACCGAACACCGCCAAACCCTCTCCGGCCTCGGCCAACGCGGCCATGTGGTCTTCCGCTCTCCCGGCATTTCCGACGAGGATCTCAACCTCGCCAACACCTTCCATGCCGGCATCGGCCGCCACCGGGAAATCCCGGAAAAATGCCATTTATTTCTTAATTCCGAGCTGATGGATCAAAAATGCATTGCTCATATCATTGGAGATGTTTTTCTGGAGTGGCTCCACTGCGAGATGCGGCGGGGCACCCCGATTCATGAAATCCGCTAAAGTCCGCGTGAGCTTTGGGAATTCCGGCACAAGAGCGTGTCGGGCATCCTGGGTGTCTACACGCTCCTGCCCATGAATGTCCTTGCCCTGACTATCCTGGTGTCCTCATGCCTCGCGGGCATCTTCATTGTCTGCTTTGCGGTGGAGATCCGCCGCGCCCGCCGCACCAGCCCGGAACGGGACTCGCTGCTTCCCCTTGACAGCGGGATGGCTCCGCTGACTAAAACTCCGGCCCAATCCTCATTCGTCCCCAAGCCCCCATGACCACCTCCATCACCTACGACGACAAGTCGGTCCGCCGGTTCATGATCGCCTCGATTTTCTGGGGCCTCATCGGCATGCTCGTTGGCGTCATCATCGCCACCCAGCTCTCGTGGTGGCAGATGAACGGGCATTTCCTCGAATGGCTGAGTTTCGGCGCGATCCAGGCCGATGGCATTTCCTTCCTGACCTTCGGCCGGCTGCGCCCGCTCCACACCAACGCGGTGATCTTCGCCTTTGTCGGCAACATGATGTTCGCAGGCATCTACTATTCCACCCAACGGCTGTGCAAAGTGCGCACCGCCTCGGACCTGCTCTCTGCGATCCATTTCTGGGGTTGGCAGCTCATCATCGTGGCCGCCGCCCTGACCCTGCCCGCCGGCTTCACCCGCGGCAAGGAATACGCCGAGCTCATCTGGCCCATCAACATCGCGGTGGTCGTCATCTGGGTGGTCTTCGCCATCAATTTCTTCTGGACGCTGGCCAAACGCAACGAACCGAGTCTTTACGTCGCGCTCTGGTTCTACATCGCCACGATCATCACGGTCGCGATGCTCTACATCGTCAACCACCTGTCGCTGCCCACCTCGTGGACCCATTCCTATCCGATTTTCGGCGGCCTGCAGGATGGTCTCGTCCAGTGGTGGTACGGTCATAACGCCGTGGCCTTCTTCCTCACCACGCCGATTCTGGGCATCATGTATTATTACCTGCCCAAGGCGGCGAACCGGCCGGTTTATTCCTACCGGCTCTCGATCATCCACTTCTGGTCGCTGGTTTTCATCTACATCTGGGCCGGCCCCCATCACTTGCTCAACACCGATCTGCCACGCTGGCTGCAAATGTTAGGCATGACCTTCTCCCTCATGCTCTGGGCTCCCTCATGGGGCGGCATGCTCAACGGCCTGCTCACGCTGCGCGGCGCCTGGGACACCCTGCGCACCGATCCGGTCATCAAGTTCTTCGCCGCCGGGGTCACCTTCTACGGCATGTCCACCTTCGAGGGCCCGTTGCTGGCCATCCGCTCCGTCAATGCGATTTCCCACTACACCGACTGGACCGTGGGCCACGTCCACGCCGGAACCCTCGGCTGGAACGGCATGATGGCCGCCGGCATGTTCTACTGGCTCGCCCCGCGCCTCTGGAAAACCCAACTCTGGTCAAAGGCCCTCGCCAACATGCACTTCTGGATCGCCATGGTCGGCATCCTGCTCTACATCGTCGCCCTGTGGTGCGCCGGCATTTCCCAAGGACTCATGCTCGGCCAGCTCGCCGAAGGCGGAACCACCCTCAAATACGAGTTCGTTCAAACCCTCGGTGACATCCAGATCTTTTACAGCCTGCGGTCCTTCGGCGGCGCGCTCTATCTGACAGGTTTCATGCTCTGCGCGATCAACATCTGGAAGACCGCGCGCTCGGGCGTGGCTTATGATGAAACCGTCGAGGTCACCCTTCTGGAAAAGAAACAAAAGGACTCGATGGCATGGGGGGAATCCCTCATCAACGACCCGCTCGCCCATATCTTCCTGGCGCTGGCCTTTATCATCCTCTGGTTCTTCCTGCCACCGCACGCGGACAAGGCCGCCCTGCTGGTGGCGGTCCTCCTCTGTGTCAAGGCTTACAGCGCGTTCAAAACCTCCACTGACCAGTGGACGGATTGGCATGAACGGCTCATTGAAAACTACCTGCCCTTCACGGTGCTGGTGTTTGTGGCCGTGGCCATCGGCGGGTCGGTCCAGATCATCCCCACCCTCATCGTCAATCGCGAGAAAAACATCGAGGGCCGCCTGCAGGAACTCTACACGCCGCTCGAACTCGCCGGCCGCGACATTTACGTTTCCGAAGGCTGTTATAACTGCCACTCGCAGATGATCCGCACGCTGGTGCCCGATGTCATGCGCTACGGCCGCGCCGGGGTCGCCGACGATTACTCGCACCTCGGTGAATCGCTCTTCGACCACCCCTATCAATGGGGCTCCAAGCGCACCGGTCCCGATCTCGCCCGCGAAGGCGGCCCCATCGCCAAGGATGTCACGGGCAAACCTTACAATTTCATGCGCGTCGGCAAACGCGGCAACGACTGGCACTTCAACCATTTCCTCAACCCGCGCGGGCCCTCGCCCGGCTCGAACATGCCCGCCTTCCCATGGCTGTTTGACCAGGAAACCGACGTCAAGGCGTTGCCTAACAAGATTGCGGTGCAAGCCAGGCTCGGCGTCCCGTGGCCCGCCCTCAATGCACACGAAATCACCGACATGGTTGAAACCCAGGCCCAGGAAATCGCCAAGTCGCTCGTCGCCGCCAAGGTCTATCTGCCCGCCAAGCCCGATCTCCAGGGCGACGCGCTGCGCAACCACCTCGCCAAATCGCAGGTGGTCGCGGTGATCGCCTACCTGCAGAAACTCGGGGCCTACCGCGAGGTCAAAAAGGACCGTCCCGCCGAACCGTCCACCCTCGATCCGGACTCGCACCGCAAGGCGGCCACCGTGAAGTAAACCTGTCATCCAACTGCCAAGCGCCATGTTCCAACGCATGATCGTCGAAGACTGGGCACTGTGCATCCCGCTTGTTTCGTTCTGCATTTTCGCGGCGGTGTTTGTGTTAGTGACCGTCCGCGCGCTGCGCCTTGGCGAGGCCGAGCGCAAGCACCTTGCATCCCTGCCGCTCGAGGAAACCACTGAACCACAGAACCGCTGAAATTCTGAAACTGCCATGAACCAAGAACCCAAGCGCGGAGATTTCGCGAAGGAAAAAGGTGAGATCGTGCTGCGCGAACACGAATTCGACGGCATCCAGGAGTACGACCAAAAACTACCTAACTGGTGGCTGTTCACCTTCTACGCAGCCATCGCCTGGTTCGTCGTCCACTGGACGCTTTACTATCACACCTCCACCTTCAAGGACGCCCACCAGGAGGTGACGGAAAAAATTGTCGCCGTGCAACAGGCGAAATCCGCCGAGCTCGACAAAATGGTTGCCACCCTCGACGACTCGAAGCTCGTGCATGAGTGGGCCACCAACCCGCAAGTGGTGGCCGCCGGTGAAGCAACCTTCCTCACCAACTGCACCCCCTGCCATGGCGCGGATCTCAGCGCCACCATCACCGCCGGAACCGTCAAGGTGCCGCTCCCCGGCCTGCCCCTCAACGACCACCAATGGAAATTCGGCGGCAAGCCGCTGCAGATCTTCAAATTGATCAACGAGGGCTCGCCGCCCGAAAGCACCGGCAACAACGGCGCGCGCATGCAGGTGTGGGGCCAGCAACTCAGCCCCAAACAAATCGCCGAGGTGGTTTCCTATATCATCACGAAAGTCCCGGACGACTTCAAGGACATCCCCGCCACCCAGCCATTGTAGCGGCGGCCTATGACCGCCGCCGACCGCCGGATTCCCGGATTCTAACAGACGATGGTTTGCCGGGGATCTGAAAATATCCCGTTATTTCCGACACAAAGCGTGCGCAAGGGGCGTATCCTGCTAGGAGCATCCTCATGAAAACACGCAAATCGCTATTCACCCATGCCGCGGTCTTCGCGGCGGGCGCCGTTCTCACCTTGGTGGCATACCGCCCGCTGGCGAGTCATCGCGACGCGCTTGCCGCTGCGGACGGCCGTGCCACAACCGGCCAGACGGGCCAGCAGGCGGGTTCCGGCGAGGATGCCCGGTCGCCCGCAGCCCGCGAACGGCGCGATGCCGCAAACCGCAGCGGGCGGGCGATTGGGACGGCGGTCCAGCGCATGACCGAAATCGTGCGCATCGGGGATCCCTTGGAGCGCCAGTCCGCGCTCATGGACCTGATCAACCGTCTCGGCCCGGGCGAATTCGCCGCGGTGGCCGATCAATTCCGCGAGATGGATCATTTCGGAAATTCGCGCGGGGAATACGATCTCATTCTCCGCGGCTGGGCCAAGGCCGACCCGCTGGGTGCCCTCGAATACGCCGCCAAACAACCGAACAGTGGAGCGGCCAACTCGGTGATCCTGGCCGCTTGGGCGGGCAATGATCCCGCCGCCGCCGAGCGCTGGGCCCTCGAAAATCACGAAGGCGACGGCCCGAATCCATATCTGGCAGCCGTCATCCGCGGCATCGCCGTCTATGACATCGCCAATGCCTCCCGCCTCGCCCAGTCCTTGCCCTCCAGCCGGGAACGCGGCGAGGCCGTGGATGCCATCACCCGTGCGCTTTTCGTGCAAGGCATGGATGCCGCCATGGCGTTTCCGGCCTCGATCCTCGATCCCCAATTGCGCGGCGGCTTCGTGGCCGCCATCGCGGACCGCCTCGCGGCCAAGGATGCCGACAAGGCGGCCACTTGGCTGGCCGCCATGGGCGATCCGGAAAGCCAGAGCCGTGCCGCCCGCAGTGTGGCCGAGGCCCTGGCCAGGGAGGACCCGGCGTCCGCCGCCAAGTGGTTGACTCAACTCACGCCGGAAGCCCGCGCCGAAGCCGCGCGCGGCATCATCCCCACCATGTCTAACGGCGATATCACGGGCACCGCCACCTGGGTGGCCACCCTCGCCGGCATTCCCAACTATGACCGGGTCGTGGAAGAGTTCGTCTGGAGTTGCGACCAACGCGCCCCAGAACAATCGGCCGCCTGGATCCAGGGCGTCGCCGATCCCGAACAACGCACCCGCCTCTATCACCAAATGCTCGGCGAGTGGGCCCACCGCGACGCCACGGCCGCGAAAAACTGGGTGGCTAACAACCCGGTGCCCGCTTCCGTAACCCGCCGCTTCAACCGGTGAACCGCGGTTGCTTCACTTCAACCACTCCAACGCCTCTCTAACGGCCGACGGCAGGTTGCTGGCCCCGTTCCCTCCAAGGCGGGTGTCGATTTCCTCGAGGCGCTGGATCAGGTCGCGCACCACGTTTCTGTTAGCCGGTCCGCCGGCGGCGGCGCAGAAGTGGGTGCGGCAACCGAAAGGCCGGCCATCGTAGATGCGGCACTTGCCGGAGGATGGATGGAGAAACGGACAAGAGCCATCGGCGGGGGTGACGATTTCCTTGCTGCCGGCGGCACGCCAGGCGCGGGCAGCCACCAGCGCCTCGCCTCTTGTGAGATAGGGCGTGCGGCCGGTTTGCCTGAAGCGGCAGCAATCCGCCAAGTCGGCGCAGTGGCGCTCTAACGGACGGCGCCGCCATTCGGCGTAGATCTCGCGCACCTGGCGGGCGGCGGCGGCGAGGTCCGGCTTGGGTTTCATCGGGGAGCGGAACTCAGCTGGCGACGATGTTGAGGATCTTGCCGGGGATGTAAATGATCTTGCGGATCGTCTTGCCCTCGGTGTGTTCCTTGACTTTCGGACTGCTGAGAGCCGCGGCTTTGGCGGTTTCCTCGTCGGCCTCCTTGGAAATCATCAGGCGCTCGCGGAGCTTGCCGTTGACCTGGACGACCAACTCGATCTCGTTGCGCACCAGCGCCGCCGGGTCGTAGGCGGGCCAGGCTTGTTCTGAGAGATATACGGGCGGGCGGCCCGCGCCCCCCTTTGAGCGCACCCGTTCGTGAATTTCCTCCGCGAGGTGCGGGGCAAAAGGGTTGAGGACGGTTAGAAACTGCGTGAATTCCCGCAACGGCACGACCTCGGCCTGGGTGAAGGCGTTGGTGCAGATCATCATCTGCGAGATGGCCGTGTTGAAGCTGAGTTTCTCGATGTCCTCACCGACTTTTTTGATCGTCTCGTGGACGACGCGCAGCAGCCCCTTGTCCGCACATGCAACATCCTGGATTTTCGGGGAAATCCTGAATTCACCCTCATGTTCTTCGAAGGCCACGCGCCAGACGCGGGCCAGGAAACGGGAAACGCCCTCGACACCCTGCATGATCCATGGCTTCACCTGCTCTAACGGACCCATAAACATTTCATAGAGGCGCAACGCGTCGGCGCCGTATTCCTTGACCACATCATCCGGGTTCACCACATTGCCGCGGGACTTGGACATCTTCTGGCCGTCCTCGCCAAGAATCAGCCCTTGGTTGACCAGCTTTTGGAACGGCTCGGGCGTGGTGACGTGGCCGAGATCAAATAACACCTTGTGCCAGAACCGGGCGTAGAGGAGATGAAGCACGGCGTGTTCGGTGCCGCCGACGTAAAGATCGACCATGCCGGCGGGCGATTTTACATTTGCAGAGGAAGAGGTCCAATAGGCTTCGGCTTCGTGAGAAATGAAGCGCTCGGTATTCCGGGGATCGCAGTAGCGGAGGTAATACCAGCAGGACCCGGCCCATTGCGGCATGGTGTTGGTCTCGCGGAGCGAGCCGTCGGGCAGCTGGATCCACGCCGTGGCCTTGCTCAGGATGGGCTCGGGCGTGCCGCTCGGCTTGTAGTCGTCTAACGGAGGAGCGAGCAGCGGCAGCTCGGACTCCGCAATGGCCTGGTGCCGGCCGTCCTTCCAAATGAGCGGGAACGGCTCGCCCCAGTACCGCTGGCGGGAGAACAACCAATCGCGCAGTTTGTATTGGACGCGGCGCGAGCCTATGCCCTTAGCCTCCAGCCAGTCGATCATCTTCGCCTTGGCCTCGGCGGTGGCCAGGCCGTCGAGGAAACCGGAGTTGATAGAAACGCCGGGCTCGCAAAAGGCTTCCCCCAAGAGGGGCACGGGCGGGCCGCCCGTGCCCCTCTTTTCCCGTGAGACCGCCGCTACCACCACCTCGACAATCGGCAACTCGAATCTCGTCGCGAACTCGAAGTCCCGCTCGTCGTGCGCCGGCACGGCCATGATCGCACCGGTACCGTAGCCCATCATCACATAGTCGGCGATCCAGACGGGGATTTGCTCGCCATTGACGGGATTGGTGGCGAAGGCCCCGGTAAAGACGCCAGACTTGTCCTTGTTGAGGTCGCCGCGGTCCATGTCGGACTTGGAGGAGCAGGCTTTCTGATAGGCTTCGACCGCGGCCTGCTGCCAGGCCGTGGTGATTTCCGGCACGTAGGGATGCTCGGGCGCGAGCACCATATAAGTCGCGCCAAACAAAGTGTCCGGCCGGGTGGTGAAGACTTCGATTTGAAATTTGGAATTTGAAATTCCAAAGTGGACGACCGCGCCTTCGCTGCGGCCGATCCAGTTTTTCTGCAGCAGCTTGATGCCCTCCGGCCAATCGAGGGTGTCGAGTTCATCGATCAGGCGTTGGGCGTATTTCGTGATGCGCAGCATCCACTGGCGCAGCGGCCGGCGCTCGACGGTATGGCCTTTGGCTTTCCACTCCTCGACTTCCTCGTTGGCTAACACGGTGCCGAGGTCGGGCGACCACCAGACCGGAGTGTTGGCAACGTATGCGAGGCGGACCTCGTCGATTTGTTCGCGGGTCCAGCCGCTGGCTTCGAGTTCGGCGACGGGCTTGGCTTGGTTTTCCTCATCGCAGAAATAGGAATGATAGAGTTGGAGGAAAATCCACTGCGTCCAGCGCACGTAATCGGGGTCGGTGGTGGCGATCTCGCGGTCCCAATCGTAGGCGAAACCTAACGATTTCAACTGGCGGCGGAAATTCTCGATATTGGCCGCGGTGGTGAGCGCCGGGTGCTGGCCGGTCTTGATCGCGTATTGTTCGGCTGGCAGGCCGAACGAATCGTAGCCCATCGGGTGCAGCACGTTGTGGCCGGTCATGCGCTTGTAGCGGCCGATGATATCGGTGGCGGTGTATCCTTCCGGATGGCCGACGTGCAGGCCGCTGCCGCTCGGATAGGGAAACATGTCGAGCACATAAAACTTCGGCTTGTTAGGATCGAAGCCCTCATCGCCCGGACCGGGAGTGCGGAAGGTTTTGTTCGTCTCCCAGCGGGCTTGCCAGCGGGGCTCGAAATCACGGAAAGGAAAAGGCTTGCGGGCGTCGGACATGGTCGTAAAGGGGCGCGGACTGTGCCCTTGGGTGCCGGGTTTGAAAAGAAAAACCCGGACCAGCCCCCACCTGATTCCGGCAACTCTCCAGATCTTTGGCCTGCGGCACCACCATCCGTTCCACCGCTGTCCGTACAAATTATTGATGCGATCGCATCAATAATTTGTACTAGATCCGGACGAATGAGGAATGGGTGAGGGCACCGGCCATGATGGCGCATCACTTTTGGAAAACGGCGGGGCACGGGTAGGAACGGTTGATGAGCAAAGGAAAACCCCGCCACGGCGTGGAGCCGGGACGGGGCGCTTGCTCATGTGTTGCTGAAATCAATCGAGGTCCTTTTTTTCAAGCGCTTCATCCAGATGCTTGAGGAAGTCTTCGGTCTTTGGGAACTGGGAGGCGAAAAAGCGGGTGAATTCCTTCCCCTCGGGCGTGAAGAGGATCACGGTGGGAAAACCTTCGATTTTGTATTTCTCGGCCAGCGGCTGGTTTTTTTCCGCGAGATCCTTGTCGCCCTTCGGGAAATCCAGTTCGACGAGGATATATTTTTTCGCGGCGGCGGTGACGAATTCCTTCTTGGAAAAGACGTTTTTGCGCATGGCGATGCAGGGCGGGCACCAATCCGAGCCAGTGAACTCGACGAGCACGCATTTCTTTTCGGCCTTGGCCTTTTCGAAGGCCTTGGCGAGATCCGTGGACCAACCTTCGGGAGTGGTGGCAAAGGCAGACGCGCTGAGCGCGGCCACTCCGACGGTGAAGGAGGCCAGCCAGGTAATTGCTTTCATCATGGGATTAAGCGTTGGCAGGAGGGGAATTATTCAAAAAACTTCGCCCGCTGCCGAAGATCGGTTTAGCCAATGGCCATGCAAACACCGCCGCGATTGATTCTCGCCACCCGCAACGCCCACAAAACCGCGGAAATCCGCGCGATGCTTGGCGACCGCTTTGAGGTGCTCGATGTGAGCGCATTTCCCGAGTGCCCGCAGATCGAGGAAACGGGCACAACGTTTTTGGAAAACGCCCGGCTCAAGGCGCTAGGCATCAGCCGCCGGATCGCCGGTTGGGTGCTTGCCGACGATTCCGGTCTGGAGGTGGACGCACTCGGCGGCGCGCCCGGCGTGGGGTCGTCGAGTTTTGGTGGCCAGGAAGGGAACCACTTGCTGAACAACGCGCGCCTGTTAGCCGAAATGGCCGGGCAGACCGCCCGCCGCGCCCGCTTCCGCTGCACCATGGTGCTCGCCCGGGATGGCCTCGAGCAGGCACACTTCAGCGGCACCGTGGAAGGCCGGATCATCGAGGAAGCACGCGGCGAACACGGCTTCGGATACGACCCGCTTTTCATCCCGGATGATTATGAAAAAACATTCGCCGAGTTGGGGGAGGACGTCAAAAACACCCTCAGCCATCGCGCCCGGGCACTTGCCAAGGTCACCGGCTTTCTGGATCATGCCCTTTGAAAATAATTCACAGCCATCCCACAGAATATGCGTAGCGCCTTCTGAGCCTTGATTTCACGAGGCTCGGGGTGGCTTTTCGGGGTGATGGCGATTGCGAGTTTTTCAGAT
>Ga0268284_1001218_pt1 | contig 13978 bp, 12 predicted proteins | sample saktaG_14_FD_190137 | JGI IMG/M metagenome (GOLD analysis project Ga0268284, IMG submission 190137) | Saline water microbial communities from Sakinaw Lake, British Columbia, Canada - sak_2013_06_06_40m | ecosystem: Environmental > Aquatic > Non-marine Saline and Alkaline > Saline ... | reverse complement strand
TGGCAACAGGGTATGCGCGCAACTTTTTGAAGTTTGCGGATCGTGCTGTCACCGAGATCACGTGCCATGCTAAGGGCTGTGTCGCCGAGTTCCCAGATGCAGGCGCTATCATCGAGATCGGCGGGCAGGACAGCAAATACATCTATCTTGAACATGGCCGCGTCCATGACTTCGCCATGAATGATCGTTGTGCAGCCGGCACGGGACGCTTTTTGGAGGTGGTCGCTATGCGGTTGGGGGTATCCCTGACAGCTTTGGAAGAGGTGCTCCGCGATGCGCCACAGGATGCGGCGGTCACCATCAGCAGTATGTGTGTTGTCTTTGCCGAAACAGAAATCATTGGCCTGCTGGCTTCTGGCAGTTCGGCATCCGTGATCCTGAAAGGTGTCCAGTCTGCTGTTGCGGCACGTGTGGTCGCCATGATGGGAGATCGCAAAAAGATTTCAGGACGCATTGTTTTTACCGGTGGTGTTGCACAGGTGTATGGCATGTCCGGTACGTTCGAAAAAGTGTTGGCTCACACGTTAGTTATTCCAAAGCATCCGCAATATACAGGCGCGTATGGCGCTGCTTTGCTTGCGATGGAGGCTATAAAGTCCGGTGGTACACGTGAATAAACACGGAGTAACAGGTAAGAAAAGGAGAGGTTATGTTTAAAGTATCAAGTAATTATACGAAGGAAGTCCAAGCGATTTATTCTGGCGTTGAAGGCCAGTTGTGGGAATTGCTGATGGGCGAGCAGGTCCATATTGGCGGCTTTGCGTCATCAACAGATCTTGCCCATTTCGGAGGCATTAAAAAAGGGTCAAAGGGTGTTGATTTCTGCTGCTGTTCCGGAGCAGGCATGCGGTTCCTGTTGAAAATATGCGAAGTCGCGTCTATGTCGGGCGTTGATTTTACGAAGGCCCAGCTTGACTTAGGAAAGAAGCGCATGAAGGCCGCTGGCATTTCATCAAAGCAGTATAGCTTTTATCAGGGCGATGCTGCGACGCCACACGTGGCGGCAGAGGCGTTTGATTTTGTCTGGGGCGAAGATGCTTGGTGTTATGTGAACGACAAGCCGGGCTTGCTGAAACAGGCGCATCGTGCGTTAAAGGCCGGCGGTAAAGTGGTTTTCTCGGACTGGGTTGCCACGGCCAAGATGACGGCTGAGGAGGCCAAACGTTTTTCCACCTTCATGAAATTTCCGACCTTTATGACTGTCGCAGATTACAAAGCGCAACTGGAGAAAAACGGTTTCACGAAAATCAAGGCAAAGGTCTCGCCCTACTTTGCACCTTCCATGGATCTGTATGCCACGATGTATATCCGTCAACATGCGTATGACGTGTTGCGTCTCCTTGGTTTTAACAAGGACGTATATAAGGCTGTTTTGGAAGAACTGGGTTTTGCCATGGGATTGGCGAAATCCAAGAAGCTTGTGCAAGCCTATTTCACGGCTGTGAAATAATGTGAAAACAATAGCCGTTCTATCCCATGCCATTCCTGACGACTGGTTTGAGGGTCTGGAGGTTGCATTGGTGCGTGAAGCGGAATGCGCGCGCCATGCGCCTGTTCCTTTGCGAGCAGGCGTATGCGGTAGCTTAGCCTTTCTGCCCGCTCTGCTTGCAGAGGTCGATGGCCTGGTGCTCACAACCTCCTGCGACCAGATGCGCCGTGCCGCAGAGTGGCTCAGTGATGACGCCTGCGTCTTCTTATTTAACTTTCCTTCGACACTCCATCAGGAACGTTTGCTCGAAGCGGAAAAAGGACGCTTAGTGAAATGGCTCAAAGGCCTGCATGAGCGTCTGGGAGAGAAAAACGATTGCACCACCCAATTGGGAAGCGGCCACGACAGAGCGTGGCCCTCCACCTTGAACCCTGAACCCTTTACTTGCACAGCCGGAGGTTGTGCAAGCACCTCAGACGCGAGAACATCAGGATATCAGGACGCAAGTATTAAAGACGGAAAAGAGACGCTTTCAATTGGGGTTCTCGGCGGACATTTCTGCGGGGATCAACAGCGTGTTGTTTGGTTCTTTGAGGAACGGGGTATTCGTATCTCCGTGTGGGGCTGTGAGGGCGGTGAGAGGGTTGGAGATGTTTTCCAGCGCCCGAACACTCTTTTCTATGATCAGGCACAAGCCGTGATTGCCGAGCGTCACCTAGACGGTATCCTTGTTGTTCGTACGACGTGGTGTGATGTGTGGCGGCTGGCCGCTGTGCGATTACATGAAGTCGTGACGGTGCCGGTGCTGGAGTGGGTGCTGGATAGTCAGTGTCAGGGGCAGTCTTTCCCTGATGGCTCAAGTACCACGCGCTTGGAAGCGTTTTGTGAACTCTTGCGGGCGCGCAGACAGGAGGGGACATGAAGGGGCTGCTCGCTGCTCTCGATATGTTAATGCCGAAGGACTCCTGTTTGCCAAAGGTTTGTCAGGGTCCCTTGCAACGGCATGCGCAAGGAGGTGACAGGCGATTACTGCATCTGGATTTTCATCTTTCGCCTGCCTCGCATGACCTCTGGAATTTTTTGATGACCGAGGAGGAGCGTTTGCATGCTGCGCGTAAGTCAGGCAAGGTGATTGTCGGCGCATTAAAGGATCTGGGTACGATTCCTATTTTGGTCAATGCCTACAAAAACGCCGTGGCCTTTTATCCCGATGGCGCGTGGTGGTTGCCCTGCTTTAAGGAGCAGAGCACCCATTTGATGCCCGTTGCGGATGCATTAGGCGCTGGCGAGGGTTTGTGTCCGGTCCGCGCCATGCTGGGCGCATTTGAACTGGGATGCCACTTTCCAATCCCCGATGTGATGTTCTGCAGCACAGGCGCGATCTGTGACGACTTCAAAGCCATTGCACAACGCCTTGTTGAACGTGGGCATCCAATTCATTTTTGGGAGATGCCGCACGTGCGCGCAGCGCAAGCCGATGAATCAGCGATTGAATTGTCGAATGGACTGCGCGTACCTGCGCTTGCACGTGATGTTGTGCAGGACGAATTGAGGCGTATCTCTAAAAAACTTGATCAAGAAATAGGCGAACCCATCAACGAAGAGAAGCTTCAGGCGGCGATTGTTCGTTCGAATCGCGTGAGAGCCTTGCTTGCCCGTATCCGATCAAGCGCATTGCCGAGTCTGGAACGGCTCATTTGCGAGATGATGGCCCTTCACTATTGTTCGGACTATGCGTGTTGTGAAGCGGTGCTGGCGCGTGTCGCGGAAGAAGCAGAGAACTTGGACATTGATGCGCAGATGAAGCCTGTCTATTGGATCAATCCTGTGGCGGATGTGCGCGCCATGAATTTGCTCGAAGATGCCGGCGGACGTCTGTGCGGAACGGACTTCATGTTCACGCATGCCCTAGCGCCGCTGGATGAAGGGCTCTCGCCGTTTGACACCCTTGCGCGTATGGCACTCGCCGATCCGATGGCCGGTACGATTCGTGCGCGGATGATGGCGTGCCTGGTCGACGCAACGCGAAGTAGCGCCAGGGGCATTATTGTCTCTCGTATCCCAGGGGCGAGCCACTGCGCCTTCGAAGCGTCCATGCTCACGTCGTTCTCCGATTTGCCTGTCCTGGAAATTGAAATCCCATCCTTGACCGATCTCGTTGCGCCTTTGTTGATGACGCGCCTGCAAGGATTCATTGAAAGTATTTAATCAGGTGTGTGATGCATTTTAGTTAAGAATTTTCAATTTAGAAGACAATAAGCAAACAACACGCCAAAGGAGGAAAAATCATGGACAAAACCCAATTCATCAGCGAACTCCGCCGGATAACAACTGAAGCGGAATCCATCGGTTTATATCTGGAAGGTAACCTGCTTAAGGGTAAAACGGCGAAATATGTCCGCAAAGACGGAGTGGTTTCCGCCTATGCGACTGATCCTGTGTTGCAGTACAAGGCTGGTTCCAGGATGCGCAAGTCGAAACGGATACCGAAAGAGAAAGTACCCGTTGTCGAACGGATGCTCGATGCGGGCAAGCGGCGCAAGGCGCTGATGGAGCGGCATCGCGATTTGTCCTCGGTTCTCGCGCTGGACTTTTAAAAAAAACTGTCCCAGCCTTCCCATCCCTGATGGCCGAAATATAGGCTGCCAGAAGGAAGGAGAGCGTGTGTTGCAGAGATGCGGGAAGCGGGGGAATTGGGAGAGGCTCTAAAGTTTGAGAGTGCTAAAGTGCGAGTTCTAAAGCAGGGAGATGGCGAAAATGAATATTCAAGAACTGATTTTTGATTTTCTGAAAGAGTTGAGTGACTTTTCGTACGAGGCGGATTCGCTGGATCGCGTGTGGCAGATTCTGTTTCCAGACAAAGGCGGTGGCTGGAATCACGTGCGTGTTACTCAATATAGGGATGCCTTTTACATGATACCGATCGATGGGAGTTGCGGTGTTTTGGAAGTGAAGCCAGGAAAGCAGATCGGGCTCATGAACCGTTCGGGCGCTTTTTCCTGCGATGACGATACCTGGGCAGAAGCATGGGAGCCACTGGTTGTCGCCGCACGTCAGTGGTTGCGCGTGGTGCGTAAGGACTGGGTTAAGGCCAATAAGCGGGTGTGGGCTGAATACCCGTTGAAATGTCGTTACGGCGTTGTGCCGCATGCGCTGGTTCGGGAGTCGCTGCCAGATTTCTTCCGCCTAGATTGCGAAGTCGGCGCAACGCATACTCGAAAGATGGTGCGCCTGGTCGAGGAAGGATTTTTCAACAAGAGCGAGCATACGGACGTGTCGGTGCTGACAGTGTCCGAGTATTTCCGGTATTGCAAAATCGCCTATATCGCAGGCAAGCGTAAGGATGAGGCAGCCGTTGATGCTTCGCTGTCGGGACGAGAATTATATAAACGATATGCGGATGGGCGACACGAGGGGTTGCTCGATATTGATCCTGAGTCTGAGCAGGAATTTGCTGATTGGATCGATCAAAAACATCCGAAACGGGGTTGCGGCGGTCATCCATGGGAGATCAAGCGGGGTGGCAATACGACGCACATTGACCTTTCAGTCTCTCGGCCCTATCCGGGTCATGCGGGTTTCCGGATTGGACTGAGAGGGGAATCGTTTAGTAGGCTGGCAGAGACCATACGGATGTTACTGGCTATACAAAAGGAGGGGCTTCCGATCTCGATCGCCGATCCGGAGGGTGTCCGCAGGAGGCTCCTAGCTCAAGACAATATCGGGATTGTCCCAGCGTACGCATCGCTACATCGGGCTAACCAGCGCTTCTGTAAAGAGGACGGGGTGTATGATGTGATGCACTACGACGATTTCGGACGCGCCAAGCGACGAATCACGCCCTTTGTCACCTGGGAACCATTGCCGATCCTGCGGTAGTTTTTGTAACGACTTATTATTTGACTTGTCTTTAAATAGTCGTTACATTACACGTTTAAAGGGTAAATCTAAAAGAGGAACGAAGTATGAGGGTGAAGCCAAAGGAGAGTGTGAGTTCGAAATGGGTGACCACGGATGCGGAGGAGCGGGCGTTGCGGGTGGAACGGGCACGAAGTGAGCCGATGCAGATGAAAGGGCTCTCGAAGATTAAGGCTGATCGGTTCCAGGAGTATGAGGTATGGCGCACGGACGGAGGAGATGGTATACGTTATCGGGTAGAGCTCCGTTCGCGTAAGGAGCCCATCAACAGTTGTACCTGTCCCGACTTTCGAAAGAGTTTTCTTGGCACCTGTAAACACATTGAACGGGTACTGTTGAGTCTGCCCAAAGCCAAACAGTCATCGGATGTGGCCTCGCCACGTGCGGAACTTTTTATGATGCGTGAACCGTATCAGCCGATGCTGTTGATTGGAACGGCTGTGTCTGGTAAGACGGCTCATGTGCTGACTCAACATGTGGATGTACAGGGCCGTTTGCGTCAGGCGACGGCATCTGCGCTGGCGGAGCTGATTCGGGTATGTGAGAACTTGTGGGAGAAGGAACCGGGGATCGTCCGTATTTCACAGGAGGTCCGGGAATATCTGGTTACGATCAAGCTGCAAGAAGAATTGGATCGTATGCGTGACTCCTTCCGTCAGACCTCTGAAAAGGCTGATGGATCGCTGCCCTTCCTGCGTCATCCGCTCTATCCCTATCAAGTCGAGGGTGTCTTGCACCTGGCTTTCAAGGGGCGAGCGATGCTGGCTGATGAGATGGGGCTTGGAAAGACGGTGCAGGCGGTTGCGGCGGCGGCGGTGATGCGCGAGGTCATGGAGGTGAAACGGGTGTTGGTCGTCGCGCCTGCATCGCTCAAGGCGGAGTGGGAGGAGCAGATCCGATTTTTCACGGGACTACCTTTTGAAATTCTTTTTGGCTCGAGGCATGAAAGGATGGAACGCTATCGTCAGACGCAGACCTTCTTTTTGATTGCCAATTACGAACAGGTGGTCCGTGATTTCCAGGAGATTAACACCGTGTTTAAACCGGATCTCGTCATTCTCGATGAGGCCCAACGGATCAAGAATTGGCGGACTCAGACAGCGCAACGTCTGAAGCGGCTTGAATCACGGTTTGCTTTTGTGCTGACCGGCACACCGCTAGAAAACCGCGTGGATGAGGTCTACTCGATCACAGAGTTCATCGCCCCCACCTTGTTCGGAAGTCTATTCCGATTTAATCGACGATTTTACCGTTTCGATGAAAAGGGAAAGATGGAGGGACTTCAGAATCTGGCTGAATTGCATGAGTCTCTAAAATCTGTCATGTTGAGACGGCGAAAGAGCGATGTCGAAGAGCAACTCCCCGAGCGAGTGGATAACACGTATTTTGTGGAGATGACCCCTGAACAGACCGTACGCTATGCAGAGTACGAGAGTATCGTTGCGCGGTTGTATAATCTTGCGAAGCAGCGTCCGTTACGACCGGAAGAGATGCAGCGTATGCAATTGGCTTTGTCCTGCATGCGGATACATTGCGACTCATGTTATATTATGGATGACGAGATCGAGGATGCGCCTAAACTGGACGAACTGGAAATGATTTTGGAGGATTTGTGGGATGAAGATCCAAACCGCAAGATCATCATCTTTTCGGAGTGGGTCCGTATGTTGGAACTGCTGGAGAAACGGCTGCGTCGGAAGAAGATCCTCTTTGCTCGGCATGTTGGGAGTATCCCGCAACAGATGCGCCGATTGGAGATCAAAAAGTTCAAGGAGGATGCGGCGTGTAGACTGTTCCTCTCCTCGGAGTCTGGAGGGGTTGGATTGAATTTACAGGTGGCGAGTGTGGTAGTGAACCTTGACTTGCCGTGGAATCCTGCAAAATTGGAACAGCGCATTGCACGTGCTTGGCGCAAGCACCAAAAAAACAAGGTCAATGTGATTAATCTTGTGTCGCAAGGCACGTTAGAACAAAAGATGCTCGGCACACTCAAGTTCAAGCAAGGGCTTGCGGATGCAGTATTAGATGCGCGCGGCGATCTGGTTTCCTTTGAGCAAGCGAATGCCCGGGGGGCGTTCATGGCACGGCTCGCAGAAGTGATGGATACGACACTCCATGTGCCGATGGACAAGGTATCCAAAGGTCAGCCTAGCCTCCCACCGTCGGAACGCATGGGAGCACTGCTGGCAACTGAGAATCCAGGTGTCGGAAAGTGTCTCGCACGGTACGATCAGGAGACGGGTCAGGTGCAGGGCGTACTGGCCGTTGGACGCAGTGAAGCTGCCCGTGTACTGCGGGAACAGGTCGAACGTACCCATGGGCTGTCTTTGCCTCAAGACCGCGTGGTGGTCATTTCCCCGGAAACGCAGGGGCTTTTAAGAAAGTTGGCAGAGCTTGGGTTTATCACCATACGTGATGACGGGGCAAAAGTTCTTTTCGATACCGGCATGGATGAACCACCGCAACCCTCCGATTACGCGCAGCGCGTCGAACGAGCTCAAGCGTCACTGGATGCGTCAAAACGGCAACTCAGAATGGCGAGTGTCCTTGCAACGGGTGGATTTGATCCCGAGGCTGAAAAAGTCGCCACGGAAGCCATCCAGCAGGCAGCCGCAACCCTCTATCTATTTTGTGACGCGGTTGATGTGGCATGTGACCTGACATCCTTGACAGCGGACATGGTGGCATTGTTAAAAGCCAATGAAGAGGTGGATCGAAAGCAGGTTGCGGTTGTGCAAGCTGTACATTTGGGATTGGAAACAACGGCTGATAAACGCTTGGAAGAAGCTCAAGAGTTCGTAAGGTATGCAGAGGATTTCGTGGGAAGAAAAAAGCTGAGAGGATGAAGAAAGTATGTATACGTGTGTAAAACGGATGATGGATGTTGTGTTGTCAGGCGTAGCATTGCTGGTGTTGTCGCCCTTGCTGATTCCGATCGCTATTGCGCTGAAAGGCACGGGCGAGCATTATGTGTTTTATTACCAGGAACGCATCGGATATAAAAACAAAAAATTTAAGATGGTGAAGTTTGCGACGATGCTTCTGAATTCGCCGAACTTGGCGGGCGGGTTGCATACGACGCGCAAGGATCCTCGCGTCTTACCGCTGGGCGGTTTCTTACGCCAGACGAAAATTAATGAGTTCCCCCAGCTCATTAATATTTTCAGGGGCGATATGAGCATTGTGGGTCCGCGTCCGCTGGTGGACAAGACCTTTGATCCCTATCCGGAGCATGTCAAGCAGGTGATCTACAATGTACGTCCAGGGCTGACAGGTGTGGGCTCGATTGTTTTCAGGGATGAGGAGGAGATCTTATCGAAGTCATCCATGCCCGTGAGTGAATGCTATGCAACGGTGATCGCGCCCTATAAAGGGGCTTTAGAATTGTGGTATCAGGCTCATATCTCTTTTGCCACGGATGTGAAGCTTATCTTTTTGACCGCCTGGGTGATCTTGTTTCCCAAGAGCGAGCTGATGCGTGCGTGGTTTAAGGATTTGCCTTATTGCGACCACACAGGGGCTAAAAGTGGTCGGAGCGGAGGGATTTGAACCCCCGACATCCAGCTCCCAAAGCTGGCGCACTACCAGGCTGTGCAACGCTCCGAATGGTGAAAAGTTGCGGTAGTATAGTGGTTTCTTTGTTTCGATTCAAGATGAAAAAGTAAAAGGGCATGAGAAAATACGCATGGGCGCTATCCGGCTTTAGAGACTTAGGCTTTTTTCACGTGCAGCGTTGAGGAAGCTTTCGGCGACCGCACGGGAGGCGAGGGGGTCAGGCGTATCGGTCATGCGTTCAGGATGCCACTGGACTAGGCAGCAATAAGGCTTACCCGCTTTCGTTGTCCATTCCGCAGCTTCAATCACACCATCGGGCGAAAAGGCCGATGCCATCAAACCTTCCCCGAGTTTGTCGATGGCTTGATGGTGCGAGGTGTTGACCTGCAAAATAGGCCGGCCGGTCATCTCTGCGAGGAACGTGTCAGGCTTGACCGTGACCGTGTGTGCGAGTTGGTAGTCATTGGTGTTCGCATGGTCTTTATAGCCGGCGGAGGGAAGGTCCAAGATCAATGTGCCGCCTAACGCGACATTGACAACTTGAAGTCCTCTGCAGACTCCAAGAGTCGGGACATTTTTTGAAAGGGCGAGAGGGACAACTTTCAGTTCAAATTCATCGCGGCTACGATCGACATGCTTCGAGTATCTGGCGGGATCTGCTTTGTCAAACAGTACTGGATCGATGTCTCCTCCGCCGGTGAAAAGAATCCCGTCAACAGTGTCGAGGTCATTCGGATTGTTGTTTTTATGAGATAATACAACCCATTCGAGGTCGGGTTCGAACCGTTTTAACCACGAAAAATAGAACTCGAGTTTTGGATTAAACGTATTTGTGACAGCGATCTTGAGGGGTATCATTGGGCGATTATACACAAAACCTTGATTGCCGCGCAACATTCCTTTATTCTATGGCGCATGGATTTTCATTGAAAGAAGGGACTTATATTATGAAAGATGCGCGGTATGCTAAATTGGCGGATGTACTGATTGGTTATTCGTTACATGTCCAGAAGGATGAATGTGTCTTGCTGGATGCAACGGACATCAATTCGGAAATCATATCTGAGCTTGTGCAGGCAATCGCTGCGCGGGGCGGACATGCCTTTGTCAAGACGACCCACTCGAAAGTCATGCGGTCTCTCTATATTAACGGGAGCTTGAAGTCCTTCGAGGTCATGGCTGAAAGCGATCTCGAATTCATGAAGAAAATGCAGGGTTATGTGGCGATTCGGAATTATGAAAATTCCTTTGAGTATAGTGATGTGCCGGCTGAAAAGATGACGGCCATCCGGAAGATCATGCGTCCCGTTCTCGATTGGCGTGTGAAGAAGACCAAATGGTGTGTCGTCAGATGGCCTAGCTCGTCGATGGCCCAGGCAGCATCCATGAGTACAGAGGCCTTTGAGAATTTTTATTTCAGGGTTTGTACGATGGATTACAGCCGCATGCACGCGGCAGCACAGGCATTGGTCGCGTTGATGCAGAAAACCGACAAGGTTCGGATTGAAGGTCCTCTGGGAACGGATATTACCTTTTCCATCAAGGGCATGCCTGTCATCCCCTGTACAGGCGCAAATAATATACCGGACGGCGAGGTCTTTACTGCGCCTATGAAGACGAGCGTCAATGGGGTGATCTGTTATAATACACCCACGGTCTATGAAGGCAAAAAATACGAGAATATTGTGTTACGCTTTGAGCATGGGAAGATTGTGGATGCCTCTTCTTCTGACACGAACGGGATGAATGCCATTTTGAATACAGATGAAGGGGCGCGTTATACAGGCGAATTCGCCATTGGCATCAATCCGAACATTATTGACGGCATGTGTGACATCTTGTTTGATGAAAAAATATCGGGCTCGATTCATTTAACGCCGGGGGCATCTTATGACGATGCGAGCAATGGGAATACCTCCTCGATCCACTGGGACTTGGTCTTGATCCAGACTCCGAAATATGGAGGGGGAAAGATTTACTTTGATGACGTGTTGATTCGCGACAACGGACTGTTTGTCGTTGATGCGCTCAAGGCCTTGAATCCTTAAAACAGTCGGTGCGTTGCGTACACCTCGGTTTATAGAAAATTGGGGATGGAAGTGAGAGGGGAAACGTGCTATCCTTCTAGCCTCATTTACAGGGTATGTCTTTATTGAGAGAACGAAACTGGAATACTTTAATCTTGGGATGTTCAAACATGCAATTATTGGTGGCTACACGGAACAAACATAAGCTTGAAGAAATACGGCAGATTTTTTCAGTGTCAGGGTTGACCTTGCTGGCGGCAGATGAGGTCGCAGGCATCCCGGCTGATGTGGAAGAGGATGCGGATACGTTTGAAGGAAACGCCTTGAAAAAGGCGCGTGAATTAGGGATCGCCTCGGGGCTGTGGACGCTCGCAGATGATTCGGGGCTGGAGGTTGCTGCGCTGAACAATGCGCCGGGTGTCTATTCCGCACGTTATGCTGGGGAGCCGTGCAGTTATCCAGCGAATAATGCGAAGTTGTTGAGTGAGTTGGAGGGCATGAACAATCGGAGGGCTCGTTTCCGTTGTGTCATTGCGCTGCGTGCGCCAGACGGACGTGAATGGACGGTTGAAGGACGTTGCGAAGGACATATCAGCGAGGCCGGTCATGGAACAAACGGGTTTGGTTATGATCCGCTCTTTGTCCCGGATGGTTATTCACAGACGTTTGCAGAGTTGGACAGTACCACAAAAAACAGTCTGTCTCATCGTGGCCATGCCTTACGCAAGGCGGCGGGTGAATGGACGTCGATGCTTTCGGATTAAGGTGAAGGAGTCAAGATGAATGAACAGATGGATGGAGAACTTTCACGAATTGAATTGAAGTTGGAGCAGGAAAAGCTAAAAATCGAACATGAACGCCTTGTCTTAGAACGCGAACGGCTTGAAGCAGCGCGTGAACGTCTTCGCGACGCCTCGAATGTGCAAGTGAATCGTGACGGACAAGCGTCGGTTCGTTTACCGACAGTAGCATTGTCAGCTATTATTTGCCTTCTGGTGGGCGGTATTTTAGGTGCTTTTTCCATGTCTATCCAACATGACCGCAGAGGCGCGGCACGTTTGCAGGAAGTGATGAAGACATTGAATGCGGTTGAAGAAGAGCCGCGGGTTGCAGAGGCCACGCCGGCAAGCAGTCAGACCAATAGGGTGGCGGCTGTGGTTCCACGTCCGACCCTGCCGCCGCGACCGGCATGGGTCCGGACCATCAAGGCTAAGGGGAGTGGAGAATCAGGTGTTTCGTTGATTGTGGTACAATAGGAATGAGTTCTTTTTTCAAGGCATATGATATGCGTGGCGAGTTCGGGGTTGATTTCGACCTCGACACAGTTTATCGTATTGGGCGCTGGTTGCCGGTTGTCCTGAATGCGAGGCGTGTGCTGGTGGGGCGGGATGCGCGGTTGACGTCAGATGCGATCTGCGAAGCATTGTGCCGCGGGCTGGTCGAGGCGGGATGTGCCGTTGATGACATGGGGCAATCAACGACCCCGATGGTCTACTTTTTTACAGCCGAGAAGGGTTATGACGCATCTGTTCAGATTACGGCATCGCATAATCCGGCAAATCACAATGGCATGAAGGTGTCGCGTGCGAAGGCTGTACCCGTGGGCTATGATTCGGGCCTAGGTGAATTAGAAAAGCGAGTGGCGAGCGGCCTTTTGCCTCCTGAGCAAGCGGGCGGTTCCTGTTCAACGGTACAGTATCGCGATGCATTTGTGGAGTGGCTCCGAAAGCATACCCCTGACCTATCGGGGTTGCGATATGCCGTCGACTGTTCGGATGGCATGGCCGGCTTGATTATCCGGGATGTACTGGGAAATGAGCCTGTTTATCTGAATGACCAGCCAGATGGCCGATTTCCGCATCATGCCCCGAATCCGTTAGAGGTCGAGAACTGCGAACAGTTGATGCAGGTTGTCAAAAAGCAGGGACTGGATGTCGGCGTGATCTTTGATGGCGACGCAGACCGTGTCATGTTCGTGGATGAGAAGGGCGCATTCATTCAGCCGGACTATTTGATTTTTGTGATTGCGCAGCAGTTGTTACGGCTGGAGCCAAAGGGTGCGATTGTCCTCCATGACATTCGCACCTCGCGGGGCGTGATTGATGCCTTGATTCGGATAGGCGCGACGCCGGAGATGGGCAAGGTTGGACATGCGTTTGCCAAGAAGCTTTTGCGCGAGACAGGCGCGGTCGTTGGTGGTGAGTTGGCAGGGCATTATTATTTTCGTGATTTCTTCTGCTGTGATTCAGGGGAATATGCTGCGCTTGTCGTACTCGGCGCACTTGCGGAGGCGAAGGCACACGGGTTCACCCTCAGTCAGTTGATTGCGCCGCTCAGGTGTTATGCCAATTCAGGGGAGATTAATTTCAGGATTGAGAAGAAGGATGAAGCGATTGCAACCGTACGCCAGGCGCTTACAGCATTCGGGCCTCCGACGGCTTTTTATGATTTTGATGGCATCCGTGTTGAATATGAGGAGTGGTGGATGAACGTTCGGAAGTCGAATACAGAGCCTTATTTGAGGCTGATTGTCGAGGCACGGGATCCGGAGATGCTGGAGGCCAGACTCTCGTTGCTGCGTCACACGTTAGAACCCTTCTATATGACAGGTCCGAAGCATGCTTGAAGTCAAAGATATAACGTTCTCGTACGGGGCTCCTAAGACGTTAAGCAACATTACGTTTGATGTCGCCCCAGGTGAGATTTTGGCTGTTGTGGGCGCAAATGGTGCGGGTAAAACGACGCTTCTGCGCTTGCTTTCGTGTTTACTGATGCAAGATTCAGGGCATGTGCTGATCGATGGTATTGATTCATTGGCGCGCCCGATTGCCTATCGGTCAAAAATAGGATACATGTCTGAAAAATGTCCTCTTTACGATGAGATGACGGTTGAGGAATACTTGACGTACCGATTGAAAATCAAGGGGGAGCGCCCGTTGCGCGTACGCCGTCGTTTGGATGAGGTCCTGACCCTTTGCAGACTTGACGAGCATCGCAAAACAGTCATACGTCTCTTATCGTATGGCTACCGTAAGCGTGTAGGACTAGC
>Ga0268284_1001217_pt1 | contig 13981 bp, 11 predicted proteins | sample saktaG_14_FD_190137 | JGI IMG/M metagenome (GOLD analysis project Ga0268284, IMG submission 190137) | Saline water microbial communities from Sakinaw Lake, British Columbia, Canada - sak_2013_06_06_40m | ecosystem: Environmental > Aquatic > Non-marine Saline and Alkaline > Saline ... | reverse complement strand
CCCCTGCCCGAAGGCCAACCGCCGCTCCACCACCCGCGTGATGCAGTGGTAAATCACCGGTCGTTCGGTCGAGTCCTTCCAAGGTGCCAGCCAGCGTGCGCGTCTCATGATGCGTCCAGTGTAGCCACCGCGAACACCCATGCAAGCCCCATCCTAATTATTTCTCTGTCCCTTTGAATTGCGCACCTTGCTAGCAAGCTTCCGCCGTGCGCATCGCAATCAGTGCTTGCCAGCCGCGCCGCCCCGTTTTACCTCAAGCGCACTATGAAAGTTGAATTTTACGGACACGTCCGCCAATACCAGAACATCCAGCAGGAAATCGACGCCAACATCCAAGAGGTGTTGATGAGTGGGAACTACGTGCAAGGCCCGATGCTCAAGCGCTTCGAGGGAGAATTCGCCGCCTACTCCGGCACCAAATACGCCGTGGGTTTGGCCAATGGCACCGACGCCATCTGGCTCGCGCTCATGGCGTTGGGCATTGGTCCGGGCGATGAAGTCATCACCAACGCCAACACCTTTTTTGCCACCGCCGAAGCGATCTGGATCGCCGGCGCTACCGCCGTGCTCATCGATTGCGACCCGGTGACCAAGTGCATCGACCCGACGAAAATCGAAGCAGCCATCACGCCCCAAACCAAGGCGATCATCCCGGTCCATCTCTACGGCCAATGCGCCGACATGATCGCCATCAAGAAGATCGCCGATCAGCACAAACTCAAGCTCATTGAAGACAACGCCCAAGCCATCGGCGCCGCCGGTCCCGGTTTCAAGATCGGCGAACTCAGCGATGCCGCCACCACCAGTTTCATCATCCAGAAAAACCTCGGCACTTTTGGCGACAGCGGAGCGCTCGTCACTAACAACGCAGAGATCGACGCTGCGGTGCGCCGTCTGCGCAATCACGGTTCCACCGCCCGCAACGTCCACTCATTCGGCTTCAACAGCCGTCTCGACGACTTGCATGCCGGGGTGCTCAGCGCCAAGCTCAAGCATATCGATTCCTATAACGACCAGCGCCGCCAGTGGGCCGCCCGCTACAGCGCCGGTCTGCAAGGCAGCAAGACCTTCATCCTGCCGACCGAACTGCCCGGCTACCGCCATGTATTCCATCTCTATGTGATCGAGACCAAGAAGCCAGCGGATCGCGACAAGCTGGTGGATTTCCTCGTGGCCAACGGCGTGGATGCCAAAACCCACTACAGCATTGCCATCCACAAGCAGGCAGGCTATCCGTGGGGCAAGGAAGCCCGCATCGTCGGATCCGTAGAGCATGCCGAGCACAATGCCGCCACCTGTGTCAGCTTGCCGATGTTCCCTGAACTCACCACGGAAGAAGTCGATTATGTCATCGCCCAAGTGCAAGCATGGGACAAGGCGAATGCCTGATCCGGTCAGCTCGAAAACAAATCCCTAACTTATAGCAGCAGGGCGCCGTGGTTTCAATTCCATCAGGCGCCCTGTTTCACGAAAACAAAAAAATTATCCGAGAGCCATCACCATGAGTTCCTCCTACACCGTCCTCGTCGTTGGCATGGGCAAGCGCGGCATGCACCACGCCACCAGCTTCAACGCCAATCCCAAGTTCCAGGTTGCGGGCATCTGCGATATCGATCCCGCACGCCTCGCTGACGCCGCCGCCAAACTGGGCAACCCGCAAACCGGCACCGATGCCGCCGCGCTCGCCATGGCCGTCAAGCCGGACGTTTTCTGCTTCTGCACGATGCCCAATCTGCGCGTGCCGATGATCCAGGCCGCGTTGGACAGCGGCGCGAAACTCATCGCCTTTGAGAAACCCGTCGCCCTCACCAGCGCCGAGATGCTCACCATCCGCGAGATGATTCGCAAGGCGGGCGCCAAGTCCGTCGTCAGCCACCAGCATCGCTACGGCAAGCACTATCAGAAGATCAAGGAGATCGTGGCCAGCGGCGCGCTCGGCCGGGTCCACACCGTTTATGGCAGCGCCACCGGCTGGATGACCCACATGCTGTCGCACCTGATCGATTACTCGATGTGGTTCAACGACTACGCGCCGGGCGTGTGGGCGATGGGCCAGGCGGCGGGCAAGGCGAAGCTAACAGACAATCATCCATCGCCCGACTACATCGCCGGGTTTGTCCAGTTCTCTAACGGTGTGCGTGGTGTCTACGAATGCGGCGCGGGCGCACCCGACCAACCGGAGGTCGCCAAGTGGTGGGGCAAGAACCGTATCGGCGCACAAGGCACCGAAGGCTTTGCCGAAGTGCTCACCAACGGCGGTTGGCGCGCGGTCACCGCAAGCGGCGGCACGCAGAGCGGCGATGGCGCGATGAATTACGACGCCGACATGCCGCCCTACATCCAGGAAATGGCCGATTGGCTCGATGACGACGCCAAAGTCCATCAGTGCAATCTGGAACACGCCTGTCTGGGCGCGGAAATCATGCTGGCATTGCAACGGTCGGCAGCCGAAGGCGGGCAGATTTCCTTGCCGCTGGTCACCGGCGCGGATGAACAGGCCATGCTCAAGGCAAAACTCTCCAACCAACCGGTGCTCGTTTCGTTCGAACAGAACAAGAGCGAATTCGGGTTGGTTTGATTTGCTCGGCGACACCCGGCGTGTATCCTGACGCCCTCGTGCCCACGAGCATCCGCGCCTCGTGGGCCAACCGGCATTATCCGCGCCCACCTTCCACCAACCCATGAAAATCATCCCACTCATCTGTTCCTCGTTGCTGCTGGGCGGTGGCGCGGGGGCCGCGGCACGGCCTAACCTCATCCTGATCCTCGCCGACGATCTGGGCTATGAGACCATCGGCGCGAACGGCGGCACTTCCTATCAGACACCGGTGCTCGACAAGCTGGCGGCCAGCGGCATGCGCTTCACCCATTGTTATGCGCAACCGCTGTGCACGCCGACCCGCGTGCAATTGATGACCGGGCGATCCAACGCGCGGAACTATATCAGTTTCGGCAACATGGACCCGCAAGCCGTCACCTTTGGCAACCTGTTGCAAAAATCCGGCTATGCGACCTGCATGGCCGGCAAATGGCAGCTTGGCAAAGACGTGGACCTGCCAAAGAAATTCGGCTTTGACGAGTATTGCCTGTGGCAGCACACCCGCCGTCCGCCGCGCTATGCCAACCCGGGCCTCGAAATCAATGGTGTCAAAAAAGATTTCTCCAACGGCGAATACGGACCCGACCAGGTGAGCGACTACGCGCTGGATTTCATCGCCCGCCACAAGTCCAAGCCGTTCTTTCTCTACTACCCGATGATGCTCACGCACGATCCCTATCAGCCAACGCCTGACAGCAAGGAATGGGATCCCAAGGCCATCGGCGAAATGGTCAACCGGAAGCCCGCCCACTTCGGCGACATGGTCACCTACATGGACAAGCTGATCGGCAAACTCCTGGCCAAACTCGACGAGTGCGGGTTGCGCGACAACACGCTGGTGCTGTTCCTCGGCGACAACGGCACCGGCGCGGGCACGCGTTCGATGATGGGCCAACGCGTGGTCATCGGACGCAAAGGCCGCACGATCGCCGCCGGGATGCACGTGCCGCTCATCGCCAACTGGCCAGGCCACGTTGCCAAGGGTCGCGTCTGCGGTGATCTGGTGGATACCACGGATTTCCTGCCGACGCTCTGTGACGCCGCCGCGGTGAAAATTTCCGCGCCTGAAAACCTCGATGGCCGGAGTTTCTGGGCACAATTGCGCGGCGAAAAAGGCCGGCCCCGCGAGTGGATCTATTCCTGGTATTCGCCCCGCCAGGGCAGCGACAAAACGGTGTCCGAGTTCGCCTTCAACCAGCGCTTCAAGCTCTACGGCAGCGGCAGATTCCTCGATCTAACAAAAGACCCGGAGAAAAAAAAACCGCTCCAGGTTTCCACCCTCGCAGGCGATGCCGCCAACGCCAGCAAATCCCTCCAAGCGGCGCTTGACCAATTCAAGGATGCAAGACCGGCCCGGCTGCGGCCGTAAGGGGACGGCTGATCCGTCACGCGCCTGCGCACCGGAGTTGCCTTAGCCCGAAACAAACAGATCCCCATCATGCGTACCGGCTGGCTGTTCATTCTGATAGGTTTCAACGTCTTCTGGAGCGGCACCTACTCCGCGTTCAAAGATCTCAAGCACTGGCTCAATCCCGGCCAGGTTGTGACGCTGCGCATCGGACTGGCCGCGCTGTTATTGCTGCTCTGCTGGCGCTGGCTGCCCGGCAAATCCCCGCGTGGCCGCGACTTGCTCAAGACCTGCCTGATGGGGGTGATCGTGTTCGTTGTTACGCCGCGCTTGCAAGTCATCGCCACGCAGGCGGGCCAGGCCGGCGACATGTCGGTGCTGGTCGCGCTGGAACCGTTAGTGATCACCCTGGGTGCCGCGCTGTTCCTGCGTGAACACGTCCCTCTGAACCGCTGGATCGGGTTCCTCTTCGGGATGATAGGTGTCGTCTTGCTTTCCAACATCTGGCAACCTGGCTTCCGCCTCGCCAGTCTCGGTGCGAACCTGCTGTTCATCAGTTCTTTTTTCTGCGGATCCGCTTTCTCCGTCATGGGCAAGCCGTTGATCGATCGTTCGAGTTTCCTGAAAGTCATCACGCTGGCGCTCGCCGCCGGCGCGGTGATGAATCTTGCGCTCGACGGCCCGTCCACGGTGGCTGCGGCGCGGCTATTGCCGGTGCATGCCTGGTTGGAAATCGGCTACCTCTCCACGATCTGCACCGCCATCGGTTTCGCGGTGTGGTTTGCGGCCATGCGCGTTTTGCCGGTCAATGCGATGGCCATGACGATCTTTGTGCAACCCTTCGCCGGCACCCTCATCGCGATCTGGCTGCTCGGCGAACATCCACACTTGGGGCAACTCTGGGGTGGTCTGGCCATCGCCACCGGTTTGGTACTGGGCCTGCGCCAGGGAAAGCGCAACAGTCAGGACTTGGTGGCGCCGCAGGACAGACTTTCCCTGGTGATCCCTGATTGAACCCTTTAGCCCCGTATGAAACATTCCAATCTTCAAGCTGGCCCGCTTTCCCTTCTGACATTGTTGTTAGCCTCGTCATGGTCGCCGGCTGCCACCGGCAAGCCTAACATCCTGTTCCTGTTCGCCGACGACCAGCGCGCGGACACGATCGCGGCGCTGGGCAATCCCGTGATCAAAACGCCCAATCTCGACCGCCTCGTGCATGACGGACTGTCATTTACCCGCGCCTACATGCAGGGCGGGATGACCGGCGCCACCTGCGTGCCATCGCGCGCGATGTTGCTCTCCGGCAGGAGCCTGTTCCACTGTGACACGGACCTCATGCGCGATGAGACCTGGCCGATGACCTTCGCGCGGAATGGTTACACCACCTTCATGAGCGGCAAGTGGCACAACGGCAATGGTTCGCTCGCCCGAAGTTTTCCCAACGCCCGTTCGGTCTTCACGGGGGGCATGACCAATCCCATGAAAGCACGGGTCTGCGACGTGACCGACGGCAAGCTAACAGACATGCGGACGGCCCCCGGGCACGCCTGCGCGGTTTTCGCCGATGAAGCCATCCGTTTCCTCAAGGAACAGGGTGACAAACCGTTTTTCTGTTATGTGCCCTTCGATGCCCCACATGACCCTCACATTGTGCCCGCCGGATTCCCTATCCGCTACGATCCCGCCATCATTCCGCGGCCGCCCGATTTCCTCCCGCTGCATCCATGGGACAATGGTGAAATGACCATCCGCGACGAACAATTGTTGCCGTGGCCGCGCAGCGTGGAGCAGGTGTGCTCCTTCAACGCCGAATACTATCGCTATATCACGTATCTCGATGTCCAGATCGGGCGTGTGCTTGACGCGTTGCAAGCCTCGCCGCATGCCAACAACACCCTCGTCGTCTTTGCCGCCGACTCCGGCGTGGCGCGCGGCAGCCATGGGCTCATCGGCAAACAAAACCTCTACGAGCATTCGGTGCGCGTTCCGCTCGTCATTAGCGGACCGGACATTCCTGCCGGTCGCAGAACCGACGCCATGTGTTATCTCTTTGACGTGCTGCCCACGCTCGGCAAACTCTGCGGCATCACCGCACCTGCCACCAGCGAAGGCCTCGACCTCAGCACCACACTCGGCAATCCCGCCAAGCCCGCGCGCCCGCACCTCATGTTCGCCTACCGCAATTGCCAGCGCGCCATCCGCGACGAGCGCTGGAAACTCATCCGCTATCCGCTCGTGGATCGAACCCAACTCTTCGACCTGCAAGCCGACCCGCACGAACTCAACAACCTGGCCGACAATCCCGATCACGCCGCCAAGGTCGTCGGCATGACTGACCTGCTAGAAGAGGAGATGGCCGCCTGCGGTGACAAGGCGCCGCTGGTCGCGGGTCATCCCAAACCCGTCGCCTGGTCGCCACCCGCGCCCGGCGCGAAACCCGCCAAGAATAAGCAACTCAAGAAGAAGCAACCATGAAACCAAGCGTCATATCACTCGCCATCACCTCGCTGCTGGCACCGCTGGCCGCGCTCCAGGCCGCCGACCTGCCGAAGCCGCAGGATCAACCTAACATCATCCTCATCTACATCGATGACTTGGGATACGGCGATATCGGCGCGTTCGGCTCGACGAAAAACCGCACACCCAATCTGGACCGCATGGCGCAAGAAGGCATGAAGCTCACGTCATTTTACGCCACGCCGGTCTGCACGCCGTCGCGGGCGCAAGTGCTCACCGGTTGTTATGCCAAACGCGTGTCACTGCCGGATGTCATCTTTCCGGCCTGTCCCATCGGCTTGAATCCGGCGGAGCACACCGTGGCCGAATTGTTGAAGGGCGCCGGTTATGCGACGATGTGCATCGGCAAGTGGCACGTCGGCGACCAAGCGGAGTTCCTGCCCACCCGCCATGGCTTCGACCACTATTTCGGGTTGCCCTATTCTAACGACATGGGCGGCAGTGAAAAGCCCGTGCCGGCCGGCGAAAAGCGCAAGGGATCGCCGCCGCTGCCGCTGGTGCGCGACGACAAGGTGATAGAAACCGTCCCGACCGCCGCCCAGGACCGCCTCACCGAACGCTATACCGACGAGGCCCTGGCCTTCATCCGTGAGAACAAGGCCAAGCCCTTCTTTCTCTACATGCCGCACACCGCCGTGCATGTGCCAATTCACCCCGGCGACAAATTCAAAGGCCGCTCGGCTAACGGGTCCTATGGCGATTGGGTCGAGGAGGTTGATGCGAGCGTCGGCCGGATGCTCGACACGCTGCGCGAACTCAAGCTCGCGGAAAAGACCCTGGTGATTTTCACCAGCGACAACGGCCCGTGGCTCACCCAGGGCAAGAATGGCGGCACTGCCGGCCCCCTGCGCGGCGGCAAGGGCGGCACCTTCGAAGGCGGCGTGCGCGAACCCACCATCGCGTGGTGGCCGGGCACAGTGCCGGCTAACAGCACCTGCGACGCGGTGGCGGGCAACATCGATTTCCTGCCGACCTTCGCCGCGCTGGGCGGCGCGGCTTTGCCGGAAGGCGTGAAAATCGACGGCAAGGATATCCTGCCATTGCTGTTAGGCAAGACCAAGAAATCCCCGCGCGAGGCGCATTTCTATTTCTCCGGCAACCGGCTCGAGGCCGTCCGCAGCGGACCCTGGAAACTGGCCATCGTGCGCCAGTCCGCAAACATGGGCGGCGGCAATGCAAAGCCCCCCGGCACACCGTTCACGCCAACTCTTTACAACCTCGACACCGATATCGGTGAAACCACCGACGTCGCCGCCGAGCACCCCGAGGTGGTCGAACGCTTGCAGAAATTCATCGCCGAAATGGATGCCGACCTCGGCGTGAAAAAACCAGGTCCCGGCGTCCGCCCGCCGGGACGCGTCAAACAAGCCACCGGCCTCTATCTGGCAGGTGACGAACCGGCGGCCGTGCCGGAGCCAGGGAAATAGCCTTCAGTGGCCTTTGTTGGCCACCGCGCCTAGCAGATCCTCGCTGCCGCTGAGTTTTTTCCAGAGTCCGCCGTAGAGGGCGATGATGAGAAAACAGCCGGCGGGCACGGCGAAGCCGGCGGACATGCCATAGTCGTCACCGAGTTTGCCCATCAGTTTGGGCAACAGGGCGCCCCCCATGATGGCCATGACGATGAAGGACGAGGCGACCTTGGATTTCGAGCCGAGACCATGGATGCCCAGTGCGAAGATGGTGGGGAACATGATCGACATGAAGAAGAAGCTGAGGAACAGCGCGACCACCGAGATCCAGCCGAGTTTGGCCACAATGAGTGCCATCAGGATGACGTTGGCCAAGGCATAGAAGGCCAGCGCCTTGTGCGCGGCGAGTTTGTTGAGCAGCCCTGCGCCGGTGAAGCGGCCTAGCAGGAAGAGCGAGAAACCGAAGATGGATAACAACTTGGTGGCACCTTGTTCGGTGGTGAACCATGCGCCATCGCGGAATTCCGAGCCGCTGGCACCGCCCACCAGGAACGACCAGGAGTTTTTCATGGTAGCGGTTAGGGCCGGCATGTCCTCCACGATGTAGTTGATGAAGAAACTGAAGATGCCGGCTTGGGCGGCGACATAGACGAATTGCGAGATCACCGCGCCGGTGAAATGGCCGTGTGCCCAGATGGATTTGTGCAACACCGGCACGGAATCATCGAGGTGATAGTCGTCCTCATTGACGATGTCCGGGATGTCCGCCTTGATGAAGACCAAGGCCAGAAGGATTACGATGGCGGCTATGACCGCATAGGGAATCCATACGGTATGATGCGCGGAAGTGATGCAGACGTGGCATTTGCCATCGACTTTGGCGAGCTCGCTTTTTAACCAGGAATCACCCTTGACGGCGCAGGAGGCGCAGGATTCGAGAGTGCCTGCTGCGGGATTTTCCAGCAGATGGATCTTGTGGAATTTGGCCTTCTGGTTGGCCAGATCCGCGGTGAGGTCCGCTTTCTTATGTTGGCACGGCTGGCAGTTTTCGATGGATGCCTGGTGGGCGCCCGAATCGATGTGTGCCTGGTGAATGCCGGGATCGGCATAGAAGAACAGTCCGCCGATGATGGGGCCGAGAATCCATCCGACACCGTTGGCGGATTGGGCGAGGTTGATGCGCACGGCGGCGAATTGCGGGGCGCCGAGCACCGTGGTGTAGGGGTTGGCGATGGTTTCCAGGAAGGTGAGGCCCATCGAGATCACGCACACGCCTAACAGGAAGGCCCAGAAGGCGGAGATCTTGGTGGCGGGAATGAACCACAGGCAGCCGATGGCCACGAGCATCAAACCGGCGATGATGCCGGCCTTGTAGCCGAGACGGCGGGCCAGCCAACCAGCCGGGAGTGCCATCAGAAAGTAGCCCAGGTAGTGTGCGAACTGGACATTGGCGGACTGGGCTTTGGTGAGATGAAGGAAGTCCTGGAAGTGTTTGTCCATCACATCGATCATGCCGTTGCAGACCGCCCACAGGAAGAAGAGCGAGGTGATGAGCATGAAGGTGACGGCGTAGCTCTTGCCGGTGGGTGAGGTGAAAAGTCCGGGTTTGGTCATGGGGTGTGGGACGTTGGAATTGGGCGGAGTCTGGGAGGATTCGTTGGGAATGTCACGCAGGAAGGGCGGAAGATGGGTTGCACCGCGACAAATTCTTGTCCGATCGTCCAGGGATTTGTCGCGGTGGTTGGGTTGGAAATGTCCCGCACGAAGGGGCCTATGCGATCCGGAAGCGGGCGGAATTGGGGGCATGACCAAAGATGCGCTTGCAAGGACTCCTCCTCACTGCTTGACCGTTGGGCCAAAACCTGCGACAGCTTGGCCATGAGCAAACCCCACCTGACGCTCCTGCTAGGGATAATCGCAACGCTGGGAGCCAGCGCCGCGGAGGGTCCGCCACCTGCCACGCATTCCTTCAGGAAAATCGTGTTGACTGATGAGTTCTGGTGCGAAGGCGCGTATTTCGGCGACTTCAACCATGACGGCAAGTTGGACGTTTGCGGCGGACCGTTCTGGTGGGCGGGACCTGATTTCAAGGACCGCCACGAGTATCGTCCCGCGACCAAGACCACGAAGGTCCGGAATGCCGACGGCACGGAAACCACGTTTCCTGGCTACAGTGGCGCCAAGGGGCGCATCAACGATTATTCCGATAACTTTCTGACTTATGCCTATGACTTCAATGGTGATGGTTGGACTGATATCATCGTGTATGATACCCCCGGCGTGGACGCCTATTGGTATGAAAATCCACAGGGCAGGAAAAACGCCGACGGCTCGGACCATTGGCCGCGTCACCTGGCGGTGAGCACTCTGGACAACGAATCGCCCCGCTTTGGCGATATCGATGGCGATGGCAAACCCGATGCGGTCGGCAATTCCAAGGGCTTCCTCGGATATGCCAGCGCCAACTGGAGCCAGCCGACCCAGCCGTGGACGTGGCATTCGATTTCGCCCAAAGGCGCGTGGCACAAATACACCCACGGGGTGGGCTTTGGCGACATCAATGGCGACGGCCGCGCCGATTTCATCGAACAAAATGGCTGGTGGGAACAACCCGCATCGCTCGCCGGGGATCCTGAATGGAAATCGCATCCCTTTCCATTCGCCGCGGGATCCGGCACTGCGGGCGGCGCGCAGATGGACGTCTACGACTTCAACAACGACGGACTCAATGACGTGCTTACCACCCTCGATCCGCATGGCTATGGCATCGTCTGGTATGAACAGACGAAAACCGACGGCCGAATCTCCTTCACCCAGCACACCATTGTCGGCAAGCAGGCGCAGGATAACAAATACGGCGTCAGGTTCTCACAACCCCACGCCATCGAACTGGCGGATATGGATGGCGACGGCATCAAGGACATCGTGACGGGCAAACGGTTTTGGGCACACGGCCCGACCGGAGACGAGGAACCGGACGCGCCCGCCGTGCTCTATTGGTTCAAGACCGTGCGCAATCCGGACAAGACCGTGGACTTCGTCCCCCATCTGATCGACAACGATTCCGGCGTGGGCACCCAGGTGACCGCCGCCGACTTGAATGGCGATCAGTTGCCAGAGGTGATTGTCGGCAATAAGAAAGGCGTCTTCGTCTTCATGCACGAGACCCCCAAAGCCAGCCGCCAATAAAGACCTGGACTCCGAGATGTATCTAGCGAGGTTTCGCCTCAGACCTAGCGAAATACGAAGAGAATTTATGATTCCCGATTTTTGATTTTTGAAGTGAGCATGAAAATGAGCCTTCGCGCCAAGCAAGCTCACTTCAGCAATTCTGTGAATGAATGCAATATGTTCGTTACTTTCCGCGAATTCCTTTGTTTAACAGCAACAACCATGCACTCGACTTCCAAACTCCTTCCCGCAATCGCCGCATTGTTAGCTGCCACCATTGCCAGCGGACCCTCCGCCTCCGCCCAGCAGTCCGCGCCCACCACTCCGTTCGCCTCGGGCGTGCAGATCAGCGTCGTGGCGGCCAAACCCGCCAGAAGCGAATACGGCGGGGAGGACAAGATCCAGAAGGTCGTGCTCACCGTGAAGTTCGCCAACACGGATACGCGGACAACCTACGAGGGTTACACGGCGACCATTTCGGGCCTCGGCCAGTGCCAGTCCGAGACCAAGATCAAGAAGGTGCTCATGCAGGACGAGGTGACCTTGTCGCTGCCGCCCCGCAAGACCCAGGAGCAGGTCTGCCCGGAAGTCACCACCAGCTTTGACAAGGTCGGCTTCAAGCACGGCTACGCATACTACGGCTGGATCATCGTGGTGAAGGACCCGCAAGGCAAGATCGTGCGGGTCAAGTCATCCGCCGCGCCGCTGGAAAAGTTCACCGAACTGGCGGCCAAGCTGGAAAAGCGCATGTGTTATGATTCCAAGCTCAAGCCGGTCAAGGATCCGGAATACAGCAGCAACTGACCGGGACCGGCAGTTTCGCCGGGCCGCGCGGAAAAGCGGTGTTCCAAAACGCATCTCACCCCACACGTTGCGCCAAAATTCGCGACGAGCCTCCTCCAAAACGGCACCGACATCCGAACCGTGCAGGATTGGCTCGGCCATGCGAACGTGCAAACCACCATGATCTACCTGCACGTCATGAAACGCCCGGGTGCCGGCGGCCCGAGCCCGCTCGATCTCCCCTGAAACCAGAAAAATACCCCCGCCGCCCGACAACTCCGCATTTATTGCTAGGCAAGTCCTCCATGACGGTCTAAAACCCGTCCCATGAACGGACCTTGCGGAGAAGCGCACTTCCGGGTCGCTTTTGCACCAGAATAGCGACGCGCAGTGTATCACCCCCCAAAAGCGACCGGTCGCTGATTAACAATGTTCGGCAAAGAATGACGATCCGATACAATAACACTCGATGGGACATCATCCGAGGCCAATGGCATATGATATGCTTCAACCGGGCGCTATGCTACTTCCTAGCTGCATTTGGAGCATTCATTCTTTGGTCTAGCTTTACGAGTTCAGCAATACAGGACAGATCTGCTACTTGGCGACTCATATACTCCGCCGTCGTTTTATTAGGCGTCTTCGTCGCTGCTCTTATCGCCGGCATGTCCCTCTCAGCATTGAACACCATTTTGAGTAAAGGGAAGGGCATTGTTGGGGAACATCAACTAGAGATCACTGAACAGGGGCTGAAGGAACGAACGGACTATAATTGCTCCATGAACACATGGGAGGGCATGAGAGCCATCAAGAAGGTTGGAGGTTTTTACTTCCTTTTCGTGACAGATAATACCGCTCACATTATCCCCAGAAAGAAGCCTTTGTGTGAAGGTGATTTAGAAGGTTTCATCCAGGAATTCAGACAAAGAATAAAGAAGGCTAACAAGATTAGATGAGAAGGTAGGAGGCGGCGCTTGCGCGCCGTGATATACTCCCTGCCGACATGAAAAGAAAAATTCCTGCCATCACCATTGGCCTCGATCTGGGCGACAAGAAGCATGCGATCTGCGTTCTCAACCACGCGGGCGAGATTGTGGAGGAGCGCTCGATCACCAATAACCGCGAAACGCTCAAGCGGCTCTCACGCAAGTATCCGAAAAGCCGGATCGCGATGGAGGTCGGCCAGCACAGCCCGTGGATCAGCCGCTTGTTTGCGGAACTCGGACATGAGGTTCTGGTCGCCAATGCCCGCAAGCTCAGCGCGATCTATACCAGCACCCGCAAGAGCGACCAGAGCGACGCCTACATGATCGCGCGCCTGGCGCGGGTCGATCCCACATTGCTGCATCCCATCCAGCACTCCACCGAGCAGGCGCAGCGCGACCTGCTGCAAGTCAAGCTCCGCGACAACCTCGTGCGCCAGCGGGTGGACATCATCTCATCGATCCGTTTCACCCTCAAGAGCATGGGAGTGATGGTGGCTTCGCCGAATACGAATTGTTTCGCGAAACGCTGCCGCACGACCCTGCATGCGCAAGACACCGCGCTACTGGCCATGTGCGAACCGTCGCTGCGGGTGGTTGACGAACTCACCAGGAACATCCGTGAACTGGACCGGCGGATCGAGGAGTTGTGCGTCGAAAACTACCCGGAAACCGAGTATTTACTCCAGATCGCCGGCGTGGGGCCGCTCACCGCACTTACGTTCATCCTGACCATCGGGGATCCGCAGCGCTTCGAATCGATGCGCGATGTGGCCCCCTACCTGGGCCTGGTTCCCAAGCGCGACCAATCGGGTGAAACCGACAAACAGTTAGGGATCTCCAAGGCGGGCGACGCCTATTTGCGCCGCCTGCTGGTCAGCGCGGCCCACTACATCCTTGGCCCCTTCGGTCCCGATTGTGATCTGAAACGCCACGGTCTGCATTTGGCGGCGCGTGGCGGGCGCGGGGCGAAAAAGAAAGCGGTGGTGGCTGTCGCGAGGAAGCTTGCGGTGTTGATGCTCACCCTCTGGTATAACGAGGACATTTACGAACCGCTGCGCAACGACTCTTTGGGGAAGCGGATTTTTTTCCGTTAAAACGTTAAAATGGATTGGTGCTGGTTGATCGGGCGATGTTCCGACATCGCCTGTTTGGATAATAATTCAAACCA
>Ga0268284_1001213_pt1 | contig 14005 bp, 13 predicted proteins | sample saktaG_14_FD_190137 | JGI IMG/M metagenome (GOLD analysis project Ga0268284, IMG submission 190137) | Saline water microbial communities from Sakinaw Lake, British Columbia, Canada - sak_2013_06_06_40m | ecosystem: Environmental > Aquatic > Non-marine Saline and Alkaline > Saline ... | reverse complement strand
AAGCATCCGCAAACGCACTTTTGAGACCGCCTTTGAAATCACGAAAAAGCCCAATGAATCAATGGGGGAAAGGGGGCGGTATGTTTTTTTTCAGCCCCTATGGGATGCTAGTGATATATCTTCTTGAGATAACCCGATGAACTCCGTATTACGAATGAGGTAATTGGAATGCTTGTGATGCCCACGGGCATTGATAAACATCCCAATATCGTGCAAGAGTGCTGCAACCTGAAGCATCATCCGATGTTTAGGGGTACAGAGATGCTCTTTCTTGAGAACATCAAAGATGGCGACTGCATTTTCCATGACTGTTTCGGCATGCTGCACATCGCACCCATATTTCTCGCCCGTTTCTCTGGCGATACGGATAATATGACGTAACATGAGCGCTTCGCGCTCAGGATTGTTTGCAGCCTCGATGACCAGCCCGTCACTCGATGAGAGATTCCCAATAAATAGTGTGTTACATTTTAACTCTTTTGCCATGAGCAGGACCAGCATGAGCGTCGGGGCAATCAGTTCGGCATCGGCATACGGGATTTTCCAACAGGAGGCTAATTCATCCACGGACTGACTCTTGACTTCCTTGACAAGGGTTTCAACTTTTGAGATCTGTATACACACAATACGAGAGGCCTCGACATTGATATCGCCCATTTTATGGAGATGGGTTACGGCAAATCTTAACACCCGGCCCAGAAAGATATACTTGGTCTTTTTAGGCTTGATGTTTTGTTTCAAGTTATCAATCATTTCACGCGTCCGTCCCTCAACAATATCAGAAAGATAGCGATTTCCGAGATGAAGCGATTCCAGTTGCTGGCGAATTCTTAATGTTCCCACATTATAGGTTTGAGCGTACTGGATCTCTCCTTGATCACGATACAGTAAACTGCACGTCAATCCGCCGATCTCCAGAACGGCAATACTGTCATTTTCTAAGAGCTTTTTATTACTCGGGATCATGCGTAAGGCCAGGTGGTAATAATAGGCTGTTTGACCGATTTCCAATAACTGAAAGGAAATGCCAGAAGCAATGGTCAAGCGATTCAGAAAGACATCGCAATTTCCAGCTTGACGTAATACAGCAATGGCAACAGCATGAACCGTTTCTACTGGTATCCGATACTCACTGAGGAGACGATGGAAAGCTTGAAGGATGGACACACAGTGCTCAAGGGTGTCCTGGGAGATTTCCTTCGCCGACAGAATGTCCTTGCCAATGGGCACAGACTGGACGACCTGCTCTAACACAGCACACGTTCCATCTTTCCGTTTTTCGGCAATAATTAAACGCAAGAAGGTACACCCTAGATCAACAACAGCGATAGGGGAAACGGCCGGCATACTGTCGGATGGTTCTTTTTTTTTCATTTAGTCGAGCCTCACATGCCGAATGATGGTGCCGTCCACGAGATAGGCGACATCCTCTGCGATATTGGTGGCATGGTCCCCGATCCGTTCCAGGTCACGCGCCATGCTGTGCATCAACAAAAACGCCTCGGGTGTCTTTGTCGCGGCGATCTCCTGAACCACAGACTTGATGACCTCCACATTCAGCCGATCCACAATGTCATCCTCCTGAATGACATCGCGTGCGGCTTTCACATCCAAGCTGACGAGCGCATAAATACTCTCCTTGAGCATGCTCTGCACCCGTCTCCCCATCTCGGTGATCTTGACCATCAGATTCGGGGTTTCGTAGACAGAGAGACGAATACCCCGGTCTGCAATATTGGCAACAATATCGCCGATACGCTCAAGGTCATTATTGATTTTTAAAATCGCAATTACAAAGCGCAGATCCTTGGCCACAGGCTGATGCAACGCAAGAATTTTGAGGCACTCCTCTTCGATCTTGACCTCCATCTCATCAATCTCAGAGTCCGCCTCCATCAGGTAGGTCAGCGTATCTTTCTCTCGAAGCGTGATCGACCGCAAGACATTTCCTAAGCGAATTTCCACTTCACGCGCCAAGCGCAAAATTTCATCCTTCAAATAATCGTGTTCTCGTACAAATACTAAGCTCATCATATTACCTTTCTACCTTAACAGCAATGATTAAATCATCCGAAACGTCCTGTGATGTAATCCTCGGTGCGCTTTTCCTTCGGGCGCGTGAATATCTGGGATGTGCCATCGAACTCGACCAGGATCCCTTCATAAAAAAATGCAGTTACATCTGAGACCCGTGCGGCTTGTTGCATATTGTGTGTGACAATGGCAATGGTGTAGCGGCCCTTTAACTGTACGATCAGTTCTTCGATTCTGGCGGTCGCTTTCGGATCAAGTGCCGACGTGGGCTCATCCATCAGCAATATTTCCGGGTTGACAGCCAGCGCCCGCGCAAGGCAAAGGCGTTGTGCCTGTCCGCCTGAAAGCCCCAGCGCATTCTTGTTGAGCCTGTCTTTGACCTCATCCCATAATGCTGCGCCCCTCAAACTCTCCTCCACACACGCATCCAATTCACGCTTGGCATAAGACTGATGCAGACGTGGCCCATAAGCCACATTGTCATAGATGGATTTTGGAAAGGGGTTCGGCTTCTGGAAGACCATGCCGACCCTCCGGCGCAGGACCGAGGCATCAATCCCGCTGTCATAGACATTCACCCCGTCGAAGAGCAATTTTCCCCCCGCACGGCAATTCGGGATCAGGTCATTCATGCGGTTGATCGCTCGTAGAAAGGTACTTTTTCCGCAGCCACTGGGACCGATGATCGCGGTCACCTGACCTTTCGGAATTTTCACGTCCACCTGCTTGACAGCTTCGTGCGCACCGTAAAAAACCGAGAACTGTTTGGCCTCGATATGGGTATCCGGTTGTTCCTTCGCACTTGTGTGTTCCATGTTCATAAAATCACCCCTTTAACTTTCTTGAGACCTTTGCACGTATGATGATCGCAAGGGCATTCAAGGCCAGTACAATCAACACGAGCGTTGCAGCCATTCCATACTGGACATGGCGGATTTCGTCAACCGCCTCATGCTCGGTGCAGATATTGTAGAGATTCCAGGATAACGCGGGCGTAGACGTGGTGAAGACCTCTGAGGGTAACACCAACGGCCCCACACTGACCGCAGCCGTGAATATTATCGGCGCGGTCTCCCCGGCTGCACGCCCCATGCTGATGACAATCCCTGTCAGGATGCCTGGCAAAGCCGCTGGCAGCATGACCGTGAGGATGGTCCACCATTTTCCTGCGCCCAGCGCCAACGCTGCCTCCTTGTAGGTGCGCGGCACAGCGGCAATCGCCTCTTCCGATGCGCGAATCACCGTGGGCAACACCAATAGCGCAAGGGTTAGGGCACCTGCCAGCACGCTTTTGCCCGGAGACACGCGGAGGGTGTTGATAAAGAAGGCCAAACCAAAGAGACCAAAGACCACGCTCGGCACACCTGCTAACGTGTTCACGCAGGAACGCAAAAACGAGAGCACATGTCCTTCCTTCGCATACTCCTGAAAGTAGATCGCGGCAATCACCCCCAGCGGCACAGCAATCAGCATAGCACCCAAGGCAAGGTAGATGGTCCCCATGACCTCCGCTCCAATGCCGCCAAAGAAATGAGCATCGATTGCTTTATCCGTCAGGAACTGCGGATAGAAGGTGAGTCGCGGACGCATCAACTTTTTTAAATCGGTACGAACGATTGGGAAGATAGCCGCCAAGGCAGTGCCCTCAAAAAGCGGCTCACGTGGTTTCATCACCTTCTTACCTTCATTGCCTGAATAATCCCACGTTTCTGCAAAGAGAACATTCTTCGCTTTCAGTTGCGCCCTGTCCCATCGGGTCTGTCCATAAATCCTGCGGGGGAGTGCAGGCAAAGGCGCGCCCGGTTCAGGACCCAGCAGGATCGCAACGGCCTCCTTGACTTCTTTATAGCAGGGCTTGAGTTCCTTGCGCCGCACAGGAGGCAGTGCGTCCAGCTCTTTCTCGAAGGCGGAGAGAGCCGTATAGATGACCTTGCGTTCCTGCTTGACCTCCATCCACTCCGCCTCCAGCGCCTGCTCATCGCCCCGGCTGAACTGGTTCAACATCATGCGGCGGTAATCAATGGTGCCTTGAAAAAGATAGGCACCGAAACCCTTCACAAAAATAGGGCCGATCACCAGCACCAGCACAAACATCATCAGCCCGATGGCACTGTAAGCACTGAAACTAAACATCCGATCCAGCCATTTTCGAGTGGTCAAACGCATCACTTATCCCCCTCTCAGCCGTTTACGCTGACGGTTGACGATCCATTCACCCGCGAGGTTACAGAGGAAACTGACGAGCAACAGGCACAAGCCCATAGCGAAGAGGACATGATAATGGGCTGAACCTGTCATCTGGTCGGCCTCTCCCATATCCCCGGCGATTGTTGCGGTCAGCGTGCGGACCGGTTTCAGAAGATTATAAATCGGCGACGGAATCTGTGCAGCATTGCCCGAGGCCATCCAGACGACCATGGTTTCGCCCAAGGCACGCATAATACCCAGTAGAATCGCCGAGCATATTCCGCTGATCGCCGAGGGGATGACGACCTTCAGAAGCGTCTCCGCCCGCGTGGCCCCGAGCGCATAGCTCCCTTCGCGCAATTCGCGACCTGCAGCCTGCAAGGCATCTTCCGAGACGCTCACAATGGTCGGCAACGCCATAATCGCCAGAATCATGGCTGCGTTCAACGCATTGACTCCGCTCGATGCGCCACAGAAATCCTGCATAAACGGCGCGAGCACCACAAGCGCAAAGAACCCGTAAACCACCGAAGGAATCGCGGCCAGCATTTCAATAACGGGCTTCACGATCTGGCGGACATTAAAGGGAAGCAGGTCGCTCAAACAGACGGCCGCGAGTATGCCGGGCGGAACAGCCAGAGCCACAGCGGTCAGGGTGACAATAAGACTTCCCGCAAAGATTGCACCCGCCCCGAATTTTGGAGGCGTAGCCGTGGGGTACCATGCCGTGGAAAAGAAAAAATCCCAGACACGGAGTCCATTGAAAAACGGCAGCGCATCCCGGGCGATGAAATAGATGATCGCCAAGACCGCCAACGCGGCAACCGACGTGACGGCGAACAGAAGGGACTGTCCGAGGCTGGCGAATATCTTCCGCTTCCTCTGCTCCCTCTCGCTTAAAATAAATGTCTCAGCCTGTTTCATTGTGACTTCCTTCGTCGGTGACCACGTGCAAGATCACAGACCCTTCAGAGCGCGAGCGCATAAAAAACAAGTGCCCCCAGCATCAAGAGTAGCCGGACGAGCCCCTTCCACCGTGGCTCACCCGCTGTGCGTGATTCACAGGGCAGTTGAGTGCCTATTGGTGTGTAGTGATTAGTCATAGTTCAACTCCTTCCTCTTGTTTTGTTGCTCTATATCGTATCTGCTCGCTGTTAATCCATCGTGAGATTAATGTTTGCTTTCTGTTAGAAGTCCTATAACTGGAATGATGGGAAAACCGAATGTCGGCTTTTGGAGGGCCACGCTTCGTCGTGGCCGAATGCCGGCTTTTGGAGCCACGCTTCGTCGTGGCCGAATGTCGGCTTTTGGAGCCACGCTTCGTCGTGGCCGAATGTCGGCTTTTGGAGGGCCACGCTTCGTCGTGGCCGAATGCCGGCTTTTGGAGGGCCACGCTTCGTCGTGGCCGAATGCCGGCTTTTGGAGGGCCACGCTTCGTCGTGGCCGGACGCGACAGAGCGCGTCCCTCCAGTGGGGGCCATCTTCCAATATTCCAACATTCCATTATTCCTCTCCAAAGTTCCCCCTTCGTTTATTCCCAGGCCTGCCCGCCGTAGTCACTTGCGCGTAGGCGGGTACCCCCAAGCGGCGAGCTTGCCAATAAAAAAAGAGGCGGGGTTATCCCCCACCTCTAGCACCTTTAGAACAGACGTAATTTCTGAACAATCGGCGATTGTTATTTTTTCTCGACTGGAACAAAACCAATCTCTTCAACGATCTCTTTGCCCTTCTCAGATTGGCTGAGCGCCAGGAAACGCGCGCAAAGCGAATCAGCCTTGGGTTCACCATCGGTGAACATATAGAGATCGCGGGATATGGGATAGGTCTTATTGCGAACGGTTTCAACAGACGGAACAATCCCGTTGATCTCAAGCGCCTTCACGGAAGCATCTACAAAGCCCAGCCCAGCGTAACCGATTGCACCCTTGGTTGCCTGAACGCGCTGACGGATCGCGCCATTGCTGCCCACATATTCAGCACCTTCGCAAATCTTCGCGTCTTTCCCCAACACCAGTTCTTTGAAGGACTCAAAGGTACCGCTGTTCGTGTCACGGCTGATGACCACAATGCCCAAATCCGAACCCCCGACATCTTTCCAGTTCGTGATTTTACCTGTGTAGATCTGTTTGATCTGGTCAATGGTCAGCCCCTTGACTTTATTTGACGGATGCACAATCACGGGCAAGGCATCATGAGCAACCACATGCTCAACAGGGTTGACTAACTTTTCCTCCATCGCCGCACGCTCCGAAGCCTTCAGACCGCGTGAGAGGTTGGCAATATCGCAGGTGCCATTCAGCAACGCCTTGGCTCCATTCCCGCTGCCTGATTCACTGACCGTGATCGTCGTGCCCGGGTTTTGCCGCATATAATATTCAGCAAAGGCCTTTGCGATGGGACCGACCGTTGTCGAACCATCCAGCGTCAACTTCTCAGCCTGTGCGCACAAGCAACCCGTCATCACTCCAGCAGCAACCAACATGAACTTATTCATACGTGTTATCCTTTCTTTGCCCAAACCTGATTGGTTCAGATGAGGCCTATTAAACACGATGAATGTTAAGGGATGATGAAGTTTTTGTTATGTTTGTGTGAGTTTTCTAAACGGGGAGAGTGATGGTGAATGTTGTCCCCTTACCCAGTTCGCTTTTCACGCTGACCGTACCGCCATGGATGATGGCGATGTGCTTGACAATGGCGAGGCCAAGTCCCGTGCCGCCCATTTCGCGGCTGCGTCCTTTATCGACGCGATAGAACCGCTCGAAGAGGCGATCCAGATGAGATGCCTCGATGCCATGTCCATAATCCCTCACGGTCAGCTCGATCCCCTCGCGAGCACCACACGCTGAAATATCGATAATCGGTTTTTCGGTTGTCGCACCATACTTGATGGCGTTGTCAATCAGGTTCAGCAAAACCTGCTCAATCAATCCGGCATGGATGTTCGCAGTCAGACCGCGTTCGCATGAGACGCACAAGGTCAACCCCTTGGCCTCCGCACGGCTCTGATAAAGCGTGGTCGCATTCTTGATGATCTCCGCGAGGTCGGTTGGATTCTTATCGAGGTTCTGCACGGAATTCTGCTCCATGCGCGAAAGTTCCAGCAAATCGTGGATGATGGATTCGAGCTGATTCGCCTGGCGCATGATGATGCCCAGAAAGCGCTCACAATCCGCAGGCGAATCCTTGGCTCCGTCCAAGAGTGCCTCTGCAAACCCCTTGATCGATGTCACGGGGGTACGCAACTCGTGTGAGACATTTGCGACAAAGTCTTGACGGATGGTCGAGAGTTTTTCAATCTGCTCCGCCATCTGATTGATGGACCGCGCAAGCGTCGCCAAGTGCGGCACAGGCGGGATGGCCAGGCGGAAGGAAAAATCACCGTGTCCTAGTTGCTGCACCCCCTTCTGTATGTCAGAGACAGGACCGATGGTGCGAAGCGACATCAAATAACTCATCGCCAGTGCGGCCATAAAGACAACGATGGAGATGATAATGATCATACGGTTGGAACCCGAGAATTCGCGCAACAGCATCCGCTCCGGAACAGCCACACGTATGACAGCCTTTGCAGGTCCCTCTAAGGGAATGCGCTGCGCCAGATAGAGCATCTGCTGATCGAGGCTGGCACTGTAACGTTTTTCCCGTCCCCTTCCTTTTTCCAAGGCATCGCGAACCTCAGGTCGATCATTATGCAGACCCAGTTGCTTGACATCCATCTCGGTGTCCGCGATCACTTTCCCATCGGGTCGGATCAGCGTGAAACGATGCCCGTCCATCCCTGCGATACGGCTGAAAAAGCGATCCACTTCTAATGGGTTCAACTCCCCCTGAGTATCTGGCAACAAGACCGCGAGCAAGTGCGACTGCGTCTCCAGCTCTCTGTTCCATTGCCGATAAAACGCCTCTCGCATCGAGAACCACGTGTAGCCCGCAATAAAACCAATCGCGCCGAGCAGAATCAAGATCTGTACGCCAAAGAACTGCAAAAACAAGGCTCTGTTCTTCATGGTATCCTCATGCAGTATCCGACACCGCGAATCGTCTCGATCCACTCACTGGATGATCCCAGTTTTTTGCGGAGCCCGACGATCAGCACATCAACCGCGCGATCCGTGGAAGCATGTTCGCCGTCATGGATGGCATCGACAATCTGGTACCGAGAGAAAACAACGCCGGGACGACGCATGAACAAATCAAGGGACTTGAATTCGCCGACCGTCAGCGTGACTGGAACGCCTTTTACCTTCGCAATATGGTGTACGCGATCAATCTCAAAGGGGCCCCGAGACAGAATGCTTGCCGCATCTGCCGGATCCGTTTTTTTCCGTCGCAACGCCGTCTTCACGCGCGCCGCCAGCACACGCGCACTGAAGGGCTTCGTGACATAATCGTCAGCCCCTACCTCCAGCCCAGCGACGATGTCCGCATCCTCAACACGCGCGGTCACCATAATCACAGGGATTTGTAGGGTCCGCTCGCTCTTCCGCAGTTCGCGACAGAAGGAGAACCCATCCGTCCCAGGCAACATCAGATCCAACAAGATCAGATCCGGAATCTTCTTGGCAAGCCACGTCTTCGCCTGCTCCGCTGACGAGCAGAGGGCAACCTTGTAGCCTTCCCGCTCCATGTTATAACGGATCAGCTCGCGGATATCCGAATCATCTTCAACAATCAGAATGGTTTCATTTGCCATAATACAATTGCCTCATTTCTAAGATTGAAAGTATACCACAAACCTCATGCTTATTACAATTGGGGTTTTGTGAATATCAGCAATTCTAATCATGGCTGAGACCGTCCGGCAGCCGCCGGACGGAATCTTAGTAGTTATCCGCACGCATCACGCTCACAGCTAAATTATCGGCGTGATCGCTGATGCGTTCAAGAATGCGCAATGTTTCGGTGAAGATCACATCCGCCTGAGGATGACAAAGCCCTTGTTCGATACGATGGATGTGCGCCTGGCGTGTGCGCCAGTACATCCTGTCAAACTCGCGCTCCTGAGCAGAAACCTCTTTGGCCAGTTCTTTATCGGTCTCGGCAAAGGCCTTAATAGACATCACATACGTCCGATGCGCATGCGTCCATAGCCGTTCCAGATCTTCAAGCGCGGGCACCGTGAACTCCGCCTTGTTTTCGATCCGTTCCAACCCGAACTCCGCCACATCCTCAGCCAGATCCCCGACGCGTTCGACATCGACCAGCAGATTTTTAATCTGGAAGCAACGCTGCTGTTGCGCAAGTGTAATCTCTTTATTTAAAAGCACGTTGACAAATTTTCCAATCTCTTTGCACAACGGATCCACCATATTTTCTTCCTGGGTCACCACACTCTTGATACTTTTCGAGTCGAGTCGGATGAGCGCCTCATAGCTCGCATGCACCATCTGCGCCGTAATCTCCGCCACCCGGACAAATTCCCGGGCAGCCTCACACAAGGCAACTGAAGGGACGTTATATTGCATTTCGTCAATATAGGCCGTGACCTTTTTCTTTTCCGGGATACGGGAAACCGGGGTTAACGCGGCTGAAAGTTGAGCGATCTGTTTGATGAAGGGCAACAGAACCAAGCTGACCGCCACATTAAATATCGTATGTGCATTGGCGATCTGGCGGGGCAACTCGCTGGAAGTCATTTCAACAAGCTTGGTATATTGCGCAATAAAGGGCAGGAAAACAACAACGCCGAACACATTGATGAGGATCTGCGCCATGGATGCTTGGCGAGCAGCACGCGCTTGGCCTAAGGAGGCGACAAACCCTGTCACGCAGGAGCCGATGTTCGCGCCCAGGATGATGCCGATCGCCCCTTCTAAGGTGATCGCGTTATTCATGCCCATGGCCACAGCCATGCTGGTCACCGCCGTGCTACTCTGCGTGATGCCAGTCACCACAAGTCCCACGAAAACCCCCACGAACGGATGCTGGCCCAGTGCCACCAGCCCATCGGCAAACATCTTGATTTTCATCAGCTCTTCCAGCGACTTGGACATATAGCTCATGCCCACAAAGATGAGGCCGAGACCCATGAGGATTTCGCCATATTTCTTCCACTCATGATTGGCGAAAAACTCCAGAAAGAAAAGACCAAAGATGACCAACAAGAGTCGGGAGGCTCCGATGTCAAAGGCGACGATTTGGGCTGTGATGGTCGTCCCGATCTCCTGACCTAACATAATGCCGATGGATTGCGGAACTGTCATCAGATTGGCATTGATCAAGCCAATCATGGTCACCATCAGCAGACCGCTACTCTGCAGAAACGCGGTCGCAACGGTCCCGAATACGGCGCTCCTGAAACGACTCTCGGTAACTTTACTTAACCATTTTTGGATCTTCTCGCCCGCGAGCTTCTCCATACCGGCACTTAGCAGGCGAATACCAAACATGAATAACGCCAACCCACCCAGAATCATCAAGAACCCTATCATATACTCTCCCCTATCTTCATGGTTGCCAGCATATACTTTCTCGGTACATCACGCGATGCCAATATAAACGCAAATTATATACCAAATGCGGCATCAAAAGGAATTCCAAAAAATGGATAACGCAAAAAAATATTGCTACCGAAGGCGATCCAGACGTAGGCGGTCGCGGGCGTCGGTCAGGCGCTTGGAAATAACGTGTACGGTCAACACGGAACCGATGCTCGCGCCAGCGGCAATCATGTACATGATCATCATCTGGTAGCGAACGGCGGCGACAGGATCGCTTCCTGAAAGAATCTGCCCTGTCATCATGCCGGGCAGGCTCACGACGCCGCAGATCGCCAATGAATTGAGGATCGGCATCATGGCCGTCCGGATGCTCTCTCGCTTGCAGTCGGCAAGGGCATCCTGCATGGATTCGCCCAGCGCCAGCCGGTTTTCGATCACCGCCCGTTGCTTCCAGACCGCCCCTGTAAACGTGTCCATGCCCAGCGCAATCCCTGTCATCGTGTTGCCAAGAATCATCCCCAGCAGCGGGATGGCATACTGAGGCGACCACCAAGGCTTGACGCCAACGATCACGAGCAACGCATACAAAGTGACCGTAAATCCAGCGGCCATCAGTCCAAATACGGCAACCAGCAGGGTCTGTCCGCCCTTGAAGCAGTGCTTTTGCCGCCTAACGATTTCATACGTCCCAACCCCCAGCATGACGAGGGCGAAGAGGAGGGTCCACTCCAGCCGCGCCTGAACAAAAAGGCCCTTTAAGACAAAACCAACCAATGTTAATTGAAGCCAGGTCCGAAACGCCCCGATCACCAGGGTCCGGGTCATGCGGAGTTTCAAGAACCAAAAGACTAAAGCCAGCGCACCCAAGGGGATCGCAGATAAACCCACATCCAGCCAGCTCAGTTCGATGATGTTCATGCCACCTCCTTTGGAGGAAGCGAGAGAACACGATCTGCCACCCGGTCCAGTTGCTCCAGATTGTGCGAAACCCAGAGCACGCCTATTTTCTTTTCGCTTCGGAGTCTGGCGATACACGCTTCGACTCGTTTTTCATTCTCCGCATCCAGATGCGCTGTGGGCTCATCGAGCAGAAGAATCTGGGGGGACCGAACCAAGGCCCGCACCAAGGCCAGCCGCTGTTTTTCGCCACTGGACAGCCGAGAGAGCGGCCATGCCATGACATCGGATTCAAATCCTAATTCGTGAAGATAGCCGAGGGTCGCGTCATGTGCATGGGCTGGAAAATGAGCGAGGCCCACGGTATCTCCCCACCATTGACTTTCTGATGGCAGCCACATCACCTTGCAGCGCCAACCCGGCGCATCCATCGTATTCGGAGCGACTCCAGACAACCGAACCGCTCCGCTCCACGGCTCCAGATCCGCGATCGCCCGGAGCAACCGCGTCTTGCCGCATCCGGACGGACCTGAAACGCCCAGACACTCCGCAGGCTCCAGCGTCAGCGAGACAGGCCCCAGCCCGCCATAGCGTAAGGCATTAACCGATAGAAGCTCTACAGACATGCCAAAGATGATAGTTGTTTTCCCCTGCCAATGAAATCAGAAAAAAGTTTCTTTATTTCATTTACAATAATTAACAATAGTGTATATTAACGTAAATGAAATATCACGATTTAGTCAAACTTCTTGGCCAGGAGGTTTTTTTTGACTTGGCAGCGCTTGCTCAACTCACCGGAGAACGCCGGGAGAGCATGCGGATGCAGTTGCACCGATGGTGCAAGGACGGTAAATTACTGGCGCTGAGGCGGGGCATGTATGCCTTTCCGGAGGTGGGCGGTTCGATTGCTGTCAATCCTGCTGAACTCGCCAATAAACTTTACACGCCATCCTATATCAGCACCTACTGGGCCCTGGGGTATTATGGTTTAATTCCTGAAAAAGTGGTCACCTATACCAGCGTCACCTCTCGCGTCACGCGCTCGTTTAGCAACGCGCTGGGTGTGTTTAGCTATCAGAGCCTCAAACCCACGGCTTTCTTTGGGTACAGGCCGGTGACGATGGGTGACAGGAAAGTTATTCTTGCAGAGCCCGAAAAGGCTTTGCTGGATCTGTGGTATCTGGAACAAGGCGTGTGGGGACAAGAACGCATGGAGGCGATGCGTTTTCAAAATCAGGAGATCGTTGATGCTGTGAAACTTCAGTCGTATGCAGAGCGATACCAGGCACCGCGCCTGATTAAGGCTGTTGATGAGTGGACACGTGTGATCCGTTTGCAAAAGGAAGGTACAATTGAATTATGAAAGAGGAGGCATTGGCCATCATCCGTGAGCGCTCTAATCCCACGGATAAACTGAATCTGCTACGGGAGTATCTGCAGGCCATGGTACTCCGGTCGCTGCATGAGAGTGAAGCGTTTGTTAACCTTGCCTTCGTGGGTGGCACCGCGCTGCGTTTTGTTCATAGCTTGCCACGGTTTTCAGAAGACCTTGATTTCTCCCTTGAGCAGGGCGACGGATATAAACCCGAGGCCTGGATGAAGAAGGTCAAGAGCGACCTTCAGTTTGCCGGGTTTGATGCCACGGTGAGCTGGAATGATCGTACAACCGTTCACAAATCATGGGTGAAGGTAGCGGGGCTATTGAAGGAGTCGGGATTATCTGGCCAGGCAGACCAGAATCTGTCGATCAAGCTGGAGATTGATACCCAGCCGCCTCCGGGAGCAATCAGCGAGAGGGGCATTGTCAACCGCCATGCCATGTTAGCGCTTCGCACGTATAACCTGCCCTCCCTGATGGCCGGGAAAGTGCATGCGCTGATGACGCGTAAATATGCGAAAGGTCGAGACTGGTATGACCTCGTCTGGTATCGTGGCAAGCGCCCTCCCGTTGAACCCAATATGGCGCAGTTACAACAGGCTCTAGATCAAACTCAAGGCCGAGGCGTGTTTGATGCAAAGAACTGGAAGTCACTTGTGAGTGAAAAACTCAATACCAGGGATTGCGTGACCTTGGTCAATGATGTGAAACACTTTCTCGAACGCCCCGAAGACGCCACGCTGCTGACCCAAGAGAATATTTGCTCCGTGTTACAATAGGTAGTTAAGAGTTTATCGTTGCCACAAAATATTCGTTCCCTCCAGCGGAATTGCAACACCGTCGTAGTGCGGGATCAGGCGTGCCGTATAGTCTGTCGGAGACCGATCTGCGGACACGGTCGCCGTATACACAGTGCAACCCGACGCGTCGGCCAGCGGGTGGCCGAGTATCATCTCCTGCCGCAACGGGGCGTTGTCCATCACGCCGTCTGCATAAAGTTCAACCCGCACCTCCGCGGGGTCGAGGCCGCCGAGACAGACCTTGGCCCAGCAATTCTAATTTTGAC
>Ga0268284_1001211_pt1 | contig 14037 bp, 10 predicted proteins | sample saktaG_14_FD_190137 | JGI IMG/M metagenome (GOLD analysis project Ga0268284, IMG submission 190137) | Saline water microbial communities from Sakinaw Lake, British Columbia, Canada - sak_2013_06_06_40m | ecosystem: Environmental > Aquatic > Non-marine Saline and Alkaline > Saline ... | reverse complement strand
CACTTCCGCACAGGCCACCGCGCCTTCGCGCAGGCAGTCCTCAAGCTCGCCCGCCTCAAGGCGCTCGAGGTTGTCCACGGGATAGTCCAGCGCGTGCGGGTTGCAGTTGTAGGACTCGTCGCTCACCTCGAAGGAGAGCTCCGCCGCGCGCCCGCCGATGGCCCGGAGGGTCTGCGGGATGCGGAAGCGGTTCTTCTCTGTGTACTTCTTGAAGCGTCCGACGGAAGTCGGCACTTCGACGGTGGGCGCGAGGAAGTCGGCCACCGGCATGATGTTGGACTGCGCCGCGCCCTGGGCGAACGCCTTCAGCAGGGGGCTTGCGCTGATATCTGAAAGTCTGCTCATAGTATTCTCTCCTCCTTTATTCGGTTATGTTCCGGAAATGGTGACGTTGCCGACCGCGCAGGGGCGGCACAGCACAAGCTGCCCGTCCACGCCTGCCTCTTCCGCGATCGCGATGACACGATATGTCCCTGCGGCTGTCGGGATCAGGCGGACCATGCCGGCGTCACTGCCGGCGATAGCAGCCAGCACAAGCTGGTCGCCTGGATTGCACGTGCCCTTGAGTTTCAGGCGGACATTCCGACCGTCTTCGAGCGGGACCACTTCAGCCAGTTCGGTGTCCGCCGCGCTATCGCCGATAAGATACGGCGTGATGTCCGTGATCGCGGCAGGCAGTTTGACCTCGGGCACGCCCGTGTCATGGGTCATCTTAACCAGATAACCCTCTTTTCCGGTCAGGGACTCGCCTGCCAGGACGGGGAAACTCCCCGCGCGTGTATTCGATTGAGTCATGATCCTTATTCTCCTTTTCCTTTTGAAAATTCGACCTCGGCCCGGCGGAACGCGACCATGTAACCGCATCCATCGCGTTTGACGATCTCCTGGGCGCGGTTGCGCAGTTTCGCCGACTGCTCGTCATCCTTGCGCGGCGCGGGATCACCTGCCGCAGCGCGATTGTGCAGCGGCTTCGCAGCCGGAGCCGCGACCTCCGTGACAACGGCCTTGCGGGTGCGCATACGGTTGAGTAAACCGAGTGTCGCCTCGCGGTTCTCGATCAGGCGCTCACGGAAGAACTCCTTGTCCTCCGCGTCGATCACATCCGCGAACGACTCGACCTCGCGGTTTGCGATATTGTCCTCGGCCTCCACGACCTGCTGCACCAATACAGCATTTTTGTCCTGCTCCTCTGAAAGAGCAGCCTCAAGCTCCGCCACGCGAGCAGAAAGCTCCTCGCACAGCGTAAGGTAGTCAATAGTATTCTCATCAGCCATAATTATCTCCTTTTGAAACATCATACGTCTCTATATAAGCATCTTTGTAAACGTCGATATTTAAAATTTCTGCGGAAAAACAGGTGCGCAACCGCAAGCAAACGGTATTTTATCGGCTCTGTTATAACGTCCCGCTAGCTTTCTGGTTGGTTCATAACCTGCCTTTATTTCAATTTTTAGAAAAAGTCACACACATTGAACCCTTGACCGTTGTCTCTCGAACCACTATTATGTATGGCACTTCGCGCGTGGGTTATTTTTATGCGAAAGAACCGGGATACGTATGCCTATAAGTTGGAATGAAATCAGACAGAATGCCATCCGTTTTTCACGCGAGTGGTCGGAGGAACACCGGGAGGAGGCAGAGGCTAAGTCATTCTGGGATGAGTTCTTTGCTGCTTTCGGCATCCGTCGTAGACTGTTTGCCACCTTTGAGGAACCCGTCAAGAAAATCAACGGCCAGTATGGATACATCGATGTCTTCTGGCGCGGGCTGGTACTTGCGGAACACAAGAGCCGCGGCAAAAATCTGGACAAGGCCGAGTCTCAGGCGTTCAGCTACATCCAGGATCTGGCGCGCGAACAACGCCTTGCCGATCTTCCGCGTTATGTGATCCTCTCGGATTTCGAGAACATCGCACTTTACGACCTGGAACCTGACGAGCAATTGGACTTGCCGCTGTTCGATGCCCGCCACTACCACAAGATCGAGTTCCCGCTGAAAGAGTTGCACAAGCACATTCACGAGTTCGCCTTCATCGCGGGTTACAAGCGGCACCACGTGCGCGATGAAGACCCGATCAACATCAAGGCCGTGGAAATCCTCGGAGACCTGCACGACGCGCTGGCCGATGGCGGTTACGCGGGCCATGACCTCGAGCGCTTCCTGGTGCGCATCCTCTTCTGTCTCTTCGCAGAGGACACAGGCCTCTATGAGCCCGACACCTTCACCCTCTATATTGAGAACCGCACGGCAAAGGACGGCTCCGATCTCGGTCAGAATCTGGCCCGGCTCTTCGATGTTCTGGACACCCCTCCCGATCACCGTCAGAAGAACCTCGACGAGATGCTCGCCGCCTTCCCGTACGTCAACGGCGAGCTTTTCAAAGAGCGGCTGGGCTTCGCCGACTTCAGCCGCGCCATGCGCGATGCGCTGGTCGCTTGCACAACCTTCGACTGGTCGCGCATCTCCCCCGCGATTTTCGGCTCGCTCTTCCAAGGCGTGATGGAACCCAAGGAGCGCCGCCAGACCGGCGGACATTACACCTCGGAGCGCGACATCCTCAAGGTCATCAACGCCCTTTTTATGGATGCCCTGCGGGCTGAATTCGAGAAGGCCCGGCGCAGCAAGGCCATGCTCAAACAGTTGCATGAGAAGATCGGCAAACTCCGCTTCTTCGATCCCGCCTGCGGGTGTGGCAACTTTCTGGTCATCACCTATCGCGAACTGCGCCTGCTGGAGATTGAGATCCTCAAGGAACTCTTCGGCAAGAACGCCCATTTAGAACTCAACATCCAAGTGCTTTCACGCGTAGACGTGGATGCTTTCACAGGCATTGAAATCCAGGAGTGGCCAGCCCGCATTGCGGAAGTCGCGATGTGGCTCATGGAACACCAGATGAATTTGCGCCTCTCCGAGACCTTCGGCCAGTACTTTGTTCGCCTGCCACTGAAGAAGTCCGCTCATATCGCCCTCGGTAACGCATTACGTTTAGACTGGAAGACTATTCTTTCCCCCGACCAGTGTTCTTATGTACTCGGCAATCCGCCGTTCATCGGTAAGCATCTGATGAACGCTGAGCAGAACGAAGACATGGATATTCTTTGGAAGGGGGTCACCGGGACCGGAGTTCTCGATTACGTCACAGGCTGGTACAAGAAAGCCGCCGAGTATATCAAAGACAATGCGGTCGTCGTCGGTTTCGTTTCCACAAACTCAATCACGCAAGGCGAACAGGTCGGCGTTTTGTGGAACGCGCTTTTTCATCTGTACAGGGTAAAAATCCATTTCGGCCATCGGACATTCGCATGGCAAAGCGAAGCACGATGCAAAGCCCACGTCCATGTCGTGATTATCGGGTTTGCCAACTTTGATGAACCGACAAAACGTATCTACGACTACGAAGGAGGGGGCAAAGACGCAACCATTCAGCAAGTCAACAACATCAGTCCTTATTTGATAGAGGGCTCCGATATGGCCGTCGTCACGCGCTCAAGCCCTATTTGCAATGTCCCCGCCTGCATTTACGGGAACAAACCGACTGACGGCGGTCATTTGATCATCGAGGAACAAGACCGTGTCGCCTTCTTGTTGGATAACCCAGCAGCTAGCAAATACATCTATCCGTTGCTTTGTGCAGAAGAGTATCTTCACTCCATCCCCCGTTGGTGTCTGTGGCTCGTGGACGCTTTACCCGAGGACATACGCAACATCAGCGGAATCAGGCAACGAGTGGAGGCCGTGCGAGAGTTCCGGTTGGCCAGTAAAAAGGAGCCCACGCGAAAGAAGGCCGACATAGCAGCCCTTTTTGCGGAAATCCGCCAGCCGAAAAGCCGTTACATTGTGATCCCAAGACACTCATCGGAACAACGAAAATACGTTCCCTTTGGCTACTTTGAGCCCGCTGTGATAATCCATGACAGTTGCACTGCGTTGCCAAACGCCTCGCCTTATCATTTCGGGGTGCTGTCTTCTAACATGCACATGGCATGGATGCGGCAGATATGCGGGCGTATCAAATCTGATTATCGTTATTCGTCTGGGCTGGTCTACAATAATTTCCCTTGGCCGGAGAACACGACTGCTAAGAAAAAGACCGCCGTTGAGACGAAAGCCCAAGCGGTGCTGGACGCAAGGGCACGGCATACGCTATCCACGCTGGCCGACCTCTACGACCCTGTTTCCATGCCAGCCGATCTGGTGAAAGCCCATGCCGACCTCGACCGCGCGGTGGATCAATGCTATCGTTCCAAGCCCTTCACCTCCGACCGCCAGCGCGTGGAATTCCTCTTCGCCCTTTATGAACACTACACTGCCCCGCTATTGCCTGTGGAAAAGAAAAGGCGGATGCGGCTGTGAAAAAACAACAGTCTGATACGGATTCTAACCGCACACGCCCAGGTGGAGCAGCAAAGGGAAAAGTAGAAACCGCCCTTGCCGGCTGGCAACGTCAACACACCGACCTCACCACCCGCCTGATTGCCATCGAGACCGACATCGACGACCGGGTAACCCGCCTCTTCAATCTCACCGACGCCGACCGCCTCCTCCTCGCCGATCATTCCCTCCACGCCATGATCGACTATCCGTACGGAGCCGTATGAACCCTAACCACACCACCCTTTACAATGTCTTCCCCACCTGGCCAACCGACATCGGCCGTTTACATAAAACCGAGGTAATGCCATGAAGCATCACCAAGACAAAAGAAAATCCAAGACCGTCACCCGTAGGGAGATCGACAATGCCCTTGTCTGCAAAGACAGTATCTCTCTTACCAAGTTTTTTCGAATGAGAACCTTTGCACCGGGGGCAATGCAAAAGTGTGCACGCGAGTTGGTTCACCTTCTTGGACTTGACGAGCAAGCTTTCGCATTCAGCGCGTCCTTCGAACACGGCGGGGGGATTGATCAAACTCGGACACTTAGCATTCAGCAGTTGGGTGGGGTTATGTCGCTTGATAAATCACCGTCCTCATTAACGTTAAGTGTATTTCCTCCCGAACACGGACATGTCTACATAGCTGCACGGGAACAACAAGACAGAATCTGTGTCTATGTTGGATGCTCAGATGCGCTTCTTTGCGACACAGTGATCAGCGCATTTGCCAACAACCTGGGACTGGAAGAAGTGGAGAGTCCCGGACAATCCCAGGACTGCCCCCCGCCAAGTTCAGTGATCGATCAAACATCCCAAACACCACTTTGTCACGAATCACCACCCAGTACTACAGTATGCGCGACCAGACCGACACCGCTGGCATTTCCAGAGAAAGTGACACTAAGCTGGCTATGGCAACACGCGCCTCTCTCCTTATGGGGCTTGCTCATTGGAGCAGTCGCGAGTGCATTTTTGTTCGGCATGAAAGCGGGGCAGATCGCATCCATCAAGCAGTTGCTTGGCGAATGAGCGTCGAAGGAGATGGCGACCAATACCCGAGATGGCGTTTGCCCTCTTATCGATATCTTGAGAGAGCAAAGGCACGAAAGGCCAGACCAGTTAAAAATCGCACGATGGGAAGGGCATAAGGGAAAAATCCTGACAAAGAACACAATAAGATGAGTACAGGTCACATCCTCCAGGTTTCCCAAGACGCCGTGCGCAAACTCATGCGGCACGGCTGGAATGTCTACCCGTTGGAGGCCTTTGGCTTCCTTCTGGGTACGACAAACCCGACCAGCGTCTGTGCTGCGTTACCGACGTCCAAAACCGCGCATTGGGACAGTCACGACGACCGATGGAACGCCCTGCAGGAGCGACGCCCTGTTGCCGACGAGCTGGCGGCTCTCTTCGGCCTGCAGGTGGTGGGTGTCTATGCCACGCATGAACACGGCGACAAACTTCAGCCCTTCCCCGCCGTGTTTGCCGACGGCATCATCATTACGTATGCGTTCTTCGACGGCACAAATGAGGCGGGTGTCCGCGGTGCCGCGCTGCATGCTCCGGGCATCGGTCGTGGCGACTGGGAACTGTCACGCGGCAAACGTCTTTCGCCTGACTTCAACCACCGTCGGGTCCTGACAGCTTGGTGCGCGCGCGTCGGCCCCATTGATTACTCGAATAACTACGAAACCGAGTACCCGCGCCTCTTTGGTATACAGCCGCATAAGAAGATGCGTGAGGCCCCATCGAAAAAATATCCATTCGAATCGTATCAGACAATATCGTTCACGCCATCCCGCCCAACTCCCCCGCCGCCCGATCCCCTGGACCGATGGAGCACAGCACAACGGGTGTCCGTGGGCACTGACTCTCCTTTGACAGAGAAGCAGCAGACCATCCTTGCTGCCATTCGCAACCAAACTGAACTCACCTTCCGCTACATCGGCGGCAGCCGTCCGGGCGACATCCGAACGGTCAGACCCAAAGAACTTTTTCAGGTCAAAGGTTATTCAGGTTGTTACCTCTTGGCCGATGATCTCGATCTCGATGAAGAACGTGTGTTCCGCCTTGACCGGATCGACTGGTAACAGTTGCGTTAAAAACTTATTGCCGTCCGATTGACTGATTGTCTCACTCATACGTGAACAGGACAGTGGCGGTGGTGTCCACGACCTGCTGGACGAGCACCGCGTTTTTGTCCTGCTCTTCTGAAAGAGCAGCCTCAAGCTCCGCCACGCGTGCGGACAGCTCCTCGCACAGCGCAGGGTAGTCAATAGTATTCTCATCAGCCATATCAATCTCCTTATTAGAAACATGATGTCCCTCTACTAATAGCATGATCGTCAGTGTTAATTCGCGCGGAAAAGTGTTTTTTTGCGCATGAAAACGATATACAGGAAGAGCGATGCGAAATCGACTGTGTTATCTTTCGCTGTGCTTGATGAACGCGATATTGCAATATCCGCCCGTTTGGAAATATGAAATTGACATAGTTAGACCTAATTGATACCTTTCTACCATATTGCAAAATAGCGATAGAATGAACGCATGGCTTGGAAGTGTGTTTGTAATGAGTCCATCTCTTGTTAGTTGTTTAGGTGCGATGTTCAAGGTGAATTTCAGGATGGTCAATCCATGAAGCAATATCGAATAACTTTTCTTATTGTCACTGTAGTTGTGCTGGCGCTTGTTGCGGCGCGGATGACGTGGCGTGTGAACGAACTCGAGAAACAACTCGCAGCGAATAAATCAGTTCCTGCGGATGTTCCGAGCAAACTTGAACCGAAGACGCCCGCAACCCAACCGCTAGGCGGTCAAAAAACCGTGGTGTCTACTTCCCATTCGGTCGTTCAGCAAAACAAAGCATCACAAGTCGCACTAAAGCCTAATGTTGTCCCCGCGAAGAGCCCACTGAATAGCGATATGACAAAGTTGCTATCTGATGCTCGTGCGGCGATGGGACGAAAGGCGTATGACAAGGCGCGTGAATCTTTGAGGGTCGCATACTCTACTTCACGTGATCCTGATATGCGGATGACAATCGGACAGATGTTATATGAATGCTTAATCAGAACCCATGCGTATGAGGAGGCTCAGGCACTCGGGTTTGAATTGCTGACGCTGAGTCCGTCGCCAGAAGAGCGGTTCCTGCTTAACCAGCAACTGGCTGCGTTACTGCATAGCATGGGCAAGCCGCTTGAAGCAGAATCCCTCCTGGCTCAAGCAATCGCGACGGAACAAAATTCTGACATGCGGCATAAATATGAGGCTAAACTGCGGGGTGTCTGGCGTCACACACCAGGACGGACGGGAGAAGTGGTATCTAATCTCACAGATCGAGTGACTACGAATCCGCAAGATGAAGCGACATTGAAACAGTTGGGGGATATCTATCTCAAATCGCGTCGAGACTATAAGGCCGCTCAACCCATTTACGAACAGTTGGTGGCCCTCCATCCTGACGATCCGCAGTTGCAGAGCGCGCTGTTAGGAATTTACCGAGAGACGAAGAACTTTGAGGGCATGCGGCGTGTTCTTGAGAATCTGCTAGCACAGGCAGGAGGCGATGACCCAACGTTGCGTTTCCAGATCGCTCAGAATGAACTTCAGGCCGGTCGTGGTGATGAAGCTGTCGCTTATGCCGAGAAACACCTTTCCGGCGGCAACGCATCGACCTTCCAACTCCAGATGCTTTCGACGATCTATGATAAGGCCGGACGGAAAGAAAACGCTCTAGCTACTCTTGACAGCGCAATTGCCCGCGAGACTAACGCGCAACAGCAACTTAGCATGCGGTTTCAGAAAACGGACATGTTGATTTTGAATAAGCAATACACCGAAGCCGAAAAGCTACTCCGTTCTATCATTCAAACCGCAGGCGAGGACAAGCAAACCACTAGTCGCTCGAAGAGCGGAATTATCAGGATTTACGAAATGCAGGGAAAGTTGACGGAATTGAATCTGTAGGGAGAGTAAATTATAAAAAAATTCTTGTTCATATGTTTGTGCGTTTGTTTTGGAAATATCGCATGTTTGGCCAACGAATATTGGTCACCCTTCCGTTCTTTCAGTTCCTATCATAAAACGTATGACTATTACATCCAATCCACAGGGACTCACACGTTCGGTGTTGATGGGATATTACAGCACACTTGGACTGAATTATATTATAATGGAACTTACATTTCTCCAAGCTTTGAGAGTTATTTTGGGGTGCCTCCTAACTATTATAGAGATCCTTCATTTAGTCACTACTATGGTTCAGCAGACCAGATCATCCTTGTTGTTTATGATGCCGACAATTTGGACAGGTGGGAGAAACATAGATTTATCATTGACACGGTGGGGCCATCAGCGCCAGGGACTCCTGACTTGGATGCAAGTGATGATACGGGAAAATCAAGCACTGATAATATAACGAAAAATAAGACGGGCCTGACATTCACTTGGTCAGCAAGTTCTGGTGATTCAGGAATCGGTTTCAAAAGTTATCAGTGGAAACTAGATAGCGGTGGAACCTGGACTGATAACGGTTCAAGCACGACAAAAACAATCGACGTCCCCTCTGACGGATCTTACCGATTTTATGTACGGGCGGTTGATCTCTATGACAATCCAAGCAGTGATAAATATCTACAGTTCATAGTTGACTCAACTGCGCCCAACCCTCCTTCTTTGATTACCCCCGGCACCAATACACGGACAAAAGATTCCACACCGTATTTTGACTGGAGTTGCAGCGATAATTCGGGGGGCAGTGGCATTTGGAAATATGATCTGGTCGTAGAAAATCCGTGGAATTGGAATGTTTTGGAAAAAACGGGGCTTACGTCTTCAGACTACACGCCGTCGAGTTCTGAGGCGTTGGGTGCGGGCGGAGCCAATTATCATTGGCGCGTGCTGTCATACGATGTAGCAGGCAATGTAAGTTCGAGTTGGTCTTCGGAAAACCGCTTCTATGTTGACAATCCCGATGGCAGCATACTGGCCACACTCAAGAACCCAAGTGGCGTTACGGTCGCAGGAGCGAATACTAAGTTCTATATCTACTCGTTTGAGCCCGACAAAGTTGTTACAGGAAATCCCGGAACTTTTACAGACATCCCGGCCGGTGCGACGTACGAAGTCGAGGGCCGCTATGTTGGACCAGCGCCAGATTACGATGAAGAATATTGGGGAACGGTGTTGTCTTCAACGGTTGTGGGCGACGCGTGTGTGAATATGGATATCGGTCGGGTGACGCCGCGAGCAACCGAATTAATCATCAAACGGGCGTCTAACAATAGCGTGGTTAGCCCTGGCCAGACCGTGTCTCCTGGAGAAAGTGTTTATGCTGTAATCACTGTTGTGAACAACGATCCGACAAGGAGTTCTGTCAACACTCTGGTCGAATTCTGGTACCGCAACGGCACATCAGGGACTGGCACGAAACAAGCGATGGCGTATACAGCGATTGCAAAGAACGGAACAGCCTATTTCGTGTTGCCGAGCTTCACTGTCAGTCAGGGTGATTACTATTGCCGCCTCAAGGTCAAGTGCCAATACAACTCCGAAAACTTCACTGACACATGGGCTTGGGATTCGACACCAAAGTTCGCGTGTGTTCCGAGTGTTGTTAATCTTCCGGTGGTTTCAAATGTTATTATTAGGGACCTTGACGGTCAACCCGTGACCGGGATTACACCTGGCAAACGTTACGTGGCTACGGCCGAGTTTACAGACGTTGATGGGCAGGGTGACCTGACTACATGTGCAATCCAACTCAGGAACTCAGCGGATGCGAGACTCATCCACTTGGGGTATTCGCTGACGACTAGCTCTAAAAGCGTAGAAGATGGCAATGGCAATGCGAAAAATGATAGCGGCGAAAACATGCCCGTGCAAGACGACTATGCTTGTTTAACCCACGTTGAAAAGCAGTCCATCGCGAACGGTTGGCGGATTCGCTATATCTTCTGGCTTACTGCCAAATGGGCAAACTGTGCGGACGGTATTGATTTGCGTGGTCGGGCGGTAGATGCTTCAGTGCATGTTGTTGAAGGTTCATGGGTGGATACCAACCTTGATTTCGCCGCGTTATCGCTCCCCTCTGGCAAGTGGACGGTGATTGTTCATGGAAAGAGCAACAGCCAGAATAACAATTTTGATTTTGGCGAAAACGCTGTTTTGCCATTTGGTACTGGCCCTCAAACTTGGGCCGCGAGTGGCAGTACATGGTTTGATGTCTTAAGCCGACCATTATCAAGTGCACGACAAGATGAAGGGTGGGCTTTCAGAATGGCTCAAAAGATGTCCTTGGTTAGCCGTAACGGCGCAAAGATACACCGCATATCTGACAGAACGTTAGGTACACTTGAAACGTGGATTCCTTCCTCCCAAGATGCTGGAAAATATGACACTTTTGACCGTTCTGATTCTACACATAATATCCTGCTTTACGAGTGGGATGACCCCTCGGATTATCTTGAATTGGACAATCCATGGAAGGACAATTGGTATGCTTATGGAGCCGGCGATTCACTCTATGCGATTTGGAAAAAAAACGCTTCTGGTGCCAATCTTAGTGTGGCTATAGGCTATAGCCGCGGTGGTGTTGTTGTATCCGAGTTCTCGCGTCGACTCTTACGAGCAGGACATCCAGCGTTTCAGATTGTTTATCTGGACGCAGAAGGTTGGGGCGAGTTCGAGAACGAAGTGAAGAGTTTCCCAGTGAGCATGCTCGATATGAGTTTTTGGGGCGTTACACTCGGATATGCGTTGGGAATTGTAAATCCCCAAGATTCAAGGCGCTATGTAACATATCCGGGTTGGGAATCATTCTCGGGCAACACCATGAGTTTGGCGCTTGGTGATTTCGTGTTCAATTCGGCAACTGAGTTGAGTTATTACAAATATTTACATGGTTTTGGATATGCCGATTACAAGTTTACCGCGTGGAAAGGTACGCGTTCGGACCAATACCGCCAAGCATATTCAAACCCCAATATGGCATTCTGTGGTGCCGAGGCGCTTACAGGCGGCGGGAATGATCGAACAGTCGAGTTTTGGCCCCAAAACTCTTCCTTGAGGCAGTTTATTCCAACAAAATCCCTTGAGGGATACGAGTCTGGCGAACTTTCTCACTCACATATACCCCACTACTTCATCGATTGGCTATACCTTTCCCTTGATACCACGATTGCCAGTGTGTGTGTCGAGACTCCACAAATATGGAAATGGCAGGATAGTAACGGCACAACGCAATCGGTATCGACATTGTCTTATCCATCACAGGAAGTTGTTGTTCCTGAAAATGTTGATGGAGATGTCTTCAACAGTGGTGCGCGTGATGGCTCTGCTGCTGGGTGGACATATCACGGCGGGTTCACGCCGTTTGAAGATCGCGGTGTAGACGGCATCGAATGGGTTGACTCAGGTTATGAGTTTCAGATCGCCCCGTACAAAGGTTTGGATGCCCTTCGGCATAATTGGCAGGTAAGCCCAACTTCTGCGACTGGCGTTAGATTTTGTGTTGAGTATCAAGATTTATTGTTTGCTACCGATGACAGCCTGTCTGTTTTCTGGGAGGATAATTGGCTTGGATATATATATTCAACCGATGTCAATAATGGGCTTGAAGCAGTAACGATGCCATTCACTTTTCCCAACAGTGTTGGGCGATTGAAGTTTGAGCCGTATTTTAGGGCTTTTGATGCCGAGTTTCTGCTGGACAATGTGGAGTTTGTGGGTGGTAGTCGGCCTATTGTCGGAAGTCTTTCCGGACTTCCGACATCTCTTGTACAGGGCGCAAATCTAAGATTGGTCGCAGGGGGAGTGTTCGATTCGGATGGGGCGATCATAGAGGTTAAATTTTATCGCGACAGTAATGGTAACGGTGTGTATGACTCTAGCACGGACGAATTGTTCGACGTTGCCAGCAATTACACCGGGGCAGCTTCCAACTGGGAAATCACGAGAAACACTACTGGTATCCCGGTTGGTCAGTATTACTTCTTTGCGCTCGCCAAAGATACGGACGGTCTCTGGAGCGCAGCGGTCCGATCTGCCTCTCAGATTACGGTTACCCAACCCGCTAACCAGTTGCCGGCAATAGGCGGATTAAGCGATTCGCCTGACCCGGTGGATCGAGGCAACAATGTTACCTTAACCGCCACAGGGGTTTCTGATGCTGACGGCTCCGTGGCGAGGGTGGAGTTTTATCACGATGCGAACAACAATGGTGTCTTCGAAGCGGGTACGGACACGTTATTGGGCACCGATACGACCATTGTCAGCGGCGTGGCGTCAGTGACTGTGAGTACGGGCACATTGCCAGCCGGGACACGGCGCTTCTTTGCTGTGGCCTACGACAATCAGATTGCTGCCAGTGCTGGGGTTTCATGCCGTTGCGCAATTATCCAGAAGTGGGAGCTTGCCTATCAAGTTTCACCTTCCGGTGCTGGCACAATAGCAGAGAGTCCTGTTGCGGGTCGATATGCGAATGGAACTCAAATCGCCCCGAGTTCTTCGGCGGCCGCAAACTATGTGTTTGATCACTGGGAAGTCAACGGAACGACACGAACCATGCCGACCGCATTGACCTCAGACACAACCGTTGCGGCGGTGTTCATTTATAATGGAGGTAATACTGTCGCGCCAGTCCTGAATGCCATCGGCAACCAGAGTGTAGAATTCGGGACATCTTTTGCACTGACTGTGACGAAGCAACAAGGCGATGCTCCGATTGCTTGGATGCTTGAGACTGCTCCATCTGGAATGACAATCAATTCAAGTGGGCTTATCTCGTGGCCGACTCCAGTTCCGGCGGGCAGTGCGCATTACATTACGGTCAAAGCTTCAAATAGTGCAGGTATCGACACTAAGTCTTTCACCTTGTATGTGACCAGTTTAGGAACCGTTGCCCAACCACAATTATCACTAGGTGGAGGGATCTATCCAGGGGGCAGTGTCAATGTGACGATTAGTTGCGCAACGCAAGGTGCAACTATTCGCTATACGACTGATGGAAACGAACCCACAGAAGCGAGCAGTATTATCACTTCGGGAGGTGTAGTGTCAGTGCCGATCCCAGGCATACTCAAGGCCAAGGCTTGGAAAACGGGATGGATCGACAGTCAAGCAGCATCGGCGCATTACTCTTCATCGGATAATTTGATTAGTATATCTGGAACTGTTTCGTATGGCGGTACACTATCTGGTCTTATACACGTGATTGCCAAATCCTCAAATAATGAAACTAACTACAGTACTGCAATTGAATCTCAGGGCCCTTACGTAATTGATTCTGTTCCTTCCAGTTCAGAGCAACTAAATACAGGCAATGTGAATGGTAAAACTCTCTTTTTAGGGCAGTCGTTCTTTGTCTGGAACAATCAAACCTATGATCAAACCTTAAATATTAGAGGGGCAATTATTGACGCGCCAGTTGATGTAACCATTTATCCTGGGGTGAATTATTTGTGTTATCCCTTCCCCAAAGCGGTTGCTTGGGAGAACACCAGTTTGGCGGCGGATAGTCCTATTGGAGCACAGATGTTTAGATGGGACACAAATGAAAATCATTCACTAGCATCCCATAGGGGCTGAAAAAAAACATACCGCCCCCTTTCCCCCATTGATTCATTGGGCTTTTTCGTGATTTCAAAGGCGGTCTCAAAAGTG
>Ga0268284_1001210_pt1 | contig 14056 bp, 27 predicted proteins | sample saktaG_14_FD_190137 | JGI IMG/M metagenome (GOLD analysis project Ga0268284, IMG submission 190137) | Saline water microbial communities from Sakinaw Lake, British Columbia, Canada - sak_2013_06_06_40m | ecosystem: Environmental > Aquatic > Non-marine Saline and Alkaline > Saline ... | reverse complement strand
ATCATTTTAAGGGTGGACCGAAGACGCATGGCCAGTCCGACCGGCACCGCGCCCCCGGTTCCATCGGTTCTACCACCACCCCCGGCCGGGTTTTGAAGGGCTTGCGTATGGCCGGCCATATGGGCGCCCGCAAGGTGACGGCCCTCAACTGCGAAGTGGTAGAGGTCGACACGGCTAAAAATGTAGTGTTGCTTAAAGGTGCAGTTCCCGGCGCCAAAGGCGGGATTCTGTTGATTGAGAAAGCATCATAAAGGGTTATTGCAGTGGAATTAGAAATATTTGATTTAAAAGGCCAAAAAGCGGGCAAGATCAAGGTCAGCGATTACGTGTTTGGTGAGACCGTCAATGAGGCGGTGGTACACCAGGCGTTGCTGAGGCAGCTGGCCAACCGCCGCCAGGGCACTGCTGATACGCAAACGCGCTCGGATGTCAGCAGAAGCACCAAGAAACAATATGCACAGAAGCATACCGGCCGGGCCAGGCGTGGTGGTGCGTCTTCCCCCCTGATGAAAGGAGGCGGTGTCGTTTTCGGCCCGCACCCCAGGAGCTACCGGCAGGACATGCCCAGGAAAATGCGCCGGCTGGCCTTGCGCTGTGTGCTTTCAGGCAAGATGCGCGACGGCCAGATCAAGATTATAAATAAGTGGGACCTTAGCGAGGCTAAAACTAAATTAATGTCGGAGATTCTGGATGCCCTGGGCATTGACAATACAGCCATCATCGGCGTTGCAATGGGTAACGATAATGTGACGATGGCAAGCTCCAACCTGCCGGGCATCAAAACCACCATGGTCGCAATGCTCAGTGTGGCAGACCTGCTTTCTTATAAAACGCTGGTTCTCGACGTTGATGCCGTTCGGCGTATTGAAGAGCTTTGGGACAAGAAAGAGGCCAAAAGCCAGGTGAAGGCAACATAAAGTTTCCAGAGGATTATTAGCAAAATGAATTTATATGAAGTTTTACGCAGGCCGCTGGTGACTGAAAAGAGCACAAGGCTGGCTGAAAGCAATAAATATGTTTTTGAAGTTGATAAAAGAGCTTGCAAGGACCAGGTAAGAGCGGCCGTTGAGAAGGCCTTTAAGGTGGGGGTGGTGAGCGTTAATATGATCAGGGTGCCCGGCGAAGTCAAACGCATGGGCAGGAGAGCGGTAGCACACCCGTCATGGAAAAAAGCGATTGTTACACTCAAAGAAGGCGACAAAATACAGTTCTTTGAGGGAGTTTAAGATAACAGGAGTATAAATTGGGTTCTGTTATAAAGAAACGCAAAAAAAAGATGGCGAAACACAAGCATCGTAAGCTTCTGAGGAAGAGCCGATGGCAAAGACGCCACGCTTAATAATGTAGGAGTAATTAGATTTGGCTTTAAAGACATTTCGCCCTACATCCCCCGGGCGCCGCGGAATGGTGAAGATATCGTTTGACGATATCACCAAAACGGTGCCGGAAAAAGCTCTGCTGGTACCCAAGAAAAGGAAAGCGGGAAGAAACAGCAGAGGCGTGATAACAACACGTCACAGGGGTGGCGGCGCTAAACAGAAGACGCGCATCATTGACTTTAAGAGGGACAAGCTGGGAGTGCCCGGAAAAGTGGCTGCTATCGAATATGATCCCGGCCGCACGGCACGCATCGCCTTGATCTTTTATGCTGATGGCGAGAAGCGCTATATGCTGTGCCCGCTTGGGGTGGGTGTTGGCGATACCGTTCAAGCCGGAGGAAACGCTGAGGTCAAACCGGGCAATAACCTGCCTTTAGGCCTCATCCCCGCAGGTACCGCGGTGCATAACCTGGAATTTGAACCCAACAAGGGAGGCCAGATTGTCAGGAGCGCGGGCGCCTCGGCCCAGATATTGGGCAGGGAAGATAAATATACGATGGTCCGCCTCCCTTCCGGTGAAGTCCGCCGCTTTTTGAACGAATGCAGGGCTACCATCGGCCAGGTAGGGAACCTTGACCATCAGAATACTAAACACGGTAAAGCAGGAAGGGTACGCCTGCTGGGACGGCGGCCCAAGGTGAGGGGTTCTGCTATGAGCCCACGGGACCACCCGCATGGTGGGGGCGAAGGCAGGTCCCCGCGCGGTATGCATCCCAAGACGCCACAGGGCAAGCCTGCATTGGGACACAGGACACGAGTGGGCAAGGTATCTGATAGATTGATCGTCAGGCGTCGCTACGCCGCGAAATAAAGAGGTAAATTAAGTATGTCACGTTCAGCGAGAAAGGGTCCGTACTGTCATCCCAAGCTGCTGAAAAAAATAGAAGCGCTTAATAAGAGCGGCGAGAAGCAGGTAATCAAGACCTGGGCGCGGTCTTCTACCATTATGCCCGAAATGCTCGGCCACACTATTGGTGTGCATGACGGCAGGCGGCATGTGCCTATTTTTATAACTGAAAATATGGTCGGACATAAACTGGGCGAATTCGCCATGACGCGCACGTTCCGCGGCCATGTCGGCAAAGCCGCCGCCGCCGCACCCGTCAAGAAGAAATAAGCAGGTAAAAAATGAGAGTTGGAGCAGTAGCTAAAGATATTGGAATACCTCCTCGCAAAATGAGGCTTGTGGTGGATATGGTGCGTGGCAAAAAAGTTGAAGACGCGCTTAATATCCTGAAATTCACGCCTACCCCCGCAGCTAAAGTTATTGCCAAGGTTATTAAGTCTGCTTCTGCCAACGCGGAAAATAACTACCAGTTGGATCCGGCCGAATTAAAGGTCGTTTACATCGTGGCCGACGAAGCACGAACGCTGAAGAGATACAGGCCGCAATCCCGCGGCCGTTTCAGCCCTATATTAAAACGCGCTACGCATATCAAGGTTTTCGTTTCCGAGGAGGGAAAATAATTGGGACATAAAGTGCATCCCTATGGTTTCAGGATCGGCATAATACGCGGCTGGAAGGCCAAGTGGTTTAATGAGAAGCATTACCTGGAAACACTGCATGACGATCTAAAGCTGCGTAAAGAGATAAAGCGAAGGCTGCGCGAGGGCGCGGTGGCCCGGGTTGAACTCGACCGGCAGGGCAATGATATAGTTGTGACGATTTTCACCGCCCGCCCGGGCATTGTTATCGGCAGGGGCGGCCAGCGCGCTGAGGAATTACGGTCGCAACTGGAAAAAATTTGCGGCAAGAAAGTAAAGTTATCCATTAAGGAAGTTGAACAGCCTGAAATAGAGGCAGCACTGGTGGCGCGCAATATCGCTGATTCGCTGGAAAGGCGGGTGGCTTTCAGGCGTGCTATGAAACAGGCGGCTTTTAAGACCAGGCAGGCCGGCGCCAAGGGCGTAAGGATATGCTGCGCCGGCAGATTGGGTGGCGCTGAAATCGCCAGGCGTGAAACTGTCCGTGAAGGCCAGTTGCCGCTGCATACACTTTGCGCGGATATTGATTATGGCGTAGCCGATGCCCATACGACAATGGGCAATATAGGCGTCAAAGTATGGATTTATAAAGGCAACATTATTCCTGAAGTAAGGAGAGAAAGTGTTACAACCGAAACGAGTGAAGTATCGTAAGTGCCATAGAGGCCACCTGCGTGGCAAGGCACAATCCGGCAATACGATTACCTTCGGTGACTTCGGTATGCAGGCAGAGGAAGGTCACTGGATTACGTCGAGGCAAATCGAGGCCGCGCGGCGCGTTATTGTGCGTTACCTGCGCCGCGGGGGTCAGGTATGGATACGGATATTCCCGGACAAATCGGTCACTAAGAAGCCGGCCGAGACCAGGATGGGCAGCGGTAAAGGCGCTGTCGACCACTGGGTAGCAGTGGTAAAGCCTGGCAGGATGCTGTTTGAAATCGGCGGCATCAAGGAGATTTCCGCTAAAGAAGCGCTTACCCTGGCGGCACATAAGTTGCCAATCAAAACCAGGTTCGTAGCACGGGAAACACTTAAACAAGAGGTAAAAGGTGAAACTCACTGAAATCAAGGCGTTTAGTGACGCTGAATTACAAAAAAAATTGGAGGAAGCTCACCAGGAGCTGTTTAACCTGCGCTTCAAGCTGGCAACCAAGCAATTGGTCAACCATCGCGAATTACCCAAGGTAAGGAAAAGGATCGCCAGGATAAACACAATAATACGCGAGCGGGAGCTTGGCAAGAAGTAAAAAATGGAAAAAAACCGGAAAACAAGGATAGGCAAGGTAACCAGCAATAAAATGCAAAAAACGGTAGTTGTGCGGGTCGATAACCTGCGCAGGCACCCGCTGTATCACAAGGTGGTCAGGCACTCCTCCAGCTTTAAGGCACACGATGAGGATAACGCCTGTAATATCGGTGACGTGGTGAAAATCGTTGAAACCCGGCCTCTGTCCAAGGACAAGAATTGGCGGATCGTAGAAATAATTCAAAAAGCAGATATAGTCGGTGTCTTAAAGGACGATTTGCCACAGGCAAACCAGGAGAACTGAAGTGATTCAGACGTTAACCAGACTAAAAGTTGCGGATAACACGGGTGCGCGTCAGGTGATGTGCATAGGGGTGCCCGGCGGCACCCGCAGGCGCTATGCCTCTGTTGGTGATGTCATCACCTGCAGCGTCAAGCGCGCTATCCCGGGCGGCGTGGTTAAGAAAGGCGACGTGGTCAAGGCTGTTATCGTGAGGATAGCCCAGCATCACCGCCGGCCGGACGGGTCTTATGTACGTTTTGACGATAACGCCGCTGTGATACTCGATGATAAAGGCAACCCCAAGGGGACCCGTATTTTCGGACCGGTGGCCAGGGAATTAAGGGACAAGAATTTTATGAAGATAATTTCCCTCGCTCCAGAGGTGCTCTGAGATGAAGATTCAGAAGAATGACAATGTGCTTATTATAGCCGGCAAGGACCGGGGCAAGAAGGGCAAAGTGCGCAAAGCCTTGCATGATAAAGATAAGGTGATCGTGGAAGGCTTTAACATGATAAAACGGCATTCCAAGACCAAGGGTAAGACCAGGCAGGCCGGAATTATCGAGCTCGAGGCGCCTATCCATATCTCCAACGTGATGATAATCTGCAATAAATGCAATAAACCGGCACGCGTAGGATACCGGTCGCTGGAGGATGGCAAGAAGGCCAGGTATTGCCATAGCTGCTCGGAAATCATCGATTAATTTGAGGTAACCCGATAATGGTAAGGCTTAAAGAAAGATACAATAAGGAAATCGTGCCGCAACTGATTAAAAAGTTCGGCTACAAAAACATTATGGAAGTGCCGAGGGTAAACAAGATAGTGTTGAACCTGGGCATGGGCGAATCGCTATCCAACCCCAAAGCTATGGAAGCGGCCGGGAAGGATTTATCCGCCATTGCCGGACAGCATGCAGTGGTAACCAAGGCCAAGAAGTCCATAGCTGCCTTCAAACTGCGCGAGGGCACACCTATCGGCATGATGGTCACCCTGCGGAATAAGAGGATGTACGAATTCCTGGATAAGTTAGTCAGCGTCGTTCTTCCCAGGATACGCGATTTTCAGGGCGTTCCACGGGATGCTTTCGACGGCCAGGGCAATTATAGCCTGGGTATGAAAGAGCAGATAGTGTTCCCCGAGATTGAATACGATAAAGTGGACAAAACCAGGGGACTTGAGATAACGATAGTGACGTCGGCGAAGACGGACGAAGACGGCAGGCGCCTGCTCGAGGCAATAGGCATGCCGTTTAAGAAAAATTAGTAGGGTTTAAATATGGCGAAGTTATGCAAAATAAATAAGGCGAACAGGCCGGCGAAATTTAAAGTGCAGCAGCATAACCGCTGCAAGTTGTGCGGCAGGCCCAGGGCATATATGCGCAAATTCGGCATGTGCCGTATCTGCTTCCGCGCCCTGGCCCTGAATGGCGAACTGCCCGGTGTACGGAAATCAAGCTGGTAAAATTATTAGCGGAGTTATTTATCAATGGTTAATGATCCGATTGCTGATTTGTTGACAAGAGTGCGCAATGCTGCCATGGCACGCCATGACAGTGTGACGATTCCTGCCTCTAAAATGAAAATTCCGATTGCCAAAATTCTCAAGGACGAGGGTTTTATCGCCGATTATTCCATTATTAAAGGCGAACCGGAGCGTATGATTAAGATTACGCTCAAGTATATCGATAAGCAGCCGGCTTTCATAGGCCTTGAGCGAGTGAGCAAACCCGGGCTCAGGGTTTATAAAGGCAAAGGGGAGATCCCCAGGGTCTTCGGCGGACTCGGTATAGCGATTATTTCCACTTCCAAGGGACTGCTGACCGGGCAGGAAGCATGGAAAAAGAACCTTGGCGGTGAAGTACTATGTTATGTATGGTAATTGAACTCAGAGAGGTGAACCTGTGTCTCGTATAGGACGGATGCCCGTAACTGTACCTGCCGGAGTTAAGGTAAAGATCAAAGGCAGCGAAGTTACAGTTGAAGGAAGCAAAGGCACGTTGACCCGTGAATTCCATCCTGATATCAGTATCAAGGAGGAAAGCGGCAATTTGATTGTTTCTCGCCCCTCAGATAACCGCCAGCACCGCGCTTTACACGGTTTGAGCAGGTCGTTGCTGGCCAATATGGTGGACGGCGTAACCAGGGGATTCGAGAAAAATCTCGAATTATCCGGCGTCGGATACAGGGCGCAGAAAACCGGGAATAAACTGACATTGCAGATTGGCTATAGCCACCCGGTGGAATTCGACCCGCCGCAGGGCATTGACATCGTTGTGGACGGCAATACCAAAATACGCATTGCCGGTATTGATAAAGAACTCGTAGGTGAGACGGCAGCCGAAATCAGGCGCATACGTATCCCCGACGCCTATAAGGGCAAGGGCGTTAAATATGCCGGCGAAAAACTCCGCCTGAAGCCGGGTAAGGCTGGTAAGACAGCTACGAAAGGGAAATAAGAATGGCTAAAGTAAGTTCTAATATAGCAAGGAAAAGGCGCCATGCCCGTATCAGGGTCACGCTTACAGGAACGCCCGAACAGCCGAGGCTGTGTGTGTTCCGTAGCCTGACCAACATTTATGCCCAGATTATCGACGACACAAGCGGAAACACTGTTGCATCAGCCAATAGCCTGAATGAGGGCATAAAAGACCAGGTAAAGGGTAAAAGTAAGACACAGGTAGCCGAATTGATCGGGACTGAATTGGCCAAAAGCGCCCAGGAGAGAGGCGTTAGCCAGGTGGTATTCGACCGTGGCGGCTACAAATACCACGGCCGGGTCAAAGCCCTGGCCGAGGCAGCACGTAAAGCCGGGTTAAAATTCTGAGGATTTGAGTATGAAAGCAGCGACGAAAGTACATACCATCATGCCACGCGTCGATATCAGCGATATGGAATTCACCGAAAAGCTGGTGTCGCTCGACCGCGTTACCAAGGTCGTAAAAGGCGGTAAAAATATGCATTTCCGCGCTCTGGTAGTTGTCGGTGACGGCAAGGGCCATGTAGGCGTGGGATTGGGAAAGGCCAGGGAAGTGCCTGAGGCCATCCGCAAGGCCGGCGTATCCGCCAAGAAAAATGTCATCAGCGTGGTTTTCAGGGGCAATACTATCCCGCATGAGAGCTTCTCCAAATTCGGGGCCGCCAGGGTGCTGCTGAAGCCGGCATCCCCGGGCAAGGGTGTGATAGCGGGCGGCGGCGTGCGGGCCGTGGTTGAAGCCGCGGGCGTCCGCGATATCCTCACCAAGTCGCTGGGTTGCGCTAACCCGGTAAATGTTACCAAGGCGACAATTCTTGCCCTGGCTAACCTGAGGGACTTAAAAGAAACGGTGAGGCGGAGGAAGGGTTTGCCGCTGGACGAGGAGAATAAGGCAAGTGGCTAAAATACGCATCAAGTGGATAAAGAGCGATATCGGATACGCGGGTGACCAAAAACGGACCATTAAGGCGCTGGGCTTTCACAGACTCAATGAAGTGATCGAGAAGGAAGATACCCCGGTTATCAGGGGTATGATTGCCAAGGTTAACCATATGCTTGAGATTGAAGAGAAAGAACATGGATCAAAGTAATTTGAAGCCTCCGGTAGGAGCAAAACATAAAAAAAAGCGTGTCGGCTGCGGAGACGGCAGCGGGCATGGAACATTTTCTACACGCGGATGTAAAGGCCAGAAGTCAAGGTCCGGCAGGGACCTGCGTCCCGGGTTTGAAGGCGGCCAGCTTCCGATTATCAAGAGGCTGCCCTGGACCAGGGGATTTACCAATGTTGCCAAAATTGAATACAGCCTGGTCAACGTAGGTGATTTGAGGCTGTTTGATGCTGATTCAGAGGTAAGCCTGGAAGCCCTGGTGGACTCCGGGCTGGTGAAAATTGCCCGGCTGCCCGTTAAGATACTCGGCAGCGGCGAACTCGACAGGCCCCTTACAGTTAAAGCTAATAAATTTTCAGCAACTGCGAAAAGCAAGATTGAAGCAGCCGGCGGTAAGGTAGAGGAGATCTAAGATGCCGCAGACACAGTCAAGGCCCCGCCTGATACAGGCAATGGTGGACGCTTTCGCCCTGCCCGACCTCAGGCAGAAACTGATTTTTACCCTGGCCATGCTGATTATTTTCCGCTTTATTGCGCATATCCCCATCCCCGGCGTGGACCTGGTCGCACTACAGAAGATTTTCGACCGCAGCCAATTGCTGGGCATGCTCGACCTGTTCAGCGGCGGCGCCATGAGATATTTCAGCGTGGCAGCCATGGGTGTGTACCCTTATATAACCTCGTCTATCATCATGCAACTGCTCGTTCCTGTGATACCTGCCCTGCGCAGGCTCTCTGAGGAAGGCGAGGGTGGACGCAACAGGATAAACCAGATAACTCACTGGCTCACGGTGCCGCTGGCGGCGCTACAGGGCTTTGCCCAGTTGCAGCTGCTGCGCAGCCAGGGCGGCGTATTGCAGGCAGGCGCGCTTGAGACGGTGGCCATTATCGCATCGCTGACCGCGGGCACTATGGTGTGCGTTTGGCTGGGCGAACTTATCACTGAGCGGGGCATCGGCAACGGCGTATCCATCATCATCTTCGGCGGCATTATCGCAGGCCTGCCGGAACAGGTAGGGCGGGGTATGATTGCCAAGGATAATTGGGCCGGCGTCGGTGTATTTATTCTGTTGGCGCTGGCTACGGTTATTTTGATTGTGATTTTCACCGAGGGACACCGCCGCATACCGGTACAATATGCGCGCACCGCTTTCAGGGGCGGCAAGATGTACAGGCAGGGAGGTTCCACTTATATCCCGTTGCGGGTCAATATGGCGGGCATGATCCCGCTGATCTTTGCCATGTCACTGATGATATTCCCCGGCACGATCGCCAGCTATTTAGCTGCGCCGGCGGGGCAGGAGCCCAATTTCGCTAATACCATCATGGAATGGTTCAACCCCAGCGCGCAGTTGCCGGTGGGACTATTTTACTGGGTATTTTATTTTGCGCTGGTCGTAGGGTTCACATTTTTCTATACCATGGTCATTTTCGAGCAGATGGATCTGGCGCGTACCCTGCAAAGGCAGGGAGGGTTCATCCCCGGGGTGAGGCCGGGAAAGCCCACCACGGATTATTTGAACGGTGTTATCAACCGCCTGACCTGGGGGGGCGCTCTCTTCCTGGCCCTTGTGGCCATTATGCCGTTCATTGCCGGCCATATTACCAATGCCTCGGTGATGACGTTGTCCAGCACGGCCATCCTCATCGTAGTGGGTGTGGCGCTGGATACTATGAAGCAGATTGAAGCGCAGCTTACTATGCGACGCTATGAAGGTTTCTTAAAGTAAGGAGGAATGGACAATGTTCTTTATATTGCTTGGAGCACCCGGGGCGGGGAAGGGTACTCAGGCAGATATTATAGTTAAAGAGATGTCTTTGCCGCATGTGGCTTCCGGCGACCTGTTCAGGCATGCCCTCAAGAACGGGACTGAACTGGGCAAGCAGGCGGAAGCATTTATGAAGGCAGGCAAACTGGTGCCCGATGAGATAACCATCAAGATGATTCTCGAGAGGGTGGCTAAGGATGACTGCAAAGACGGCTGCGTATTTGACGGCTTCCCCAGGACACTGGAACAGGCCAGGGCCCTTGATGAGGCCCTTGAGAAACAGGGTAAGGCGATCGATAAGGCCATATATATAGAGGTGCCGGAAGACGTGTTGCTGGACAGGCTGACAGGCCGCTGGGTTTGCCGTACCTGCCAGTCACCTTTCCACCAGCAGAACCAGCCGCCCAAGAATGAAGGTGTTTGCGATAAGTGCGAAGGCGAGCTTTACCAGCGGGCCGACGATAAGGAAGAGACTATCAAGGAACGCCTTAAGGTGTATTTTACCCAGACCATGCCACTGCTTGGTTACTACGAGAAAAAGGGCAGGCTCTTTAAGTGCAACGGCAATCAGCATATCGATGAAGTAGGCAAGGATATCGTTAAGTTCCTTAAAGGATTGAAACAGAAAAAATAAATGACCATCATTAAATCGGCCGAAGAGATCGCAATCATGCGGCAGGCCGGCAGGATAGTAGCGATAGTATTGCAAAGAATGAGCGAAGCAGTGAAACCGGGGTTGAAAACCAAACAACTCGATGAAATCGCGGTAAAGGAACTGGGCAAATGGGATACCGCCCGGGCTTCATTCAAAGGCTATCGTGGTTACCCTGCCAGCGTCTGTGTTTCGGTCAATGATGAAGTCGTCCATGGCATACCCGGCAAAAGGGTCCTGAAGGAAGGTGATATAGTTTCAATGGATTTCGGCGTTATTTACAGGGGGTTCCAGGGTGATGCAGCCGTTACGGTGGGTGTTGGCAATGTCAGCCCGGAAGCCCGCAAACTGATGGAAGTCACCAGGGAATCCTTGACGGAGGGCATCAATGCCGCCCGCGAAGGAGGTTTCCTCGGAGATATCGGGGCAGCTATACAGGGCTATGTCGAGTCAAAGGGCTTCAGCGTGGTCAGGGAATATTCCGGCCACGGGATTGGCCGGGATATGCATGAGGACCCGCTGGTCCCCAACTTTGGCGTCAAGTGCGAAGGCTTGAAGCTGAAAGAGGGGATGACCATGGCGCTTGAGCCGATGGTGAACCGGGGCGGATGGAAAACCCGGCTCGGCGCCAATGGCTGGACGGTGCATACTGCTGACAGCAGCCTGTCGGCCCATTTTGAGCATACTATAGCCATCGGGAGTAACGGAACAGAAATCCTGACCGTGTTATAGACGTAGTATATGGATAAAAAAGAAGCTATCGAGGTCGAAGGGACCGTGACAGAATCTCTGCCCAACGCGACTTTCAGGGTGGAATTGGCCAACGGGCACATGGTGCTGGCCCATATATCCGGCAAAATGCGCAGGCATTACATCAGGATACTGCCGGCGGACAAGGTGCTGGTTGAGCTTTCACCGTATGACCTGACCAGGGGCAGGATAACTTACCGGTTCAAGTGAGAAACCGTAGCTTATTTTGACATAAAGTATAGAAAGGCTTATATTATTAAGCGGTTTTTTTAAAAAACAAGGATATATCGGAAATGAAGGTCAGAGCTTCAGTTAAAAAACGTTGTGATAAATGTAAAATAATCAGGCGCCGCGGTGTTGTGCGGGTGATTTGCGTAATCGCCAAGCATAAGCAGCGTCAGGGATAGGCACAGGAGTAGAATAAGAAATGGCTCGTATTGCAGGTGTAGATATACCGAGGGAAAAGCAGGTACTGTATTCCATCCAGTATATTCATGGGATTGGCCCCAGCGGCAGCAAGAAGATACTGACGTCGCTGAAGATAGATCCGACCAAGAAGGTTAAGGACCTTACGGATGAGGAAGTCAGCCGCATTCGTGAGAGGATAGATAAGGAATTCAGTGTCGAAGGTGAGCTCCGCAAAGAGGTCACCATGAATATTAAGCGGCTGATAGAGATAGGCAGCCGCCGCGGTATCAGGCATAAAAGGAACTTGCCGGTGAGGGGTCAGAGGACCCGCACCAATGCGCGCACCAAGCGCGGAGCCAAGAAGACGGTCGCCGGGCGCGGACAGAAGCGCGGCGCTACCAAGAAATAAAGGAGTAACCAGGTAATATGCCGCAGAAAAAGAAGGTCAGGACTAAAAAGCGCGAACGTAAGTTGGTGCATGAAGGCAAAGCCTTCATCACATCGACTTTTAACAATACCATTATCACGCTCACAGACAACAAAGGTGGGGTAATATCGTGGGGCAGTTCCGGCACAGCCGGCTTCAAGGGCTCCCGCAAAGGCACGCCGTACGCGGCACAGATGGCCGGGCAGGGCGCTGCCGCCAAGGCCAAGGAACACGGACTGCGCCAGGTAGAAGTGTTTGTACGCGGCCCCGGGAGCGGACGTGAAGCTGCTATCAGGGCCCTGCAGGCATCGGGCATCGCGGTAACCGGGATAAGGGATATTACACCTGTGCCGCATAACGGGTGCAGGCCAAGAAAGAAAAGGCGAGTATAAAAAATGGCGAGATATATTGAGGCTTACTGTCGTTTATGCCGGCGTACCGGCACCAAGCTTATGCTGAAGGGAGAAAGGTGCTTTACAGCAAAATGCGCCCTTGAGCGCAGGAATACACCCCCCGGCCCGCATGCGGCAGGCAGAAAGCGGCGTCCCAAGGTATCGGATCGCGGCCTGCAGCTAATGGAAAAACAGAAGGCTAAATACACTTACGGCACATTTGAACGCCAGTTCCGCCGTTTTTTTGACGAGGCAGCGCGTATGCAGGGCATCACCGGCGATAACCTGCTGGTTTTACTGGAGCGCAGGCTGGATAACGTGGTATTCCGTTTGGGGTTTGCCGATTCCCGCAGCCAGGCCAGGCAAATAGTGCGCCACGGCCACATCAAGCTAAGCGGGCGCAGGACAGATGTCCCTTCATGCCTGGTAAAAGCAGGTGATGTAATCGAGTGGCGTAAAGAAAGCACCAAGAGTGAATATTATAAGACATTGATCGAAAAAATCGAGGATAAGAACGTCCCGGCATGGCTGGCACTGGAAAAAGAAAACATGACCGGCAAGGTCCTTTCACTGCCTGCCGGCGGTGAAACGAAAACTAATTTCAACGAGAAAGCGATCGTGGAATTCTATTCCCGATAGGAGGGTTTTTGGTCCAATTAGCTTTGCCAAAAATTGAATGCACTGATTACCAGGATAATTACGGTAAATTCGTTGTCGAACCCGTTGAGAAAGGTTTTGGGGTAATCCTCGGCAACAGCATCAGGCGCGTGCTGCTTAGCTCGCTGCCCGGAGCGGCTGTGTCATCAGTTCTCATCGAGGGCGTCACGCAGGAGTTCGATACCATACCCAGCATGAAAGAGGACGTTCTCGAGTTCCTCTTCAATATCCGTGATATCCGCATCAAGATACTCTCCAAATCCGCTGAGTCAGGCAAGATGAAACTTAATGTCAAGGGCCAGAAAGAAGTGAGGGCAGGGGATATCGAGTCGGGTAGTCCGCTGGATTTTGAGATTGTTAATCGTGATCTAATTTTGGCCACGATGGATTCCCCCGATGCCAGTCTGGATATCGAATTCAATGTAAGGGTGGATAAGGGATACCAGCCTGCCAGCACCGGCGATAATGTCGGCATAATCGTGACCAGCGAGGGTACCAGCAAGGAGACGTCCATCGATGCGATATACTCTCCGGTAACACGCGCTAATTATACCATCGAGAGCAGCGGACCTGGACAGGGCGCAGGCAAAGAGAAGCTGGTGCTGGAGATTTGGACCGACAATACGATAGACCCCATTGAGGCGCTGAGCGAGAGTGTCCGCATACTTATTGAACAATTCAACTGCTTCACAGGGTTGGCCAAGACCATCGCAGCCAAAGAGGAAGTTGAGGCCTGGCAGAAATCCATACCTGCTGACGTTTACAATATGCCGCTGGAAAAGCTCAACCTCTCCACGCATACTTACAATAGTCTTCGCAGGGGTGGCATAACACAGACCGGCCAGTTACTGGAAAAGGGACTTGAGGGGCTGATGTCATTCGGCGGGTTCGGCGTCAAATCCAGGGAGGAGGTCGAAGCCGTTTTGAAGGAATTTGGAGTCGAAGTGACCGGCGCGCCGGTGGAAAAAGAGAAAAAGAAGAAAGGGCACGGCAAAAATGATGGCCCTGAAGGTGATAACGAATGAG
>Ga0268284_1001209_pt1 | contig 14067 bp, 8 predicted proteins | sample saktaG_14_FD_190137 | JGI IMG/M metagenome (GOLD analysis project Ga0268284, IMG submission 190137) | Saline water microbial communities from Sakinaw Lake, British Columbia, Canada - sak_2013_06_06_40m | ecosystem: Environmental > Aquatic > Non-marine Saline and Alkaline > Saline ... | reverse complement strand
GAATTAGCATTAACTGACGGGTTTGAACTTCCTGATTATAATATGTTTTGTAACGCTCGGCAAAGAAGTAATATTCAAAAGGAGTGTTTCGCTCCCAGGTATTACTATTCCAGGCTTTTTCAATTTCATCAATTGGTGGCTCTGCTCCTTCTCTTATTTTTATGGCTAGATACTGTGGCCTCATTCTGAAATTTCCACCAGCCATACAAATAATCAATGGATTGATTTCTTCATGAAGGGTTTGAAAATTGTAATCTTCAATAATACCGATCAGGTGATAATCTTGATCCCCAGCACTCAATTTGCGATTCAACGTATCACCCCAGTTTAAGAATTCGGCAGCTTTACGATTAATCACGACAGCACTTGAATCAGTTAAGAATTCTTTACTAAAATACCTACCTGCATGAAGGCCGATTTTCATGGTTTTCAAAAAATCTTCATCCGTCACCTGAACTGTCAACAGCGTAGTTTCTTTGCCTTCAGGTGTCCACTGCTGTGAACTTCCTGCACCACGGCTTGGCATCCGACTAGTAAAACTGTTACTTTCAATACCAGGTATTTTACTTAACTCAGCCTTAAAAAGATCGGGATTTTTTATACTTGCCGCCATCGTCACAACCATCAAATTTTCCTTATTATAACCAAGCTTTTTGGTATATAATAGATCTGTTTGCTTAACAACGACAACTAAGCTGATTATTAAAGCAATGGACATAGTGAATTGAATCAAGACCAAAGCATTACGCATACTTAACCCTTTTCCCTTTTTGTTAATATTGCCTTTTAATACTTTTACCGGGATATAAGATGAAAGAACGAAAGCAGGATATAAACCCGATACGAATCCGATGATTAATCCCAAAGCTGCCAAGGCCGGAAGTACTTTAAAATTGTTGAAATAATGAATGCTAAGCTTTGCATCTATAAACTGGGAGAGGATTGGAAGCACTGCTTCAACAATACCCATCCCAATAATCAATGCTAAAAAGCTCATAAGTATTGATTCTCCGGTAAACTGACTAATCAGATTCGATCGATAAGCCCCAATGACCTTCCTTATACCTACTTCTTTAGCCCTTTGAGCTGCCTTTGCAGTACTTAAATTCATATAGTTGATGCACGCAATGGTCAGCAAGAAGACTGCAACGATACCAAAACCAATCAGGTAAATGCCATTGCCCCATAATTTCAGATATACATCACTTAAGGAAAACAAATGATATTCCCAGCGATTTCCGTCAGCAAGCCAGCTTTCAAAATCCTGTCCTTTTACAGTTTGAATTTTACTCTTTAACAAATCAGGAAATTTTTGTTCCAGTTCCAATGGATCAGTGCCTTTTTTTAGCACTAAAAAATTAAGCCAATTATTGTTCTGCCATTGGGGGTCGTTATACGTTTCATCCCACTGATATATAGAAACCAGAAGCTGAAAACCAAAGCTTATATTTTTTAGATTATCTTTGATAATACCTGTTACTTTATAATTTTCATCCATTAGATGAAGCGTTTCACCATAAGCATTTTCCTCCCCAAAATATTTTTTGGCTGTACTTTCTGTTAATACAACAGAATATGGCTCTGTTAATGCTTTTCGAGGATCGCCCACAATAAACTCATGATTAAACACTTCGAAAAACGAAGAATCACCAAAAGCAATTTGGTTTTCCCTATAATAGACATCCCCTCGTCTAACATAATTTGAATAACCAAAAATTGTTTGTGTTGCAGTTTCAACTTCCGGATAAGTGCTTTTTACAGTTTCAACGAATGTTGCTGTTGTGGACTGCTGATTTTCGATAAAATAATCAGCAAAATTGATGGTGACCGTAGCAAGATACGTTCGATCTTTCTTCTTATAAATAGAGTCATAACTCAGCTCATAATTCACATAAACCATGGTGAGTACAAAACAAGCCAAGCCAATGGCCAATCCCAATACATTGATGATTGAAAATGCCGGTTTCTTATAAAAATTCCTAAGTGCTATTTTTAAACTGTTACTGATCATTTTTTCAAATTTAAGGTTTTCGTTAACATCATAGGCGAATGATATGCCATGATTTTTAACTAAGTAATTAATAACCCTTTAACAAAGAATAATTAAATGATTAGTAATTCAATTGTTCGTTTTGGGGCAAGGCTTTGTTCGGTTTAAGACAAAATAACTTATCTTTGAAAGAAAAAATATTTAGATGAATAAATACGAAGGAAATATTTTAGTGATTGATGATGACCAGGATGTGTTAGATTCGGCTAAAATGTTTTTGGATGAATATTTCACAAAAACTGAAGTCATTAAAACTCCTCAACATATTCATGAAATTTTAAAAAAACAAGTAATTGATGTCATATTACTTGATATGAATTTTCAAAAAGGAGCCAATGATGGGAAAGAAGGAAAATACTGGTTAAGTTATATTCGAGAGATTTGCCCGGAAACTGTAATCATTTTGATGACGGCCTTTGGAGATATCAATTTAGCGGTAGAGGTTATGAAATTAGGCGCATTTGATTTCATCCAAAAACCCTGGAATAATTCAAAATTACTTGCCACTGTTTCAGCTGCCCATAAACATCGCAAATCCAGAACTGAACTCTCAAAATCAAGAGCCACCAATCAAGCCTTAAATGAGGATATTGGTCGAAAGCATCTTGAGATTATCGGCAAGTCTGCACCAATGCTTCGGTTAAAAGAAGTAATCACGAAAATAGCTCCGACAGATGCAAATGTTCTTATTCTAGGTGAAAACGGTAGTGGCAAAGATTTAATTGCACGGGAAATTCACCGTTGTTCAGAAAGAAAAAACGAAAATTTTATCAGGGTTGATTTAGCATCCTTGCCCGAAAGTTTGTTTGAAAGTGAAATTTTTGGATATATTCAAGGTGCATTTACAGATGCCAAAATTGAAAAAGCAGGTCGTTTTGAACTCGCTTCAGGTGGAACCATATTCTTAGATGAATTGGCAAACCTCAGCTTAAATCTTCAGTCCAAGCTTTTAACGGTTTTACAAAACCGTGAAATATACCGATTGGGTTCTTCAAAACCCATTTCGGTTGATATCAGGTTAATCTGTGCGACAAATCAGTCCTTAGTTCACTTGGTTGACGAAGGGAAATTCCGCCAAGATCTTTATTACAGATTAAATACTTTTGAAATAACAATTCCGCCTTTGCGTGATCGTAAAGACGATATTCCTGAATTAATCAATTATTTTCTGACTAAATATTGCAAGAAGTATCGAAAAACTAAACCTCAAATTTCAGCAGCAACCTTTCAGAAACTTAAACAAATGAATTGGGCAGGGAATGTTCGGGAGTTAGAAAATTCGGTAGAAAGAGCTTGTATTTTATCGGAAAACATTGAATTGGAATTTCAAGATTTTTTCGTTCAAGATGTCGCAAAACCAGATGCAAACAAGGACATCACCAATTTGGATGAATTGGAAAAACGAACGATTTTAAAAGTGCTGAAAAATAATGGCGGCAATCTTTCCAAATCAGCCCAGGAATTAGGAATCCATCGAAATGCCTTGTACCGTAGACTCGAAAAATATGGCTTATAAAAAAAATACTTTTAATTTAATTATCAGAATCGTATTGATTCTTATAGTTCTGGCTATACTTTCACGAATTATTCTTAATCCTGATAAGCTTTTCAGCATTCTTATTCTAGTCATCGTCTTGATTATTCAGATTGTTGAGTTAATAAAATTTGAACTCAAGTCATTTCGGACTTTGGAAAATATTTTGAATTCCATTGAATTTGAATATCAGCCTGTACGATTTACCAAAAGCCTTCCAAAATCGATGGAAGAGTTTTATCATTCCCTAAACAAAATCCTGGATTTTATTCAGCAAAAAAAATCAGAAAATGAAGTTCAGTTATTGTTTTTGGGCGAATTGCTCAGGCATATCAAAACAGGAGTCATATCTATTTCGGAAGACCAAAAAATAGAATTGGTCAATGAATCGGCTTTAAAAATTTTAGGCATCGAAAATTTGATCAGGTTTGATCAAATAAAAACATTGCATCCGAATTTTTATGAGGAGGTGATAAATCCCGCAAAAAATGAATCATATATTGTAGAAATTTCGACTGCCGGTAATATTCAAAAACTATCGATCCAAATTAGTCATTTTATTAGTCAGGGGAAAAAGATGAAGCTGATCAGTTTTCAGGATATCCGATCGCAGATTGAATTTAAAGAGATGGAAGCCTGGCATCAATTGATCAGAACTTTGGGGCATGAAATCTTGAACTCTGTCACTCCTATTTCATCCATGACCGAAACGAGCATCATGCTCCTAGAAAAGCCCGACCAAACGCCAAAATTATTGCACGATTTAAATGATGAGAATTTGGATAAAGTCAGAAATGCATTAAAAACCATCAATCGCCGATCCATCGGTTTACTTGAATTCATCAACAATTATCGAAAATTAACCCGAATGCCGGTACCAAATTTTAAAGCCGTTAATTTGAACCTTTTGGTGAAGAATGTAATCAAGTTAATGAATGCTGATTTTGAAAAAGAGCAGGTTGAGGTGTTGATAGAAAGTGAACATTTAAATATTATGGGCAACATGGACCGATCGATGATAGAGCAGGTTTTAATTAACATGCTCAGAAATGCAATTCAGGCTTTGGAAGGAATTGAGAAAAAAGTTATTAGGATTAAATTGATGAACGGACCGAATGAAAATCCCATGATTCAGATTATCGATAATGGCAAAGGCATTCCGGATGATTTGAAGTCTAAAATATTCATCCCTTTTTTTACCACAAAAGAAAAAGGTAGCGGAATCGGATTAAGCCTTTCCCGACAAATTATGCAATTGCATGGAGGAAGTATAAATTATCATACAAATAGCAAAACGGAAACAGTTTTTAGTTTGGTTTTTAAATAAAAAAAGCGACCCGTATTGAGTCGCTTTATCTTGTTTCAGCATTATAAATTTACCATGCAAACATTGGGAAATCGCCCATCATGGCATTTACTCTTTCTTTTACTGATTCGATTACTTTTTCATTCTCAATATCGCTAAGCACTTCATCAATCAAATCAACAATCGGAGCCATGTGTTCTTCTTTCAAACCACGGGTGGTAATAGCTGGTGTACCAACTCTTAAACCAGAAGTCTGAAAAGGTGAACGACTATCAAAAGGAACCATATTTTTGTTTACGGTAATATCAGCTTTTACCAATGTGTTTTCAACTAATTTACCTGTAATATTAGGATATTTTGAACGAAGATCAATCAGCATTAAATGATTATCGGTACCACCAGAAATCACGTGATACCCTTTATCAACAAATGCCTGAGCCAAAACATTTGCATTTTTCTTAACTTGTTTGATGTACCCTAGATATTCATCTGTAAGAGCTTCACCAAATGCAACGGCTTTGGCAGCAATGATGTGCTCAAGCGGACCACCTTGAATTCCAGGGAATACAGCTGAATTTAAAATAGTTGACATCATCTTTATTTCACCTTTTGGTGTAGCTAATCCCCATGGGTTTTCAAAATCTTTGCCCATTAAAATCATTCCACCTCTTGGGCCTCGAAGGGTTTTATGAGTAGTAGTAGTAACAATATGGCAGTAAGGTAATGGATCGTTTAAAAAGCCTTTTGCAATTAACCCTGCAGGGTGTGCCATGTCGCACATTAATAATGCACCAACTTTATCGGCAATTTCCCGCATACGTTTATAATCCCAATCTCTTGAGTAGGCCGAAGCACCTGCAACGATCAGTTTTGGTTTTTCGATTAAGGCAACTTCTTCCATATTATCATAATCAACCAATCCGGAATCTTCACTCACTTTGTAAGCAACCGGATTATATAATATGCCTGAAAAATTTACGGGCGAACCGTGTGATAAGTGGCCTCCGTGAGACAAATCCATCCCCATAAAGGTATCTCCGGGTTTAAGGCAAGCTAAAAATACGGCCATATTTGCCTGAGCTCCTGAATGAGGTTGTACGTTTGCATATTCGGCTCCATAAAGCGCACATGCCCTGTCAATAGCTATTTGTTCAGTTTGATCTACAACTTCACAACCACCATAGTATCTTTTACCCGGGTAACCTTCGGCATATTTATTAGTCAAAACTGAGCCCATGGCTTTTAAAACCTGCTCGCTTACAAAGTTCTCTGAAGCAATTAATTCTATACCGAATCTCTGACGATCTTCTTCATCTTTTATTAAATCGAAAATCAATTTATCTTTTTTCATAAACTACTGATTATTAGGCAACGTAATAAATAAACTAAATGGTACTTTAAAAATTTGTACAAAGGTAAAAAATTAAATTTCTACTCATAATAAAAAGCGGTCATTCATTAGATGAAAAAAAATAAAAATCAGTATTTTTATTCATTTCAAATAAAATCATTTACTTTAGTCAATCACTATTTAAGCTAGTACAGAAGTAAAAATTCAGAATGATAAAATTTGACAAATTTTCTTTGGATAATGGGCTTCGAGTAATTGTTCATCAGGATCCATCAACCCCAATTGTTGCAGTAAATTTAATTTATGACGTAGGATCGCGCGATGAAAATTCCGATAAAACAGGATTTGCACATCTTTTTGAACACCTGATGTTTGGAGGCTCGGTTAACATCCCAAAATATGATGAACCCTTACAAAATGTAGGAGGTGAAAATAATGCATTTACCAATAACGATATCACAAATTACTATCTGACCCTTCCAAAACAAAATATTGAAACTGCTTTCTGGCTTGAATCGGATCGTATGTTAAATCTGGCTTTCTCTAAAAAAAGTCTTGATGTTCAGCGCAATGTTGTCAGTGAAGAATTCCGACAGAATTTTTTAAATCAACCATACGGGGATGCATGGCTTATGCTTAAACCACTAGCATACAAAATTCATCCTTATCGATGGTCGACCATTGGCAAAGAGATTTCGCATATAGAAAATGCAGAGATGGAAGATGTTAAGGCTTTTTATAAAAAGTATTATAATCCGAACAATGCTGTAATTGTTATAGGTGGAGATGTTGATCTTGAACATATTAAATATCTTGCTGAAAAATGGTTCGCACCAATTCCAAGCGGTGAAAGTTTTATCAGAAATTTGCCAAAAGAGCCAATTCAAACTAAGGAAAGAAAACTTACTGTTGAACGGGATGTTCCAACAAACGTGCTCTACAAAGCTTATCATATGAGCGGGAGGCTTGACACTAATTATTACGCAAGCGATTTATTATCTGATATTTTATCAAATGGGGATTCATCCCGACTTTATCAAAAATTGGTTAAGGATCAAAAATTGTTTATTGAAATTAATGCTTTTCTAACAGGGGATTTTGATGATGGATTATTTGTAATAATAGGAAAAATAGCAAATGGAATCAATGTTAAAGTTGCGGAAGATGCTATAATTAATGAATTAGAAATTATTAGCAAAGAGGTAGTTGATGAGGATGAATTAAATAAGGTTAAAATAAAAGCAGAATCATCTCTTATTTTTTCGGAGGTAAACATTCTTAACAAAACAATGAACCTCGCCTATTTTGAAATACTTGGCGATGCAAATTTGATCAATTTGGAAATTGAAAAATACAAAAAGATTACTGTGAATCAGATTCAGAAAATGGCAAATAAAATATTTCGCAAAGAAAATTGCTCAACCCTTTATTATTTAAGTAAGCAAGAATAGATGAATTTAGTAATCAACCGTAATATACAACCCGATATAAAGCCTATTAAGGCTATAGATTTGATGGCGTCAGAAAATTTGAGACTAGATAATGGACTTCAGGTTTATCTGCTAAATTTGGGAACTCAGGATTTGGTAAAAATTGAATTGGTTTGTGAGGCCGGGTTGGCATACCAAAGCAAAACGCTTATTTCCTCTTTTACAAATAAAATGCTGGCCGAAGGTACTAAATCATTTTCGGCTTATGAAATTGCTGAAACTTTCGATCGGTTTGGTGCTTATTATAGCACTAATATTGATAAGGATTTTGCTTCTGTTGCATTATACTGTTTAACAAAATATCTTGATCAGGTTTTACCGGTTTTTGCAGAAATTATTTGTGAGCCTATTTTTCCTGAAAATGAGTTACAAATATTGGCAAATAAAACCAAACAAGAGTTCATCATAAATCTGAAGAAAGTTAAATCGCTTGCACAGTTGCATTTCCCTCCTTTAATTTTCGGCAACAAACATCCATACGGACAAATGGCTGAGATTGATGATTTCAATAAAGTTACACAGGAAGATATCAGATTTTTCTATCAAAATTCTTATTTGAATGCGGATAGCAAACTTTTTATATCAGGTAAATTTGACCAAGAAATTCTTAAAAAATTAAATCATACTTTTAGTCAGTTTAATATCAAGTTAAATTCAGATGCAATAATGCCCGATTTTTCTTTTGTTACTAACACAGAGAAATATAAGCAAATTAAAGTGAAGGACGCATTACAATCGGCAATTTGGGTAGGCAAAAAGTTGTTCAATAAATTTCATCCCGATTTTATTGGGATGCAGGTTTTAAATACCGCTTTAGGCGGCTATTTTGGTTCACGCCTGATGACAAATATCAGAGAAGATAAAGGTTATACATACGGAATTGGATCTTCTATGGTATCTCATAAACAGGATGGATATCTTGCCATTCAGACTGAAGTCGGATCCAAACATACCGATGCTACTCTTACTGAAATTTATCATGAGATTGACAAACTTCAAAACGAGCTTATTGGTGTAGAAGAACTTGAACTAATCCAGAACTTTACAACCGGTCAATTAATCCGAAGCATGGATGGACCATTTGCTGTTCATGAAAAATTAAAAGCTGTTGTTTTATACAATTTTGATATGCAATATTATCAACGTTACGTTGATGAAGTTTCAGCAATTTCGCCTGAAACTTTAAAACGATTGGCAAATGAACACCTTCAAAAAAACAGTTTATCGGAATTAATAGTGGGTAAATAGCATATTTATCTGCCTGTCTCAGACTCTCCTTAGGCGTTATTAACATTATTTAAGAACCAATTTTCGGCATTTTTTTTATACATTTGCACAACTTTAAATCGATTTAATATGTCTTTTGATTCAAATAAATTTATAGGTGAAGGCTTAACATACGATGATGTTTTATTAGTGCCAGCCTATTCAGAGATTTTACCCCGTGATGCAGATATAACCACAAATTTTTCAAGGAATATAAAACTTAATATTCCTATTGTTTCGGCAGCAATGGATACCGTAACTGAATCAACAATGGCGATTGCTATTGCACAGGAAGGTGGTATTGGGGTTATTCATAAAAACATGTCGATCGAAGATCAAGCAATTGAAGTAAGAAAGGTAAAACGTGCTGAAAACGGGATGATTATTGATCCTATAACGATAAAGCCAAATATGATCGTCGCGGATGCTCTTCAGTTAATGAAAGAGTATAAAATTGGTGGAATTCCTGTTGTAAATGCGAAAAATGAATTAATTGGGATTGTGACAAATCGTGATCTTCGCTTCGAGAGAAATCTGCTGAGACTAATCTCAGATGTGATGACCAAGGAAAATTTGATCACAACTAAAGAATTTACCGATTTTGAGAAAGCAGCCGACATCCTTCAGAAATATCGAATTGAAAAACTACCGGTTGTTGACGATAACAATCGACTTGTAGGATTAATTACCTATAAAGATATTATCAAGATTAAAGCCAAGCCAAACGCATTTAAGGATGAACGCGGCAGGCTCAGAGTTGCTGCTGCTGTTGGTACGTCACAAGATACGCTCGAACGTGTTGCCGAACTTGTTAAGGCAGGGGTTGATGCCATCGTTGTCGATACTGCGCATGGTCACTCAATCAACGTAATTAATATGGTGAAGCTTATTAAAAAGAAGTTTCCAACCGTTGATGTAATTGCAGGAAATATTGCTACTGCTGAAGCTGCTGCAGCTTTACGAGCAGTTGGTGTTGATGGAATTAAGGTAGGAATTGGTCCGGGTTCAATATGTACAACCCGAATAATTGCAGGAGTTGGGGTTCCTCAACTTTCAGCAATTTATAATGTCGCTGGTGAACTTAAAGACTCTGGAATTCCGGTCATCGCTGACGGAGGTATTCGTTTTACAGGAGATATTGTTAAGGCAATTGCTGCAGGTGCACATACGATTATGGCAGGATCGTTATTTGCAGGAGTAGATGAATCGCCGGGCGAAACCATCATTTTTGAAGGAAGAAAATTTAAAACATACCGTGGAATGGGATCAATCGAAGCTATGCAAAAAGGTTCAAAAGATCGTTATTTCCAGGATAATGAAGATGATATCAGTAAATTAGTTCCTGAAGGAATCGTAGGTCGTGTACCTTATAAAGGTCTTTTATCAGAAGTTATTCATCAAATGGTTGGAGGATTAAAAGCCGGTATGGGTTATACCGGATCCAGTTCAATTGAGAAACTTCGGGAAGCAAAATTCATAAAAATCACACCTGCCAGTGTAATTGAAAGCCATCCGCATGATATTACAATCACCAGGGAAGCACCAAATTATAGTCGTTAATATTCGGCCAATGAATGCAGGATGAAAACAATCAGGCTTATAGTGGTACTCCTTTCGTTTTTTTTTCTTTTGAATGTTCAGGCACAAAAGCGAAACAAACAAGTATTGCTAAAAATTGATAATGAAAAAATCACCGTTGATGAATTCCTGAAAGCCTATCATAAGAGTAACAACAATAACATTGACAGCCCAACAACAACCATCAACGATTATCTTGATTTGTATATTAATTATCGATTGAAGGTTATTGAAGCCAAATCATTAAAGATGGACACCATCAGCAGACTTAAAGAAGAACTTGATGGTTATGCAAAAAAGTTAGCTGAGCCTTATCTTTTTGATCAAAAATCGAATGACGATTTACTAAATGAAGCATACCAAAGATTATTAATTGATGTTCGGGTAAGTCATATTTTAATTACTTGTACCGAAAATGCAAATCCATCAGATACCTTGAAAGCATATCAAAAAATACTTGAACTCAGGCAAAGAGCAATTAATAATGAGTCCTTTGAACAACTTGCTGCTCAATATTCTGATGATTTATCAGCTCGTGATCAAACGAATGACCAAGGTCAGATTATGAAAAAAGGCAATGCCGGTGATCTCGGTTATTTCTCTGTATTTGATATGGTTTATCCCTTTGAAAATGCAGCTTATGAAACATCTATAGGTAACATAAGCAATCCGGTTCGGACACGTTTTGGCTATCATATTGTAAAAACAACGGATCGGCACGAGGCGTTAGGTAAAGTCACGGTTGCCCATCTTTTTCTGGCAAACAGTATTGACGGCAAAGAAGATATTAGTCAGAAAGATAAAATATTTGAGATTTATAAAAGACTAAATCAAGGAGAAAAATTTGAAAAACTTGTTTCTGATTATTCTGAAGATCGCACAACAAAAATGAATAATGGGATTCTGCCAACTTTTGGCGCAAATCAAATGGTTCCTTCTTTTTATTTGGCCATTTTTTCAATTGATAGCATTGGAGGATATTCTGAACCAATACAAACCTCTTATGGCTGGCATATCATAAAACTAATCAAGCGTGACAGGTATGGCAGTTTCGAGGATGAAAAAACTGCACTCACAAATGAACTAATGAAAGATAGCCGTTCACAAATAAGCAAAACAGCAAAACTTAATAGTTTTAAAAATGAGCTTGGTTTAAAATTGTTTTCTAAAGCAAAAGACGAATTATTTTCAGTAATTGACTCATGTCTGCTAGTTGGAAATTGGGAGCTTTCAAAGGCAAAAGGATTAAATCAAAATCTTTTAACGATTGGCAAGCAATATAAAACTCAGTTCGATTTTGCCGAGTATATTAGTAAAAATCAGGCTAATAATTCGTCATATAACCTTATCTCACTTTACGATAAGCTTTATAATGACTTTGTAAATATGATTTGTGAACAGTGTTTTTATAATCATCTTACAGATACTCAACCTGAATATAGAGATATCATGGAAGAATACCGCGATGGAGTTTTACTTTTTGAGCTGATGGAGGAAAAAATCTGGAATAAATCAATGAGCGACGTTAAGGAGCTAAATGAATTTTTTAAAAATAATCAATCAAAGTATTCCGGTTCTGAATTTAAAGAGGTTAAAGGGCTTGTAATCTCCGATTACCAAAAGTATTTGGAGGAAAACTGGATAAAAGAATTAAAAAACAAATACTCAGTTTCAATCAATAAAAAAGTATTATCACAAATATTATAAATGGATAAGAAAGTATTTCAATTAATTGTGGCTTTGATGCTTATATTGTCAGCTTGTACTGTTAAAAACAGCACATCTGAGGGAAACATCTTGGCTAGAGTTGGGGATTATTATCTTCACGAAAATGATTTGAAAGGAGCCCTTCCACAAAACATTACTGCAAAAGATAGCCTTACTATGGCCAAAAATTTTATTAATACCTGGGTTCGTGAGAAATTGTTACTTGTTCAAGCAGAAAAAAATCTCACACCTGAGCAGATGAATTTTGATAAACAGATTGAAACTTATCGGAATTCCCTAATTATTTATCAATACGAAGCCTTATTAATCAGCCAACAAATTGATAATAATGTGGCAGAATCTGAAATTGAAGATTATTACGATAAGAATAAGGATAATTTTAAGCTCCGACAAAGTATTGTAAAAGCGGATTATGTGATTCTAAATGTCAACTCTGCCTATGTAAAGAAAATCAAAACTTTTCTTCAATCAAATAACATGAATTTGGTTGATTCATTGGAAACATACTGCGAATTATATGCTGATCGGTATTTGATAAATCAGGATCAGTGGATGTCGTTCAACGACCTCTTAAATATCATCCCAATTCAAACCTATAATCAGGAATCATTTCTGCAAAACAATCGTTTTGTTGAAATTAGTGACGACAACAAACAATATTTCGTGAAATTTTTAGACTACAATATTAAAGATGAAATTTCACCTTTAACTTTCGAAAGAGAAAATATTAAAAATATTATACTTAACAAACGCAAAATAGAATTAATAAACAAGATGCATAATCAATTGTTTGAAGATGCTTTAAATAGTGATATTGTAGAAATATATTAAGTACATTTACACCGAAAAGAACCAAGATAATGACAAAAAAAATAAACGTGAAAAAAATCATGAAAATAAGCTTGATCAATATAGTATTAACCATGCTATTATTGGTTACAGTAAAATCATATTCCCAAGAAGAAATCGTAGCAGATGAGATTGTAGCAGTTGTGGGCAAACATATCATTTTAAAATCAAATATTGAAACCCAGTATTTACAATATAGAATGCAGAACGGAATTACAGGTTCTGAATCAACTATTAAATGTTCAATAATTGAAAATTTACTTTATGAAAAACTTTTGCTCTTTGCAGGAGATGTAGACAGTGTTAAGGTAACCGAAAACGAGATTAATCAATCGCTTGATATGAGATTACGCTATTATGTAAACCAATTTGGATCGGAAGATAAGATGGCCGAATATTATCATAAGCCTTTGGAGAGAATAAAAGAAGAACTCCGGGAAATTGTTAAGGAACAATTGATTTCTCAAAAAGTAAGCGGTGAAATCACCAAAGGGATAACAATAACACCTTCGGATGTGAGAGCATTTTTTAGAAAAATACCAAAGGATTCAATACCAACTATAAATCCAATTGTTGAAATTGATCAAATTGTTAGAATTCCACCTATAAGTAAAGAGTATAAAAAAAGTGTCTACGACCGTTTGAATGGTTTACGTGAACGAATTTTGAAAGGTGAGAAATTTGAAACTTTGGCCATTCTTTATTCTGAAGATCCTGGTTCTGCAAAAAAAGGAGGAGAACTGGGTTTAACCAAGCGAGGATCTTGGTATCCCGAATTTGAAGCCACTGCATTTTCACTCAAACCAGGTGAAATTTCTAATATTATTGAAACTGAAGCCGGATATCATATCATACAGTCTATCGGCCGAAGAGGTGAATATGTGAACGTTCGCCACATACTACTTATGGTCAAAC